>Ga0129297_10000920_pt1 | contig 14649 bp, 12 predicted proteins | sample I18A1metaG_FD_94708 | JGI IMG/M metagenome (GOLD analysis project Ga0129297, IMG submission 94708) | Lake sediment bacterial and archeal communities from Gulf of Boni, Indonesia to study Microbial Dark Matter (Phase II) - ​I18A1 metaG | ecosystem: Environmental > Aquatic > Freshwater > Lake >... | reverse complement strand
CTCCAAGACTACTATTGTTGGTGGGGCAGGGGTTGGAGGAGGTAATGGTGGGGCAATCGGCTTGGGAGGCGGAGGATACAAAAGACGATAGACCCCAAAGGTACCGCCGATGAGGAAAAGGACTAACAAAGAAATTAAAAGGGTAGGCATAGTATAGTCAGAGGTCCAGGTCACATTAATTGTCTTGGGAGCATCCATGACCTCAGTACCAGTGGCGTTATCGGGTCTAAACTTGCCTCTGAAGAAGCCGAGAATACCGGACATAGGAACTTCAGGTGGCTTAATACTCCATTCAGCTATAGTGCCTGCCCTATACCAGCCACCACCATCAACCGTGCCGTAAGAGGATGTAACTGCTAACAGATAATAAGTGTCATAAGTAGCAGTAAGCTTTCCCGGGGCACTAACTATCCAGCTTAAGTCTTCACCCTGTAGCTTATCTCCATTGGGCAGCAGCCAGTAAGCAAAGCGATATTCAGTCCCGGTCTCACCCTCAACCTTAGTCGGTGCCGTGCTCCTTAGTGTGATACCTTCTTTGTACCAGGTTGAGCCAGTCAGGGTGGTTATCTGCGGCGGGTCGGTCTTGAGGTCAACAAAGTATTCTGGGAAGTAATCGAAGGTAACATCTGGGGAGGCTTCACTCACAACTATTTCCTCAACTACAGGAATAAACCTGACATCAGTTTTGGTCGGGTGGGAGACCAGAGAGTCAACACTTATGGTTGGCTTTGTCCCCACAGCAAAACTCAGTGTAGTACTCTGACCACCCCGTAGTTTGGCAACCCGTGTGCCGTCAGCATAAACATTAGTCTCGCCCGCTTCCAAAGTAGAAGCTATGGTGACAACCGACTCATAGAACCCTTTTTTAACTACAAGGCTATAGCTCTGCTGGTCCGAAAGAGTTGGTGTAGAACTATCGGAGACACCAATGGTGAAAGTATAGGTGCCAGCAGTGCCTTTGGCAGGGGTCCCCAAAATTCTGCCACTGGGGGGGTCTAAGTAGAGTCCAGAAGGCAAAGAGCCACTGACAAGGCTAAAGGTGTAGGGCGATTTACCTCCTTGAACACTGATAATTGCTGTGTAAACAGCACCCTCGGTTGCGTTCGGTAAGAAAAGGGTGACAAAAGTTATAGGCTTTTCGGCTATTGTAATGGTATAGCCCACAGTGACAGGAGTGTCGGGTCCTGCATCGTCAACTGTAACCCAGAAGGTATAAGAGCCAGCTGTAGTTGGGATGCCAGAGATAGTGGCTGTAGCTGTATCGACGCTAATCGTGCGACTCAACCCCGGCGGCCATGACCCGCCCCAAATCCAGGTATAAGGTGGGGTACCACCGATGACTGATAGAGTTTCTAAATATGAGACACCTACTTGTCCCCCATATAAGAAAGGAGGATAGATAGTAAGTGCTGCCTGAGCTGAGCCACTAAAAAGAAACAGAACGCCGAACACAGCCAGGAAAAGGGCAAATAAAAGGTTAAACCAGAAGCCAACAGCCTTCTTTGAAGAATTCCCTTTCCACCAGTAGACAAATCTCATTTACAAGTCCTTAAGAAGATTGTATAGCTTGAACAACCATCCGTCAATAGGGCAAGAACCAGCATAATACGGTCAGATTTTTTATCTGACCCATTGCAGACCTAATAGACTGCAAATTGTGAGGACCTGCGACACTTGTCCCCATTCTCGATAGGGTTTTGAAAAGGTGTAAAATTAGTTAGAGCCAAACCATTGGTCGGCGGAGAAGAGGAAGAACAAATAGATAGATACGACAATGACCCGTCCAATGGCAGCAAGGGATATGGAATTCGCCAAAATCCTTGAGGAGAAGCTGGAAGGCTCGGCATGGATTTGAAGGAACTTGGGACAAGTCGCGTGAAAGTACCAGCCGTAGGCATTGGTACGTGGGGAATTGGGGGCTTCTCTTCTCCTGATACTACTGATGATAGCCAGGCTATTCTAACTTTAAGAAAAGGTATCGAATTGGGAATGTATCTCATCGACACTGCCGAAATGTATGGTGCCGGGCATGCCGAAGAGATCGTTGGAAAAGCAATTAAGCCTTTCCCCCGACTAGAAGTTTTCATAGTTTCAAAGGTATTGCCCGAGAATCTACATTATGCTGATGTGATTAAAGCAGCCGAAAGGAGCCTCAAAAGACTTCAGACAGATTGGATAGACCTATATCTTATCCATTTTCCAAATCCTGGGATACCTTTGATGGAAACGATAGAAGCCATGGAAAAATTGGTCGAACGAAATTTAGTGAGGTTTATTGGTGTGAGTAATTTCGATGTGAGTCAAATGGATGAAGCAAGAAGTTGTCTTCTTAATAACGATATTGTGGTGAATCAAGTTGAGTATAGCTTGCTTGAAAGAAGTATTGAAAGAGATGTGCTTCCTTACTGTGCGGAGCAGCAGACAACAGTTATGGCTTATACTCCCTTGGCAAAAGGTAGATTGGCGAGAAATAGATTCTTACAGAAGATTGGCAAAAAGTATAGAAAAACTGCAGCTCAAGTAGCGCTTAACTGGCTTATTGCTAAAGAGAATGTTGTCGCCATCCCAAAAGCCATTAATATAGACCACTTAGAAGAGAATGCTGGTGCAATGGGATGGAGATTGTCTGGAGATGATGCAGAACGTATATCCTCTTATTTTATTAATCATAAGCCTAATCCGAACCGACTCAGATGAACGATGAGCCAAATCGTATAGATATGCGAATTGGTATTCGCAACAATCACATAGCCAAGGCTATAGTTGGATTATCTCGCCAGTTATCTCTTCCCCAATGGTAAGAACACCAAAGGACTTTCGTCCCACGCCAGGGTTGAAAAAGAGAATTCCATCGACAACCCTGTTTTGGGCTGTGTGCGAGTCACTGGTAACATTCGCCCCCTGACAAGTCCTTTCAGTCTAGATAGCTGCGCAAAAGGGCAATGACTCCGGTAAGGGCAAGGGCAATGACACCCAATGCCATAGAGCCTATCCAGAGTTTGAACTCTTCAAAATTGGCAAAGCGATTAAAGACACCGAAGCTTAGAGAAATAGCTCCGGAGATGAATAAAGTCCAGCAAGCTAAAGTAGTGGCAGCCTTCAGCTGTGTCACTCCAGTGATTCTCCTTTCTTCCTATTGAAGTGTGCTCGCTGAGCTAGAATTGGCGTTATTTTATTCTGGCTCGCAAAAAGGTAACGATACTCCCACATACTAAAGCACCAGGTCCTATAGTAAGCCGGGCGATCCAACAAGGTAAACCCGACAATAAGGCAACAGTACCGTCAATTAAACAAAAGAATCCAAAGACAAACAAAACCCATGCAGAAGTAATTGTTAAAGTCCTGAGTCCTCTCATTCTACTCTTTCGTCCTTATCGTCGTTGCGCTATTTTGCCGTTTCTCATTGGAGTCGTCAAATTTTTGCTTTTGAAAAAGCCTACTGTGACCCTATATAGTTGCTGCGCACATTCCGTTTTCTTCCTATTTAACGACCTTGTAGTGAACCAAAAACGGGATGGAGTTGATAACACAGCCCACCTATTTGTTTCCAGTCGCACAAAATTAAACCAAACGTCGAAATGTTACACAAAGGGACAAAATGGATACAATTAGTACCGAGGGACTCGCCCTGCTTGTTAGGCAGCTTACAGCCAGGCTTTTAGCCGCCTTAGAGCTGCCAGCTTTTCAGTATCGCCAACCTTGGCTTTGCCTACAGCCTGGTGGAGAAGCTCAATACTTCTATCATAGGTCTTGCGGTCGACGGGATAGGGGTAGCCGTCTTTACCACCGTGAGCGAAGCTGTAGCGAGCCGGGTCACGAAAACTGACCGAGGCACCGTAGACCAGCTCTGAAAGCAGGCTCAAAGCTCGTAACGTTTTCGGTCCCACCCCTTCCAGCCCGAGCAGCTTCTCAAAATTCTGGGGCTGCTGCTCATAGGTTATGGTAAGAGTCTTGCTTAAGCGGTCAGGGTTTATGTCTTCCAGACTGAGGTAATGGCGAGTGGGCAGACTTAGAGTCTTAAGCCTTTTCAACTCCTGAACAATCTTTTCCGGTGTGTCTTCAGTGCCAATTTGAGTAATGGTAGTCCGAGCCCCTTCACTCTCTAAAGCGACCAAATTCAAGACCTCGCCTCTACTTTCTGAGCAAATAGCGGCATGGGGTTCACAGACAAAATCGGTCACTTTTTCCCCCAGCCAGTGATAGCGGCGGGCGTAACGATTTGTCTCGTTCATTCCCTGCTGGACTACCGCCCAGGCACCATCTTTGGTGAAGAGGAAACAATGGTGGTAGAGCTGGTAGCCATCTTGAAGTGCTGAGTTGTCTACTTTGGCTGCCATGCGGCTGGCATAAACCAGAGATTGAGGGTTAGTCTTAAGGTGATGTCCTACATTCTCTATCTCAGCAGGCGTTTTTCGCGAAGTCCTGCCTTTGCCACCAGCGATAAACAAGCCTAAATCTTTTTCCAGTCCTTTCAGCCCTTCTTTTAAAGCCCCACAGACAGTAGTGGTAACACCGCTGGAATGCCAGTCGTAGCCGAGGACACAACCAAAAGCTTGGAACCAGAAGGGGTCAGAAAGGCGACAGAGCATCTCCTGATGACCAAACTCGGTGACAATGATAATGACAATCTCTCGAGCCAGCTTAGACATACGCTTGAAAAGCCACGGCGGTACTTTGCCGTAATGGAGAGGCAGGTTAGCTATGCCTGTTCTTTGTCCTGTTCCAGCCATGTTATTCTTCCGGTGATGACCAGTATCATAGCCGTTTACAGTATTCGCTTTAGTCTGGGGTTGGGGGTGATACCGGGAGTCCTACCTCTTTTGGCAATGGGCTTGCCTTCGACTTCATGGAGGTCAGCGGTGAAGTCTATGGGTTTAGCACCGCTAATATAGCTGCCAACGCCGAAGAAATCTACTGGCGCTTCTTCCTCCCGAAACAAACGGATGCGCTCCGGGTCAATGCCGCCACTGACAAATATCTTGACTTCTCTAAAGCCAGCCAGGTCAAGCCTGGCTCTGGTCTCTTTGACCAGCTCTGGGGTAACCCCACCTCGTTCGGGAGGTGTATCTAGGCGAACTCCCTGGAGCCTGTCCTTCATTGCTCGGGCTACCAGAACACTCTCCTCAGGTTCATCCTTAAAAGTATCCACCAGAGAAATGCGAGGTACTTCAGGGGGCATGTGTCTGTCAAAGGTTAAAGTTGCCGTGGCAGTGTCGCCCACGGTAATAATCAAGGCGTGGGGCATAGTGCCCGCAGGCAGGACTCCCGCCAGCTTGGCTCCAGAAATACTGGAGCAGCCAACACAGCCGCCAATAATAGCTGCATAGTCCATAACACCCGCCACCAGTGGGTGGACATGGCGAGCACCAAAACTGATTATAGGAATGCCTCCAGCAGCTTCCACACACTCCCGAGCCGCAGTTGCCCAGCCACTACAATGAGCCAAGATGCCCAGATAAACAGTCTCATAAATCCCATAACTCTGATATGGAGCCTTCATACGTAATACAACTTCTTTTCTCTGAAAAGTCTCGCCTTCGGATAACGCCCAGACTTCACGGTTGTCTTCAGGTAGCACTTTGGACAACAGAACCTTGACTTCTTCCATGCCGCAGAGTATCCCGTCCCGACTAGGGAAGACTTCCATGGTAGCCACCGGATTAAGACCTTCTTTTTTGAGGATCTCCACGGTTCGGACAAAATAGATGTCGCTGGTTTCTCCGGCGATGACATAGTCAGGAATGTCAAAACGGGGCTGGGGAGTGGTAAGGGAGGAGACCCTGGTCAATTCGGCACCGAGAACTTTTTCCATATAGTTCAGAGCAGAAAAGTGGGCTTTCTCATCAAAGGAAGCAACACAGTCCACAGGCACCTCAACAGGATAACCGCGGATTCTGGTATCGGCAACACCATACAAAACGCAAATGTGAGTACAGACACCACAGACAACTACCGTTTCTGGCTTTAACTTTTCTAATTCTTTCTCTAAGGTAGTGCCAAAATACAGACTGTAGGTTTTCTTGGGTATTATCTTACCTGGATATTTAGAAAGCTCAGGAATAAGCTCAGCTTCAACAGTACCTTCAACGGAGTGAGCTGGAAACATCTCGAACTCAGGGTCATCAGGGTCATGATGGTCACAAAGGTAGAATACCTTTGCTCCACGGCTTAGTTCCTGCTCCAAGAGTTTCTGGACATTTGGGATAATAGTGCGCGCTTTAGCTCCACAGTATAGGGGATAACCCTCCTCCAGAAAGCCCCGAAGCATATCCGACACTATCACCACCCTCATGGACTCCCTCCTTTCAACAAAGCTTTCTTTAACTCTAAGCTGAGGCGAAAGGGGTCGAAGCTGACAACGCTGGCAGCGTAAAGTTCCATGGCACCAAAATCGGAAGAGCCGTCCCAGGGATAGCCCCGGTCGACAAAACGAGCCATAACTGGGAAATGCTTCCAGTCTGGAGGGGCAGAATCAAGGGGCGGAGTAGCTATGCCAAGGTTAAAAGCAGTGACATGCATTGCATCCCGGAAACAAGCCAGCACCTCATAGACTCTTTCTTTGAAAGAAAGGTCGAAGTTTTTAGACAGGAGTATGACTTCCTTTTCTTTTATTGGCGTCAAGTAAGCCAAGACCCTGACCCCCTCCTTCTCCAGAGCCAGACCCAAAGAAAAGTGGGTTTGGTACAGGTCGTCAAAATAATTGGAGCCATACTGAGCCTGGTAACGGAGAGCACACTGGCGCAGAGCCTCAATTTTGGCATAGTGGCTGTCACGGCTTAATGTCACCTGGGCATGCCCATGGGCTAAAGTAGCGCCAGCCTTTTTAAGGCAATTCCATAAGAAGAAATAATATTTAGCTTTAGGGTCCCACTGATGAGCCTCCTGTGCCCAACGCCAGCCTGTATCCAAGTAATCAATGATTTCAGCTCTGGAGAAGCCCAGAGGGTTATGGTCTTTGAAAATAACCATACTGTGAAGCCCATCATATTTGGCAATGTTACTGGCGGTAATGGAATATTTGCCTCTTATTCTGCCGAACAAGTCCTCAGGAGTGTCTTCCAGAGGTTTATTCAGAGGGTCGTTCTGGCTTCGGTCGATAATTCGGGCTTCGACTTTAAGCCGGTCTTCGAGTTGTCTGGGACGGGAAGTTCGCAAAGAATTGAAGATAGCCCCCTCAAATGTCACCAGGTTAGTAAGTTTCACAATCTTTTGCTGGACAACTCTATCCACTGAGCCAAATTGTTTTTCAACCCAGTCTTTCATAGTATCTGTCGGTACAAGGGAACCGGTGGTGACACTGACAGAAAAAATGCGCTGAAAGAGCTTTTTTTCCTTTTCAGGTAAAGACTCGACGAGAAGGTCAAGGTTGACGATAGTCGGAGTAACAGCCGCCATAGTCCCTCTCCAGAAGAAGAGAATAGTCCTCAAGCCAGGAGATAGCTTTAGCGTCGTCGCCTTTTTCCAGGGCGGCTAAAGCTTTTTCCAGTAGGTCAACTTCACGAGCGAGCAAGGTGGAAAGGGCGGAGCCGACCTGGACACAACAAATGCCGGCATCCGCTCGCCACAGCAGAGTCTCCTTTATTTCCAGTATCCGCTTGATATCTTGGATAGACTCCAATCGGGTTGCTGGACTCATAATTTTGCCTTTGACTCGGTCAACGGTCTGTCTATTTACAATGAGCATTTTGTCCCTAAATTAATGCTTGAAATGGCGCGCCCCGGTAAAGACCATAGCCATATTATAGCGGTTAGCCGTGGCAATTGCCTCATCATCTTTCACTGAACCGCCTGGCTGAATAATGGCAGTAACCCCACCCTTGGCAGCCAATTCGACACCGTCAGGGAAGGGGAAGAAGGCGTCCGAACCAAGGACACTGCCTTTAGCCTTGTCACCAGCCTTTTCTAAAGCTATTTTAACACTAACCACACGGCTGGGCTGTCCAGCGCCCATGCCGAGCAAAGCTTCATCCTTGACCAGCACAATGGCATTGGACTTTATATTCTTGACCGATTTCCAGGCAAAGGCAAGCTGCTTCATTTCTGCCTCTGTAGGTGCTCGCTTGGTCACCGGGCGAGGGCTAAACTCTTTTTCTGAGATAACATCAAGAGTCTGCAGGAGAAAACCGCCAGATATTTGGCGGAAGTTAGTGAACGTTGCCGATATTTGAGCTGAAGGTAAAGAGAGTAAGCGCAGATTTTTCTTACGCTTGAATATTTCCAGCGCTTTTTCATCATAGCCCGGAGCAATAATGGCATCAAAGTGTGTCTTGTCCATCTCCGTAGCCGCAGCTAAGTCAAGAGGACGATTGCTGGCAACTACGCCTCCAAAAGCCGATACCGGGTCACCTTCCAAGGCACGACGGTAAGCCTCACCTAAGTCATTATGGCTGGCTAAGCCGCAGGGATTATTGTGCTTGATTATGGCTACAGTGGGGGCTAAAAAGTCCGTTACCACACTCACAGCCGCATCCAGGTCAAGGTAGTTGTTGAAGGAAAGCTCTGGACCATGGAGCTGAATGGCTGAAGTAACACCGGAAGGTTTCTTACCTGGAATCTGCTCAATATAAAGAGCGGCTTGCTGATGGGGGTTCTCTCCATAGCGGAGGTTGGAGCTTTTCTTCAAGCCTATGGTCAGTTCCTCAGGGAAAAGGTCATCCTCCCGCAGATACCGAGATATCACTGTATCATAGAGGGCTACATGCTGGAATGCCTTGCAGGCTAATCTCTGTCTTTCCTTCAAGTCCACTTTGCCCAATCGCAGCTTCTCCAGTATGGGCATATAGTCCTGGGGGTCAACTAACACCAAGACAGAAGGAAAATTCTTGGCAGCCGCCCTGATCATAGTCGGTCCACCAATGTCAATATTCTCCAGAGCCTCACCCAAAGATACGCCAGTCTTGCTCACTGTCTCTACGAAGGGATAAAGGTTTACCGCTACCAAGTCAATGGTCTCAATCTTATTCTTAGCCAGCTCCGCCATATGCTCCGGAAGGTCACGGCGGGCTAAAATGCCGCCATGAACTACGGGATGCAGGGTCTTTACTCGACCCCCCAGAATTTCGGGGAAACCAGTAAGCTCAGAGATGCTGTGTACCTTGACTTCAGCCTCCTGTAAGGTCTTCTTGGTGCCGCCAGTGCTGTAGACATCAAAGCCTAACTGGCTCAGACCCCTGGCAAAATCGGCAACTCCTATCTTATTAGAGACGCTAACAATAGCTTTCATTAAACTGCCTCCTATATCAAATTTTGGTAAGGTTTTGCCTTACCTTTAGGTCTATCCGTAGCTACTGCTTTCAGGCTATAATAACTCTTTCCTTCCCTTTGGCTTCTACTATGTCACCAATGACTCTGGTTTCAGTTAGAGTCTTGGTGAGCTTAGCCGTATCCTGAGGGGAGCAGACAATAGCCATACCCACCCCCATATTAAATACCCGATACATCTCGTCTTCGTCAATACGTCCTTGTCTTTGGACAAGGCTGAATATGGGTGGGATATGCAAGGAGCCCTTTTTAATACGGGCTGCTAAACCTTTGGGAAGGATACGAGTGACATTGTCTTTAAGCCCACCCCCAGTAATATGGGCTAAACCTTTGACCAAAGGCAGAACTGGCTTAAGCAGAGAGTAGTAGCAGCGGTGGGGCTCAAGAAGCTCCTCACCCAAAGTCTTACCCAGTTCCGGATAGAAAGCCTGGAGAGAAACAGGCTGGTCGTCTATATTAAAGACCTTTCGCACCAAGGAGTAGCCGTTGGTATGCAGTCCGCTGGAAGGGAGAGATAAGACGATATCGCCAGCGGTAATAGTCTTGCCATCAATAATGCTTCCTTTCTCTACCACGCCGACAATGAACCCAACCAAGTCATATTCGCCCGGGACATAGATGCCAGGCATTTCAGCAGTCTCACCCCCGACCAAGGCACAGCCAACTCCCCTGCAGGCTTCAGCTATTCCAGCTACAATACTTTCTACCTGCTCCGGCACCAGTTTGCCCATAGCAATATAGTCAAGGAAGAAGAGAGGCTTTGCCCCACAGGTGAGGATGTCGTTGGCACAATGGTTGACCAGGTCAATGCCTACAGTATCATGCTTATTTAAAAGAGAAGCCACCTTAAGCTTTGTGCCGACACCGTCAACACTGGAGATAAGGATAGGTTCTCTATAGCCTTTCAGTTCAAAAAAACTGCCAAAGAAGCCAACATCCTTTAAGACTTCAGGGTGAAAGGTACGCGACGCTTGCTGCTTAATCAGCTCTTTAACTCGGTTGGCGACATCGATATCAACGCCGGCGCGGGCATAAGCTCCTTTTTTCTGCGCCATTTTACTGACTACTTTCCCCTTCTCTCCAGGTCATCAAAGGCAAAGACAGGCGTCGCTTCCAGGGCTAACTTGTCCATCTCCAGCTGGACGGGGATGGGGTAGTCTCCAGTGAAACAAGCCAAGCAGAAGGTTTCTTTAGGCAGGGCAACCGCTTCTATAAGACCTTCAAGACTAAGGTAACCGAGTGAATCAGCACCGAGGAAGTCCCTAATCTCCGGAATACTTTTTTGAGCCGCAATGAGTTCCTTTCGAGTTGCCATGTCTACACCAAAGAAACAGGGATAACGGATAGGCGGGGAACAGATACGGAGGTGGACTTCCCGGGCACCAGCCTTTCTAAGCAAATTAACCACTCTGGGGGTGGTGGTGCCTCGGACGATGCTGTCATCCACCACTACCAGACGTTTATCATTGATGATTTCGGCAAGAGGGTTAAATTTCAGCCTAACCCCCAGTTCCCGGATCCTCTGGTCAGGCTCAATGAAAGTGCGACCGACATAACGGTTCTTGAGTAGTCCCTCAGAATAAGGGATGTTTGAAGCCTGGGAATAGCCAATACCGGCGGTAGTAGCCGAATCGGGGACTCCCATAACTATATCCGCCTCCACCGGATACTCCCGGGCTAATATCTTCCCCATCGCCTGCCGTGCCGGATAAAGGAGTCTCCCCTGGATAACACTATCGGGACGGGCAAAATAAATATATTCAAAAATACACAGCGCTTTTCGGCTACTGGTCTCCTTGAAGCTTTTGAGCCCCTTCTTATCAATAACTACAATCTCTCCAGGCTCAATTTCCCGGACGAAGTTAGCCCCGATATGGTCAAGGGCACAGGTCTCCGAAGCTATGGTCCAGCCGCTATCAATAGTCCCGAGGCAAAGAGGGCGGACGCCCATGGGGTCACGGACACCGAATAATTTGTCCTCAGTCATGATTACTAATGAATAAGCACCCTGGAGGCGGCGCATGGCATACTTTATCTTGTCCACCCAGTCCATGCCCGGTGAGGCAAGGATGAAATTAGCAATAACTTCAGAGTCAGTGGTGGACTGAAACTCGTAGCCGAGCTGATACAATTCGTCCCGCAGGAATTTAGCGTTGATAATATTCCCATTATGCCCCAGAGCAATAGTCCCGGCATTACCTTCCACCAGAATAGGCTGGGCGTTGGTGACGCGGCTGGAACCAGTAGTAGAGTAGCGGTTATGTCCGATGCCAAGATGACCGGTGAGCCGACTCAGTTCATCTTCAGTAAAAGCCTGAGAGACCAACCCCATGGCAGCGTGCAGGTGGATTCGACCACCCTCAGCGGTAGCAATACCAGCACTTTCCTGTCCACGGTGTTGAAGAGCGTAGAGAGCGAAAAAGATAAGTCGGGCGACATCCGCAGCAGGAGCATAAACTCCAAAGATGCCACAGCTTTCGTGCATGACTTTATCTACAGTGAATTATAGACTTTTACCATCTCTGGGTCAAATCTGAAGGCTGTGTGACTTAGCTTTGAGCCAGCTTAGAGCAACGTCTATGGCTTTTTCTTCGAGGCGTAAGCGGTGCTTGGCTCCCGGGATTATGGCTATCTCTTTGGGTTCACCAGCTTCATTATAGAGTCTTCGGGCATGTTCTAACGGCACTACTTCATCCTCGCCTCCATGGATGATGAGGATAGGACGCGGAGAAATTCGCCTAATCCACCGGGTCGGCGAAATTTCATCAAAGCCCTTGAGCCAACTAGTTAGAGACGGAGGAAAATCCTTATCCTTAATAACTCCGATATCTCGAAAGCGCTGGAGAAGCTCCGAGGGTGGTTGTGACTTAAGCAAGAAGCTGAAATCAGCAGGGCAAGCTCCGGTGACAAGAGAAGTTACTCGACTATCGTGAGCGGCTACACAAACGGCTACGGCTGCTCCAGCGCTAAAGCCCATTACCGATAGCCGCCTTTTATCCACTTCCTTGAGAGAAGAGACAAAGTCCAAAGCAGCGGTCAAGTCCCGACTCCAGCCAAGCATGTCCAGGTTACCGGCACTTCTTCCTGCCCCACGGAAATTAAAAATGAAGGTCACAAAACCAGCAGCGCCAAATCTGAGGGCAAGCCCAGGATACCCCTGGTCTTGGGCTGAAGGATTATAGGCAGCAGCCGGAATACCATGGCAGAGGCACAGACCTGGTGAGAGCTGACCACTCTGGGGAATGTAGATTTCACCAACCAGATTCAGACTGTCAACCTGAAAGGAAACTTGTCTTATTTCCACCAGATAGCCTTTACCTGAAAATCGGACTAATTAGGAATAGCGGCGCTCTTTTCTTCTAAAGAAATAACCAGCTACGAGACCAAAAACTAAACCGCCAAGGTGGGCTTGCCAGGCAACGCCAGGCAGGAAGGAGATTATTAGAAAACTTACTATTATCGCTACCCAGAGGGGAATGGGCACAGGGATAGGGAACAAATAGACCTTTAGTGTGGGTCTCATCATCATAAGAGCTCCGCCTAAAGAATAAACGGCACCCGAAGCACCTATGCCCGGTAAAGGAGGAGGCCACAGAAAAATAAAAAGAATATTGCCCAGTATGCCACCACCAAAATACGTAAGCAGGAACTTGCCTTCGCCTACAAGCCTTAACAAATATGTCCCCAAGAAATACAGGGATAGCATGTTGAAAATAATGTGCCAGAAGTTGCCATGGACAAACATATTTGTGACTATGGTCCACGGCGAGCTTAGAAAACTTGCCGGCTGTAGCCCGAGAAATACCCGTAACACTGGAGCTGCAAGGGTAGCTAAGTATATAGCGATATTCACCGCTATTATTATCCAGACGGAATTTACGTGGAACCCAGAGTAATTCCTGTATCTCATTTATTCCAACTTCTCCGCAACCAGCAAGACCAGAAATTCCTTATTTCCTTCAGCTCCAAGGATGGGCGAAGTCACCAAACCTCTCAATCTGAGACCTCGACTTATTGCCCACCACAGGAAACGCCCTAAAGTCCGGGCATGGACGACAGGGTCTTTGATTATACCCTTTTTGCCTACTTCTCTCCTTTTGGCTTCAAACTGGGGTTTAAACAGGATGAGGAGGAAACCGGGACAGGTAAGGTGCCTCATTATATTAGGAATAACTTTAGTCACCGAAATGAAAGATAGGTCAATAGTTGCCATATTTACCTTTTCCGGGAGCAAGAATGGATAACGAGCATTCACTCTTTCCATCACTGCCACCCTGTGGTCATTTCTTAGTTTGTAGTCCAGTTGACCGTAGCCGACATCTATAGCATAGACTCGCTTAGCCCCCTGCTGGAGAAGACAATCAGTAAACCCGCCAGTACTGGCGCCGACGTCCATGACTACTAATGAGGTAACATCCAGCTTGAACTCATCCAGAGCGAAAGCCAGCTTAATACCCCCCCGGCTGACATAGGGTAGTTTTTCAGCTATCTGGAGATTAACATCCTGGCTAACTAGTCTCCCCGGCTTGGTAACCACTTGCCCATTGACGGAGACCTCCCCAGCCATCACCAAAGCTTGAGCTTTGGACTTAGTTTCAGCCAGTCCTCTGGCTAAGAGTAAACTGTCCAGACGGTGCCGTGTCATACAACCTTTCTACCAAAGGGGCAGGCTTTGATACATTTAGACAACCTTATCAAGGATATAACTAATCCCTAAGAGGAATTGGGTAAATAGTATGACCATGACATTAGCTCCCAAAGCTGGCAACAATTTGCTTTCATCTTCATGCTTGAGAGCCCCCCTGACTGCTTTAACAGCAATAGGTATAGTAAGGAGAGATATAAGAGCAAATACTGGCATAAACCCGGCAATGACACAGCCAATTATCCAAATGTAAACAGCCAGAGTCAGAAAAGAGTAGAATATGGCAGCGTCACTTTTACCCAAGACAATGGGAATGGTCTTTCTGCCTGCTTTCTTATCAGCTTCCACATCAGGGAATTCATTTAAAAAGAGTAAATTGTGTACCAGAATGCCTGAAGGAACAGAACCCATTACTGCATTTAAAGTATAAGTGCCTGACTGGACAAAATAAGCACCTAACACCGGCAATGTCCCCAGCCCCAGTCCGGCGAATAATTCTGGCCAGCCTATTTTAGTCAAATAAGGAGTGTAGAGAAGGACACAAATAGCCCCGACAATAAGTAGCGGTAGCAGTAGCCAGCCCTTTACTAGGACAAAGTAAACACCTATGGGTATCGCTAATATAAAGCAAATAATGCCGAGGCGGAAAACTGAAGCAGGCTTCAGGAGTCCCGCCGGCAGGATGCCGCTACCACCACTGAAGGGCGTCTTTTTTGTTTCCAGGTCCACACCACTTTTATAGT
>Ga0129297_10000916_pt1 | contig 14675 bp, 13 predicted proteins | sample I18A1metaG_FD_94708 | JGI IMG/M metagenome (GOLD analysis project Ga0129297, IMG submission 94708) | Lake sediment bacterial and archeal communities from Gulf of Boni, Indonesia to study Microbial Dark Matter (Phase II) - ​I18A1 metaG | ecosystem: Environmental > Aquatic > Freshwater > Lake >... | reverse complement strand
CGGCGGCTTACTAACTCACGCCACGGTAAACGTGTTCAATAACTACTTCGACTACCGATCCATGGTCGACGCAAAGACGACGAAGACACCGTTCAGCGGTGGAGTCACCATTCTTGTGGAAGGCAAGATGAAGCCATCCGACGCCTTGGCAATCGGCCTCATCTGTCTCCTCGGAGCCGCTGTGATCGGTATCTACTTCTTGACGCGTATGTTCTATCCTCTGTTTCCCATCCTCCTCTACGGACTAGTCGCGATTTGCCTGTACACCCCAGTTCTTTCGAAGATTCATGGGCTTAGCGAGATCGTTGCTGGATCAGGTTTCGGGCTCATAGGCTTAGGTGTATACGTTACTCAAGCCGGCGTGATCGACGGCCCAGGTGTCAGCGTCTTTGTTCCGGTGACCATCCTTGTTGCGTTGCTTTTGTTTTTGAATGAATTCCCAGATGCCGAGGCTGACATGACGGCAGGTAGGCGACACCTAGTCATTTTGCTCGGAAGGAAGAGATCAGCTTGGATCTATGTTGGTGGCCTCATGGCAACGTATGCGTCGATCCTACTGGCGGTTGCGGCTGGAATGGCTCCCTTTCCGATTCTCGTGTCGTTAGCCACAATACCGGTCGCATACAAGGCTGGAAGAATAGCGCTGAAGAACTACGAGGAAATCCCTAAGCTGGTACCGGCGCTCGCATCGAACGTGATAATGATCCTCTTGACAATTCTTCTAATCGCCGTCGGATTCTTGATTGCATCCTACATTTGAAATTCGAGACAGGCCTACTTCGACCGTGAGACCCTCCAAAATAGAATGGCGCAAATGAACACGAGTACAATCGCAACACCAACCAGAGAACGGATGACCCTCATAGTCACGATCAGCATCAGTAGTAGAATCCCGATTGTGGCGTAGGGAATCAGTGACCCGGCACGTGTTCTGGTCTGGACCAGGAACAGGCCGGCCAAGATCACAATGATCAGAACGATCTCAAGGGCCCCGAGCACTTGCTATCGTGTGCGTTACTGCCGCAACGAATTGAAAACATGATAGGTAGCGAGGACTGATTCCGAAACTCGGCCTAGAGGCCCAATCCTCTGAGGAAGAACTTCTTCTGGCAGTATGGACAATACTGTGCATACTGCGGAATCCAGTGTCCACAGTAACCACATCTGATTGAAGCTGAAAACACGTTCTTGCACCAGGCTAACGATGTTCTTCCGTATACTTCCTACTTCATGCCTAGTTGATTACCAAATTGCGCGGCACAACCCTGTTGGTTTCCCTTGATTGTGTTGAAACAAGACGTACAGTCCAAGCTTCTGTGATTGAGCCTTTGTCACCGAGCCTCCCATATCATCAGGGAGCACACGTTGGCACAGGCGATATCCCATCGCTCTCCGTGCACCCAGCAATAGCACGTCAGAGACCATGCTAGTGGAAGCCATTGAATCGGTGCTCCTTGAGTAGCGAGCACCGACTTCGAACAGAAGACAACTTGACTGGCGACGCTTCTGGATGAGCGAGCATGATTAGCAGTTCACGAAGCCCGGCCCTCGCCCTCCGCTTAGAGGCACCGTGGATTGAAGGAGGACTAATATAAGCTCATGAGAGCTACTGAGCGATCGATCTCAAGATGCAGCTGGCAATTGATGGGTCACGCGGACTATCGAACCCCATCGCGCTAGTTATTGAGATCCCCTCGTTTGAAGCCGGACTCGTCGCTTTCCTCTTCCTCTTTCTGGTGATGGGTATCATGTTCTATGTTCTCAGAATGGAAAGAGACAAAACTATGCCGCTCTTGGATCCTCTTGGACCAAATGATATAGTGAGACGAGAAAATCCTCTGTCAAGCTCAGACGCCCCATTCCTGGCGATCGTAACGCTCGTCATCTTGGAACTCGTCTTGGACGCATTGATAGTCGTCAGCGTGTTTCAAGGAACGGGTTCAACCGCGATCGGGATGATGCTGGCCTTTGCAGCATTTCTTGCAGCAGCTATATTGGCAGTCTACAGAAGCACCTTCATGAACGATGCGTTCACGAGGAAGCCGCGCCTAGAGAGGGTTGCTGCAACTCTCTTCGAAAAGGCTCGTGATTGTGAGGAACATGACTGAGAAAAAATCCGAGAAGAAACGCAGATCGATCAACCGTCGTCAATTCGTTCAGGGAATGGTCTCGGCAGGCATTGTGGGAACGATCGTCTCATTTCTCTCACTTCTCATGTCACTTGTTCCAAGCGCAGGAGCAGGTCAGCAGCCCGGCGAAGTTGATAACGTCTTCAGATATGGCCCGGAGCAGGGAGCATGGTACTCTGACAGGGCGGGAACCGAGGTTAGATTGGAAGACTTCGACTATGTTGGCAAAGGCGCAGGCGTTCTTTGGCGAGGAAGCATTCCGGCAATCGTCATCCGCATTGACGAAAGCAAGCTTCGAGGTGCAAAGGCCACCAACGGTTTGATTGCCTTCGCGAACACCTGTACCCATCTCTGCTGCATATCCACCTGGCGCTTGGATCGGCCGAGCGAAGATGTACTGTTCTGCAGATGCCATGACGGCGCCTTCGATCCGTATAACGTAGTCAAAGATGTCATGCAAAATGGAGCTGAGTACCTTGGAGCGAGAGTCGTCGCCGGACCGCCCCCTAGGGCGCAACCGATGATACCGATTGAGGTCAAAGATGGAAAGGTGGCTGGGGTTCCGGAGAATCTTGAGATCTATGGATATTGTGGGTGATTCTTTCCTTGTCCATGCGCACAAGGAGACTCTACGAGTGGGTTGAGAGGCGTTTTCAGATCTCTCCGCTTGTCGCTGAAGTTCAGAGAAGCATCAATTTTGCTCTGCCGAGCACACTAACGCGACAAAACAAGTCGAGACTCTTCTGGTTAGGCTACCCGTATTACTATGCAGGAGCGATTACCGCGTTCCTCGCCATTCTCCAAGGAGTCACAGGCCTCCTCCTCGCCTTCCACTATGTGCCTTCGGCCGTCGGAGATCCTGGAACCCCGACGCAAGCGTACCTCAGTGTTCAGAACATCATGAAAGCCATTCCGCTCGGGGCTCTGATTAGAGGGATACATCAGTGGGGCGCAAACCTCCTCGTCGCGGCACTGGCGATTCATTCATTCTGGGCTTTCTTTCGGAGCCCGTACAGGATTGGCCGTGAGATAACATGGTTCTTGGGTGTCGTTCTCCTAGGGCTGACACTTGCGTATTCCTTCTCCGGCTATCTACTTCCTTGGGACCAACTCGGTTACTGGGCCGCAACCATTAGCATGCAGATAATGAGATCAATACCATTATTCGGGGACTCGATAGCGCGGATACTTCTCGGCGGAACTAGCCTCTCCGCCCTCACGCTAACAAGAATGTACTTCTACCATGTGAGCCTCCTACCCGTCATAGCCGTCATATTGGTCGGTGCGCATCTCGTCCTAGTAGTCTTTCAGGGAGTCTCGGAACCTGAAGAGGCCTGGAAGGCGCCGACAACAGGCCCAGCTGGAAAGCAAGAGGGCCCGCTCTTCGGACCGTTCTTCCCGCACCAGATTACCCCTGTCTTGATCATCTCGCTCGTTACGCTCGGTATCGTTCTGCTCTTGGGAGCATACGCGGTTCAGCCGCCGGGGGACCCGGCGAACAAGTTCCTAACGCCGCGGTTCATCGTCCCTGAGTGGTACTTCCTATGGGCTTACGGCCTTCTCAAGTGGGTCGGATGGGTGTATGACCTCGTGCATTTTGTTCCACCGGCCACGATCTTCGGCGTCGACTTGGTGAGCGCAAAGGTCGTGGGAATCCTATTGGCTGGAGCGATGTTCATTGTCCTGTTCCTGCTACCCGTAATTGATTGTGGGAAAGAGGTCCGCACACTTCGAAGACCACTACGGACCGCCATCGGAGTCTGGGGTATCGGACTGTTGTCGACTTTGACGCTCTATGCCTTGAACGAAATCCTTTCAGTAGCTCTCTCCATACCAATCGACCTGATGAACATGATCCTAGGCTTGGTCGTGATTGTGGCACCCCTAGTCGCCGCGGTACCTGTCTACTTCTTAATTCATCGCTATCTTGCGAAAGCGGCCACGTAGAAGGGGCGCAAATGGAGATCATCAGAGACATCTTCCAGCACGTCCCCCTGGCCTTCGTCATTGCTTGGTGGGCGATCGGCGCGATCTCACTGTTTCTGTTCATCATGGGTATCAGGAGACATGTTCGTGCATGGAAGGAGGGAAAACCGGAGCAGATCTCAGGCAACGCGCTCTCAAGGTTCCGACGACTCGTCTTCGTCGGCATCGCACAAGCCAAAGTCATCAACAAGAAATACAATGGCGCCACACACGCGCTCATCTCGATCATCGGCTTCCTACTGCTACTCGGAATGTTCTTCCCTGTTCTTGAGGCGATTGTAGGTTACCTTGCCTTGCTCTTTGGCCTAGGATTGATTCTGCTAGAATACAAACGCCTCAGAACCACTGGCCCTCCTCTTGAGACGGCCTGGGAAGATTCCTTCGTGTACGGCGTCATAGTCGCCATGGCCGCCTCCGGATTCCTCATGATGGGAGTCAATACGTGGGCCTGGCCATCTCCGGTCGGTAGTGTGCTCACACCGCTCCTTGAACCACTGGGGCCGAAGGTGCTTGTGGAATTGTATCCGAGCCTGTGGCTGATTCATTCTGCCTTGGTCTTCTCGCTCATCGCATACATACCGAACTTGCGGCTTGTACACCTGATCACATCACCGCTGAACGCGTACTATGCCCCAATCACCGTGAAAGGGGAGCTGACAACACCGTTCGATCTCAAACAGATGATGGAAACCGGAAACTTCGACGTGAAGGTAGGAGCGGCAGAGATCAATGACTTCACGTGGCGCCAGAAACTGAGCTTCGATGCTTGCACATACTGTGTGCGTTGTACAGACACCTGCCCAGCAATGGCAAGCGGGACGAAACTCTCACCGATGCACCTCATACTGAAACTCAAGAACTACGAGCTTCAATATCCCAGCACAGATGGGCGTCTTCATGGAGACACAGTAGATCCAGAGGAGCTCTGGGCTTGCACAACTTGCCGGGCGTGCGTTCAAGAATGCCCGGTTCTGATTCAGCATGTTGAAGCCATCTATGATATGCGTAGGCACTTGATGGCTGAAGGCAAAGTGGACAAGAAGAAGAGAGATCTCCTGACCTTCCTATCAACGGTTGGCAACGTGTACGGGCTTCCCAGCGCCGATCGGACAAAATGGGCGGAAGGACTCGATGTCAAGCTGTGGGGTGAAGAACCCAACCAAGAATTCTTGTACTGGGTCGGATGCGCTGGCTCCTATGACACAAGGAACCAGATGGTCTCCCGTGCCCTCGTCAAGATCATGAAGACAGCCCAGATCAGTTTCGGTATTCTGGGAAACGATGAGAAATGTAACTGTGAAGTCGCACGTAGAGTTGGGGAAGAGGGAAGATTCCAACAAGCAGCGATCGAATTGAGCGAGATGATGAACAAACGGGGAGTGAAGAAAATCGTGACCCAATGTCCTCATTGCTACAACACGTTCAAGAATGAATACCCGAGATTCGGCGGCAAGTTCGAAGTCGTGCATCACTCACAGTTAATCACCAAACTACTTCGCGAAGGAAAGCTCAAGTTGAAGGAAGGGGGAGAGAGGACCATCACATTCCACGACCCTTGCTATCTCGGCAGATACAACGACGAGTTCGAAGCGCCACGCGTAATCATTCGGACAGTCTCGCGTGGGAAACTGGTGGAGCTGCCTAGATCGCGTACAAAGAGTTTCTGCTGTGGGGGCGGCGGAGGAAACACATGGTACACCGTAGAGGCCAAGAAGAAGTGCAGCGTCGTAAGGATGGAGGAAGCTAAACAGTTGGCTCCCAACGTTCTTGCGGCTGCCTGCCCATACTGCATCTCGATGTTTGAAGACGCAACCAAGATTCTTGGAACGTCCGAGAGCATGCTAGTCAAAGACATCGCCGAACTCGTCGCGGAAGCGCTGGAATAGTCAAAATCTTAAACTCAAACGTGTGATAGGTGCGAGCCCGCGCGGTCGAATGGTAGCTATGCCGAACATAGTTGTGCTAGCAAAACAGGTGTTCTACACACAAGACTTGCGAATTGACCGGGCCAACAAGAAGATCAGCACCGAAGGAGTGGCCCGTGTTATCAGCGAGTCCGATAAGAACGCGATCGAAGAGGCGGTCAGGCTGAAGGAGAAGCATGGCGGAAAGATCACTGTACTCACTATGGGGCCAGCCCAAGCGAAGGAGGCGCTCCGTGAAGCCATCGCCATGGGAGCAGACGAAGGCTACATGCTGACAGGCCCAGAGTTTGAAAACTCAGACGCCCACGCAACAGCTGTCGCGCTGTCGGCAGCCATCAAAAAGATCGGACAGTTCGACATGATATTATGCGGCGAGACCTCCGAAGACCAGTACTCCTTCCAGGTCGGCCCCAGAACAGCGGAGAACCTGAACCTACCTCAGATTACCTACGCAGTCAAGATTGCGCTGCAGCAGACCAAAGTTGTCGTTGATAGAAACCTCGAGGACTGCTACGAAACCGTTGAATCGAACCTACCCGTGTTCATCACGGTCTCGCGAGAGATCAATGAACCGAGGCTTCCTACACTCATGGCCATCATGGCCGCCTCGAAGAAACCCATGATCGCATGGACGATCAGTGACATAGGACTGAAACCGAGCGAGGTAGGTCGAGATGGCTCATTCACGGAGCCCCTGAGAACCGCGGTGGCTGCCGGAGAAAGGAAGAGAATAGTGATACAGGGTGAACTCATGGAAGCCGCAGAAAAGCTTGCCAGTACCCTGGCAGGCGAGGGAGTAGTGAAGGTCACCTGACAAACGATGAGAAATATGAGGGAGTCTGGATTTTCTCCGAATCCTCGGCGGCAGCTAGAGAGCTACTCTCCAAGGGACGCGACCTCTCAGGAAAACTCGGGACAACCCTGGCGGCCATCGTACCTGATGAAGATGTCTCAGAAACAAGCAAAGACCTCATCGCCTACGGTGCGGACAAAGTCTACGCCGTTCAGGAGCCATCATTGAAGACCTTTCAGGTCCATCCCTACGTGGATCTGCTGGCCGAGATGGCTCAGACTCACCGGCCAGACGTGGTTCTCATTGGGGCAACTCGAAGTGGGCTCGAACTCGCTCCTAGACTCGCGGAACGCCTCAAGACCGGCTGTTGTACAGAATGCTCGAAACTCGACGTTGACATTCTGAAGAAATGGGTGATTGCTGACCGGCTGATACTTGGAGGCAACATGACCGAGACGCTGATCATCCGACGTAAGCCGCAGATCTTCACAGTTCCCAAAGGAGTGTTTCAACCGCTTGGCAAGGACGAAAGTCGAACTGGAGAAATCATCCGAGTTCAACCAAAGATAGGCGAATCTCCCGTCAAAGTGCTCGAGCGAAAACCAAAGCAGTTTGCGGGTGTCAGGATTACCGAAGCTGAGGTCATCGTCTCGTTTGGGCGTGGACTCAAGAAGAAGGAGGACATCCCTCTCATCGAAGAGCTCGCGAAGACAATTAATGGCGTCGTCGGTTGCTCCCGCCCGATCGCTGAAGACCTGAAGTGGCTTCCAATAGATCAGTACGTTGGACTGTCTGGTCAGAAGGTGGCGCCGAAACTTTACGTCGCGTGCGGCATCTCTGGCCAGATACAGCACATCACGGGGATACAAAACGCGCGCATCGTCGTGTCAGTAAACACAGACCCGAAGGCTCCCGTCTTCGAATATACCGACTACGGAATCGTCGGAGACCTCTACAAAGTGGTCCCGGCTATGACAGAAGCCTTTCGCCGACTCTCCGGCAGATAGATGACAACAACTACGTAATTCTTTTGCTAAGAAGAAAAGTGCACTTCAATACTCACTAGCTGATCTTCGGAGCTAGCAGCGATTTCTTTCGGCAACGCCAGCGCATCGACCCAACGCCTCCTATCAAGGGTCGGAGGATGAATTCATCAAGTCATTGGGAGTCTAAGTAGGCAGTCGGACGACTTCATTACGTCGCAGCGGCGTGCTATTTAGAGGGACCACATCGCTAGCGCGCGCGGTCGCTTGAAGCACATGCGCCGCTATTTGTGCGAGACCATAACAGATGTACTGTCCTATTCTTACGGGCAGATCTGTTGTGAATGCAGACCTACGCGTTTGATCGCTTGGGGCGGACTTGTTCAGAATCTGCGATGAATGGAAGCGAAAGGATTGTAGAGTAGAGTAGGCTAATTGTCAACCTGGGATCGAGCGCCAGCCGGGCTAGGGTTCTGCCCTGCCTGTCTATGTCATCAGCGCTGCTCAGAATGGTCGCAACGTCGAGAATCCGTGCGACGGAAAAGATCTTCTCTAACTGGCGATCTGGCAGCCTGAAGAGCATGCTCCTGATGCGTCGCATCGCGCTGAGGTCGCCGCCAATCTCCTCCTTCCATCGTCTTTCGTAGTTTGAGAGGAAGGACTCGGAAGAGTCTCCCACTGTGGATGCTTGGTGTGCGACCTCGCCTGCTATTTTTCCGCAGATGAGGCTGAACACGATTCCTCCTCCGGTCGTGGGCTTCACCTGCTGCGCGGAGTCACCCGAAACCAACATTCCAGGGTAGAATGTCTTCACGATCGGCCCTCCGAGAGGTATCGGATGGAAAGATGCGTCATGTCCTGAAACACTCTGCAGTTTTCGTGATGCATCTGGATGTTTCTTCATGAATCGCTCGAGGAGAGCGCGCACGTTTCCTTCACGCGCAGCCAAACCGACCTTGGCAGACCCATCTCGCCACGGTATTATCCACGCAAAGAACCCAGGGGCATATTTCGATCCCAAGTAGACTTCGACCATGTCGTAATCCAAGTCACTCACATGGTCGGCGTGAACCTGAGCAGAGTTGACCCACATCAAGTTGCGACGTTTAGTGAGAGGTCGCTGGGGTACCAGTCTAGGCGCGACCCCTTCGCAGTCGACCAGGACTCTGCAGTTGATCGTCTTGGATCCGCTGTCGGTTGAGACTCGCACTTGGACCGGCCCAGACTCAGATTTGTGCGCTGAGGCTGCTCGACAATTGAGCAGGATTTCTGCTCCCTCTCTTTCGGCTCTAGCTGCTAGATGCTCATCGAAGGCACGGCGATCGAGAACCCACGTGATCGGAGTCCGACGCTCAAGTCGGAGGACTTGCCCTGACGGCGAATGGAAGATCGCCCCCCGAATTTGGTTCTTGATAATATTATCTGACAACGGAACGCCAAGGCGCTTCATGCTCTTGATGCCTACGTGGCCAGAGCAGTGCGACGGGACCCCCACTCGATCGTGTTCTTCAAGGACAATAACTTTGGACCCCATGGAAGTTGCAGTTTCAGCTACCGTGGCCCCGGCTACGCCGCAGCCGACAACAATGATGTCAGTGGTAGATTTCACGGAATATGCATGCCTCGGTGAGGTGCAGCCTCCTCGCTCGGGAGAGAAACCTGGACGTTGGTTCCGAGGCTGATTCGGGTAGATAAGGCTCATGAACGCTTGTTTAGTATGCCCAACTACGCCTGCTTGACCGGCACCAGCTCTACTCGCCTCTTCCCTTTCATGAGGCGTGTGACCCTGACCAGACCGTTGAGTTCGAGCCTGAGGAGGGCGCTATTGAGTTCGCGGAAGCTCAGCTCGCCGTAGATGTCTTTGACCTCGTCCAGCAGATCATCGTCGGTGAGCGGCCCTTTACGCTGGAGGGTTTCAACGACCGCCAGGTTGAGGGGACGGGGCCCCCAGACCTTGTTCATCTAGCTTTCCCGCGGATCCCCTAAACGATCGCCGTAGGCGCGGCGGCTCTCTCCCTTCTGAAGCGCTTCGAGAAGTTCTGATACCACGTGTCCATGTCGGCTGTGATGCTCGGTTTGATCTTATCCAGCGCCATTCTGAAGTCGTCAAGCCTGACCTCGTTTGCATGCGCATCCTGGCGAAGCGCGTTCATCCCCGCCTCTCTACAGAGCGCCTCCACGTCTGCACCGGAGTACCCGACCGCCATGCGGGACAGCTGGTCGAGGTCAACATCCTTTGAAAGCGGCATATTTCGGGTGTGAATCTTGAAGATTTCCTTGACGGATCTGGAGTCTGGGGCTGGCACATAGATCAGACGGTCGAACCTGCCAGGTCGAAGGACCGCTGGATCGAGGATGTCCGGCCTGTTCGTCGCAGCGATCACTACCACGTTTTGGAGTGATTCTATGCCGTCGAGTTCTGTGAGGAGCTGGCTGATTACTCGTTCGCTCGCTCCCGAGTCAGCATACCCTAATCCCCTTCTCGGAACGATTGCATCGAGCTCGTCGAAGAAGATTATTGCCGGCGCGGCGGTCCTTCCTTTCCTGAATATCTCTCTGATTGCTTTCTCGGACTCGCCAACCCACTTGGAGAAGATCTCTGGACCCTTCACCGAGATGAAGTTCGCTTCGCCTTCGGTGGCGACGGCTCTTGCAAGCAGAGTCTTACCGCACCCTGGCGGACCGAAGAGTAGTATGCCTCTTGGAGGCGTGATGCCCATCTTCTTGAAGGCCTCCGGCTTCTTCAGAGGCCACTCGACCGATTCGATCAGCTCACTCTTCACCTCGTCGAGTCCACCCACCTCATTCCAGCGCACCGAAGGGACCTCAACGTAGACTTCCCTCATTGCGGTCGGCGTAATCTCTCTATAGGCAGAGAGGAAGTCGTCCTCGCTCACAACCATCTTCTCCAATATTTCAGGCGGGACTCGCTCTTCTTCGAGGTTAATCTCCGGCATGTACCGTCGGAGCGCTTTCATCGCAGCCTCCCTTGAGAGCGAAGAGATGTCAGCTCCTGTGTAGCCGTGGGTGATGTCTGAGAGACGTTTGAGATCAACATCTTCAGCAAGCGGCATGTTCCTAGTGTGGATTTGAACGATCTCGTAGCGACCCCGCTTGTCGGGGACGCCGATCTCGATCTCTCGATCAAATCTTCCAGGTCGTCTGAGCGCGGGGTCGATCGCGTTAGGCCTGTTGGTCGCGCCGATGACTATGATGTTGCCTCTAGTCCCCATCCCATCCATGAGTGATAGAAGCTGAGCGACTACACGTCTTTCGACCTCACCGGTAACTTCTTCACGCTTCGGAGCGATCGCGTCCATCTCATCGATGAAGACTATGCTCGGTGCTGTCTCCTGGGCTTTCTGGAAGATCTCTCTAAGTCTGGCTTCTGATTCGCCGTAGAACTTCGACATTATCTCTGGCCCGGAGATCACGTAGAAGTTTGCGTCAGATTCGTTGGCGACGGCTTTCGCCAACAGGGTCTTTCCGCATCCTGGAGGGCCGTAGAGGAAGACCCCTCTCGGAGGTTCGATTCCGAGCCTCTGGAACAGTTCAGGGTGTCGGAGCGGCAGCTCGACCATCTCCCTGATGCGTTGAATCTCTTCGTGGAGGCCTCCGATGTCCTCGTACGTAACCATCGAGATGCCCTTCTTCTCAGGTGTTGGCTCGCTCAGAACCTGAACGTGACTCGTTTCGAGGATCTTTACAGGGCCGTGGGGTCTCGTTCTAGTGACGACGAGCGGGACAGCGCTGCCGAAGATCGAGAGAAGCGTCATGTCGCCTTCTACGAAAGGCATGTCCATGAATCTGCGCTTGACGAAACTGACGAATTCTTCGTCGACGCTCAGCCTAACGTCAGTGGGGGCGAAGATTATAGCCTGCGCCTCTTTCACGTCGGCCTTCTTGAGTGCGACGTATTCATTGAGCGCCACCCCGGCGTTCCTTCGAATGAGACCGTCCATTCGCACGATTTCTTCACCCTGATCCTCTGCGTATGCGGGCCATGCAACGGCGACCGTCATCTTCTTGCCTTGGATCTCAACGAAGTCGCCCGCGGTGATCCCTAGTTTCTGCATTGTGTCGTTGTCTATCCTAACCTTGCCGTGCCCGACATCCCTCTGCCGTGCATCGGCAACCCTCAACTGTATGTCCTTACCTACCATCTGTCTCCATTCCTTTGATCGTGATCGTCTTCGGGGCTGGGCCTTCAATTGCGCCCAGGTCCCGGAATCTGTTACTATGGGTAACGGCTCATGCATTTAAGCGTTACTTCTAGTAACATGCCTCAGGTTCGCCACACGTTGACGACCTGAATCTCGCCTACGTTCTCAACAGATTTTAGGGCCTCTTCGACCTTCTCCATTCTTCCTTCTTCCTCCGGCATGACGACCCTTGCAATCAATGCCACCAATCCAAATGCTATGGGCTCCTCGTCGAACCGTGCAACGGACGTCTGAGGTGGAAGCGCATTCTCGATCTTCTTTCTCAGTTCTCCGAGGTCGACCGTGGTTTCGGTGGGGAAGATCTTGATTTGTGCAACCACCTTTGCCAATTGCAGTCGCTCCTAAGGGCCTGTGAAGCCGCACTTTGCACACTTGTAGGGTCTTCCGAAGGTCCTGCACTTCTCGCAGCGCCATATTGTGACCTCGCCGCAGCTTGGACATGGAAAGCGTACGGCCCCTTCTCCAGGCATTATCGTTCTCGAACACCAAGTGCAGATTGGCATTCGCACTGTCTTGGTTTCGCTCACTCCCAACGCCCTCTTTTCCAACAGGGGACTGCCCGAGGTTTATTTATCCGTTGCTCGCTGCGGCTGGAAGACTTCACAGAGACTCGGTGACTCTGGCTTCAACGAATTGCCGCGATTCTCATGATCTTGTCGAACCGACAGATTCATTTCGCCCACTTGCAGGTTCCTATCACTGGGCAACCCAGCTCGCGCTCAAGAGAGTGGGTAGCGCGTTTGAGAATCGACACCGTCTGCGATCTAGGTAGCTTCAGACGGTTCATGATCGTAAGCACTTGCGATTCATTCATTCCTGACGAGTTTGTCGGCGACGAGAACGTCTTCCCCGAGAGAGCCTCGGATCAGGGCACGATGTATGTTGAGGCTGAAGACAAGGAGAGCCTCGAGCAGATCAGAGACATAAAATTCACGCGAGTCTCAAACGTTCTTGGCATCATATACAACTCGAAGAGCGGGCGCACTCATCTCAAGTGGCGACAATTCAAGGGCGACCTTGGGAGACTCGCTGGCGAGGCGAGCACGAACACGATCGTGAACCTGAGCATCGCCGGCGCGCTAAAGAGAGAATACGTCAAGAACTACGGTAAAGAGGAAGAGACTCCACACGCCGAGGAGATACAACAGTAATCCCCTGCTCAGCCAACTACCCAGCGCCAAAGTAGTTGCTCATTCTTCTCTGGAAGAAAGCTTCCCTGAAGATGTGGCTACTTTGCAACCACGCCTTACGTCGGATACTGAGCTGTGCCATAGCGAAGTCTAGTGCTGAGTGAAAGTTGTCAAATCCCGCCGGACTCTTAGAGAGAGCCGCTCGCACACTCTCTCTCACGTTCCAAACTCCAACTGGGAGGATATAGCCCGGGTGAATCTCTCTTAGAACTAGGGCAGCGCCCTGTCTCCTCTGCTTGAGGAGATGCTCTGCGATTGCAAGCCGGCAAGCGTAGTAGCATCCACCGATGCTTGCGTACGTTGTCCTGCCGTGATACCCTTCATAGTCACCCATCATCGCTGGATAGTCTCCACCTTCGTTCCACGCTGTCCCTGGGAACCAGGCTTCTATTGACTCGTAGCACCAGTTCTCAGGCATTAGCATCACGACGTATGTGTTGTCAATGTATCGGAATGTGTGGACTCGGAAGTCGTCGATCGTTGGGAAATGCTTGATTTCTTCAAGCAGCCGCTCTGAGACTACGCTGTCAACTGCGGTTATGCTCCAGCGTGTCGGAACGAGCCTCCTTCTCGATCCCACTCCAAGCATGCCCATGCTGAAAGCTCTCTGTATGCGCGTGACCAAGACGCCATCTTCATGCAAGAGGACTATTGCGTCAGCGGCCCTCAGATCTCGATCATAGTACGCCTTCTCTATTCGCCTGTCAGCCTTGATCCCCCATGCCCGAAAACTTCGAAGTGGGGCGGAAGGGCCGAACGGCTGGACCTCATCGCTCAGCGCGAGAACGCGCTCCGGTTTCTTTGAAAATTGAGCTTCTGATTCAGCAGGGCTATGGCTCAAGGTGAGTTCTTGAAGTCGGTCGATGATTCCGAACGGTTCCTGCGCGTCAAAGATGTTGACACGTGTCTTGCCTCTTATGAGCGAAAATCGCATATCGACGATCTCCTGGATCGTCTTGCCCAGCCAGGACTCAGGCGTGTCCAGCACTGTCGTGTCTCCGTGGAACGGAGGTACCATCGGACCAACAAGCACATGAGGATACCCGAACCCGCCCACGAACACACCTGGCGGCGTAGATCCGTCTATCTGCTCGGAGGCAACAAGGCTGCCATAACTGGCTATTGCTCTAGCCTTGGCTAGGAGAGGGCAAGAGATCTTGCCGCACAGCATTCTACCGCCTCTACACCGTATGCAAAGATCCGCGGAGGGCCCGCGAACTACCCTAAGATCTCTCAAAACGTCTTGCTCCCGTCCTATTCCGGTGGAGAGGAAATCATTGACCCAGAGTAGTTCAGAACTCAACAGTCACCAGCCCTAACGACTCTTGAATCTATTGGGACAGGGTGTTCTAAAGCGGGAGAGGCGGATGAAAATGACCTTCTCCAGGCTATTCAGAGGGGGCCGATCGTCAAGATGTTTACGTCTTCCTGTCGAGCTGGATGATT
>Ga0129297_10000915_pt1 | contig 14683 bp, 13 predicted proteins | sample I18A1metaG_FD_94708 | JGI IMG/M metagenome (GOLD analysis project Ga0129297, IMG submission 94708) | Lake sediment bacterial and archeal communities from Gulf of Boni, Indonesia to study Microbial Dark Matter (Phase II) - ​I18A1 metaG | ecosystem: Environmental > Aquatic > Freshwater > Lake >... | reverse complement strand
GGGTTGGTCTCACTCATGGATCAACTCCACCGACTTCAACACACTTCATGAACCGCCGTGTACGGAACCGTACGCACGGTGGTGTGGGAGGACGGCGGGGGTGACCCCGCCTCCTACCCGATCGGAGGGGGTGTTGTCAACTTATGTTTTATTTGTTTACAAAATCGTGTAGATTATCTGGCCATTAATCGCGTGCACCCACTCCCCCTCCTGCGAGGTTTGACGTGTCTGAGAAGAAACGGATTCTGCTGATTGACAACGAAGAGGGGCTCTGCCGGATGATGGAAGCGGTGCTCCTCGACAACGGCTACAAGGTGAAGGCCTATACCCGTTCGTTCCAGGCTGTGGAGGAGTTCGTCCCCGGCGAGTGGGACCTGGTGATCACGGACATCAAGATGCCGGGCATGGACGGGTTGGAGGTCCTGCAGAAGATCAAGGAGAAGCAGTCCCAGATCCCGGTGATCATGATCACCGCCTATGCGACGGTGGAGATGTCGATCCAGGCCCTGCGGCGGGGGGCCTACGACATGCTGACCAAGCCGTTCGAGCCAGAGGAGCTTCTCTACCGGGTGAAGAACGCCCTCACTCAGACGGAGCTGATCCAGGAGAACCGGGAGCTCAAGGAGGAGCTGGCCGGAAAGTTCCGCTTCGAGAACATCATCGGCGCCTCCGCCGGACTCAAGGAGGTGCTGGAGAAGGTGGCCAAGATCTCCATCCGCGACACGTCGGTGCTGATCACCGGGGAGTCGGGGACGGGGAAGGAGCTGATCGCCCAGGCGATCCACTACAACTCCCCCCGCAAGGGGAAGCGCTTCGTGGCGATCAACTGCGGCGCCCTCCCCGAGTCCATCCTCGAGGGGGAGCTGTTCGGCTACCGCAAGGGGGCCTTCACCGGGGCGAAGGAGAACCGCCAGGGGCTCCTGGAGGCTGCCGACGGCGGCACCCTCTTCCTCGACGAGGTGGGGAACCTCCCCATGAACGTGCAGAAGACCCTGCTCCGTTTCCTCCAGGAGCAGGAGTTCATGCGCCTGGGGGACACCCGGCCGACCAAGGTGGACGTGCGGGTCCTGTCGGCGACCAATTCGGACCTGAAGCTGGCGGTGAAGAACGGCTCGTTCCGGGAGGACCTCTACTACCGCCTGAACGTGGTCAATATCCATCTCCCCCCCCTGCGGGAGCGGCGCACCGACATCCCTCTCCTGGCCGCCCACTTCATCGCCATCCAGAACTGCAAATTCGGCACGGGGGTGAAGGGGCTGGACCACGATGCCCACCTGGCGGTCAGCCGTTACGACTGGCCGGGCAACATCCGCCAGCTGAAGAACGTCATCGAGGCCTCCATGGCCATGGAGAGCGGCGACCAGCTCACCCTGCCGGTCATCTCCCAGTTCATCGAGCTGCCTGCGGAGGATTTCGGCCTGGCTGCGGACGAAGGGGGGGAGGGGGACTACGGCGCGGCCATGGCCCGGTTCGAGGCCGACTACCTGAAGGGGCTTCTCGGTCGCCACAACTGGAACGTGGAGGCCGCCGCCCGGGAGGCGGGGATGAACATGGCCACCATGTACCGGAAGATGAAAAAATACTCCCTGAGGAGGGAGTAGGGCGATGGTGCCCCCTCCCTCTGCCGGGGAAAAGTTTACCTGTCCTTTTTTGTTTTAAGTTTCGCTGAATTTTGCTATAAGCAGTGTGCGCCGATACCGTCGGCGCAGATGGTTTCGTCTGCCCGGATGGTGTCTGTCGGCGCTGGCGAAGTGCATGATTTCCGAGGGGATCGGCATGGGTGATACACGGCTCGCCGCCGCAACAACAGTGCTTGAGTCCACGGGGGTCGACGCCCTGCTGGTCCTTGGTCTGACCAACATCCGTTACCTGACCGGTTTCAGCGGCAGCGACGGGGCACTGCTCATGGGACGCGACGGCCAGTGGCTCCTCTGTGACGGGCGCTATACTCTCCAGGCGAGAGGGGAGGCGACCTCCTGCACGGTCGTCGAGTACAAGGTTAAAAGCGACGGTATTGCCGGGCTCGTCGCCGGGCAGGGGTGGCGCAGGGTCGCCTTCGATGCCGAGCAGACCACCGTGGCCGTGCACCGGACCCTCGCTGCCGCCATGGTGGGGGTGGAGCTTCTCCCCGTTGCCGGCGAGCTTGACGACCTGCGGAGGGTGAAGTCGGCAGCCGAGCTGGTGGCTATCGAGAAGAGCTGCACCCTCGCTTCCGAAGCACTGGAACAGCTCCTCCCCATGATCCGCCCCGGCGTCACTGAACGGTCCCTGGCCCTTGAGCTGGAGATCCTCATGAAGCGGGCCGGGGCAGAGGAGAAGGCCTTCGATTTCATCGTTGCCGCCGGCGAGCGGGGAGCCCTTCCCCATGGCCACCCCACCGAGAGGGTCCTGGCGGCTGGCGAACTGGTCACCATCGACTTCGGTGCCCGGTTGCACGGCTACCACTCCGACGAGACGGTCACCATGGCCGTCGGCTCCGCCGATGGGCGCCAACGGGAGATCTACGGCGTGGTCAAGGAGGCCCATGACCTGGCGATGGCCGCGGTCAGGCCCGGTGCAGGGTGCCGGGAGCTCGACGGTATCGCCCGCGACCATATCGCACGCTGCGGATTCGGCGCCTATTTCGGCCATGGCCTGGGACACGGGGTGGGTCTGGAGATTCACGAAAAACCGACCCTCTCGCCGCGCAGCGAGCAGAAACTAGCCGAAGGGATGGTGGTCACCATCGAGCCGGGCATCTACATCCCCGACTGGGGGGGGGTGCGTATCGAGGACACGGTCGTCGTGACGGCCACCGGGTGCCGCCCCCTGACGAAGGTTGCCAAGGAGCTGCGGATAGTCGGCTGACGCAGGCAGCGGACAGCACACGATCTTGGCTCACCGCGGTCGCACTCCCCCTTGTCGGGGGTGGCAGCCACGGCGGGCCGGTTTGCCTAACGAAGTAAAAAATTTATCCAGAGTAAAAAGGAGAGAGTCTATATGGATATCAAGGACATCAAGCTGCTCATCAAGGCCGTGACCGAGACGGATATCACCGAGTTCGAAATGGAAAGTGGCGAGGAGCGCATCTACCTGAAGCGCGGCCATGAGCCGCAGGTCGTTCAGTACCAGGCCGCTCCGGCCCCCGTCTTCGCCTCCGCCCCGGCAGTTGCTCCTGCCGCCGCCCCGGCCGCTGCCGCCGCTGCTCCCGCAGCCGCACCCGCTGCCGACGAGAAGGGGGAGCGGATCACGTCGCCCATCGTCGGTACCTTCTACCGCGCTCCGGCCCCGGATGCCGCTCCGTTCGTCGAGGTCGGCCAGATCGTGGAGAAGGGGCAGGTCCTCTGCATCGTCGAGGCGATGAAGCTTATGAACGAGATCGAGACCGAGTTCAAGTGCAAGATCGTCAAGATCTGCCGCGAGAACGCCGAGCCGGTGGAGTACGGCGACACCCTCTTCATCGTCGAGAAACTCTAATTCAGGTCTGAATTTACCCCAATCCGGAGGAGCGCCAGCCCTCCGGATTTTTTCGGGCGGATTTACGGGAGATTTTACCAATGTTCCATAAAGTACTCATTGCCAACCGCGGCGAAATCGCCATGCGGATCATTCGTGCCTGCAAGGAGCTCGGCATCAAGACGGTCGCCGTCTATTCGACAGCCGACCGGGATTCCCTCCATGTGAAGCTGGCGGATGAAAGCGTCTGTATCGGCCCGGCACCGAGCCTGCAGAGCTACCTGAATATCAACGCCATCATCAGTGCCGCCGAGCTGACCGATGCCGAGGCGATCCACCCCGGTTACGGTTTCCTCTCCGAGAATGCCGCCTTTGCCGAGATCTGCGAGAAGTGCGGCATCAACTTCATCGGCCCGAACTCTTCGAGCATGCGGGTCATGGGGGACAAGATCAGCGCCCGCCAGGCGGTCATCAAGGAGAACGTTCCCATTCTCCCCGGTACCAAGGAGGGGGTTCAGGATGTCAACGAGGCGGTCAGGATCGCCAAGGAGATCGGCCTGCCGGTGATTATCAAGGCCACCGCAGGTGGCGGTGGTCGCGGCATGAAGATCGTCCACTCACCCGCGACCCTGCCCAATGCGTTCGCCACCGCCCGGGCGGAAGCCCAGGCCGGCTTCGGCAATCCCGAGGTCTACATCGAGAAGTACTGCGAGCAGCCGCGCCACGTCGAGATCCAGATCCTCGGCGACAAACACGGCAACGTCATCCACCTGGGAGAGCGGGACTGCTCCATCCAGCGCCGCCACCAGAAGATCATCGAGGAGGCGCCATCGACCGTCAGCACTCCGGCGCTGCGCAAGGCCATGGGGGAGGCGGCCGTCCGCGCGGCCAAGGCTGTCGGCTACTACAGCGCCGGTACGGTGGAGTTCCTCGTGGACAAGCATAACAACTTCTATTTCATGGAGATGAACACCAGGGTCCAGGTCGAGCACCCGGTGACGGAGATGGTGACGGGGATCGACATCGTCCGCGAGCAGATCCGCATCGCCTACGGCGAAAAGCTCCGCTACAAGCAGACTGACGTGAAGATCAACGGCCATGCCATCGAGTGCCGCATCAATGCCGAGGACCCCGTCAAATTCACCCCCTGCCCGGGAAAGATAACCTCCTACCATACCCCCGGCGGCCTCGGCGTACGGGTTGACTCATTCGTGTACGACGGTTATACTGTTGTTCCCAACTACGATTCACTGATCGCCAAGCTGATCGTGCACGCGGAGACGAGGGAGGATGCCATCCGCCGGATGGCAAGAGCTCTCGACGAGTATATCGTCGACGGCATCAAGACGACCATTCCGTTCCACAAGCAGATCATGGCCAACAAGGACTTCATCGAAGGGAACATCGACACGGGGTTCCTGGAGAGGATAGTACTGGAGTAGCGTATGGACCTGCCCGACGAACTAAAATACAGCAAGGAGCATCTCTGGATCAGGGTTGAAGGGGGCAAGGCCGTTGTCGGCATCACCGACTATGCCCAGGACCAGCTCGGGACGATCAGCGCGGTAGAGTTGCCGGAGGTCGGAGAGGAGCTTGAGCAGGACGACTCCTTCGGCTCCATCGAGGCACGCAAGACGGTTGCCGAACTCTACGCACCGGTGAGCGGACTGGTGGTCGAGGTAAACGCGGAGGCCCATGATGCTCCCGAAGTCATCAACGACGACCCCTATGACGGCGGCTGGCTCCTGGTCATCGAGATGTCCGACCCGGAGGAGCTGAAGCTGCTCATGACGGCCGACGACTACCTCGAGCAGGTCGAAGAAACAGAGTGACGTAACAACCACGTGGGTTATGACAAGGCGAGAGATACTTCTCGCCTTTTTTTATGCTGCGGGAGAGCACATGCTGCGAATAGGCGAAATCAGCTACCTGAACTGTACCCCGATTTTCTCGGTGCTGCGGGAGAAGTTCGACGACGGCTCGTACACCTTTGTCCCCGGTACCCCAGCCCGGCTCAACGGCCGGCTCTGCTCCGGGGAGATCGACCTCTGCCCCTCGTCGTCCATCGAGTACGGCCGTCGCCCCGGCTCCTACCTCATCCTCCCCGATCTCTCCATCAGTGCCGTCGGCCCGGTGCTGAGCGTCCTCCTGTTCTCCCGGCTTCCGGTGGAGGAACTCGACGGCCGCGCCATTGCCCTGACCAGCGAGTCGGCGACCTCCGTCGCCCTCCTGAAGATCCTGCTCTCCCGTATGTACGGCTTCAGCAACAGCTTCACCGTCGTCTCCGGCGGCCTTGAGGAGGCCCTTGTCTGCCACGATGCCGTCCTTCTCATCGGCGACAGGGCGCTGCAGGAGAACATGGTCGCCACTGGCTGCCACGTATACGACCTGGGCGAGCTGTGGCGGAGCTTCACCGGCTGCCCCTTTGTCTTTGCCCTCTGGCTGGCAAGGGAAGAGCTGCTGGACGGGCAGAGAGCCGAGCTGACGCTCCTCCACCAGCGGCTTCTCCAGGCAAAACGGCTCTCATTGGAGAACATCGAGGGGATTGCGGAGGTTTGTGCGCAAAATCACTGGACAAATCGCGATTTTCTTATTAATTATTGGCGGGTTCTTTCCTACGACCTTTCACCCAGGCACCTGGAGGGGCTCCGGCTGTTTTTCCGTTACGCGACCGAATGCGGGGTGCTTGAGAGAGAACCTGAAATCCGTATGTTTGCCTGAGAGGCGGGTACTATTGGTATGAACAGGACGGCTGACCGAGTTTCCTGGAGCGATCCCCTGATCCGCCGGTTCAAGCGGGGGCGGACGTCGGTCCAGCCTGTCGACGATTTTTCCGCGGCGAACTGTCGCGAGAGGACCCGGCTGGTGGCCATCGTCAGGTGGCTGCTGCTGCTCGTCCTTGCCCTGTACGGTGCCCTGGCGGGGAGCACCTATCTCTTCAGCCGTTACGGCTTCTTCATCACCAGTGAGCAGGTCATGCTCCTGGTACTGACCCTCCTGGCTGTCCTCATCTACAATCTGACCTTCCACTTCTACCACGGGACCCGGATCTGCCATAACTTCCCCCGGCTGCAGATAATCCTCGACCTGGTGGCGGTCACCGTCCTCATCCACTGCAGCGGCGGGGCGACCAGCTGGTTCTGGCCGGTCTACCTGATCGTGACCCTCGAAGCCGCGTACCTCCTGGAGACCCAGCGGGACGTCTGGCAGATAGGGGCCGCCGGCGGCCTGCTCTACTGTACGCTCCTCTTCCTGGAAAACGCGGAAATCATCCCGTCGGTCCGGATGCCCTTCGTGGACCCGGCCCTGAATCACGACACCCACTACCTCTTTCTCATGGCGGTCTGGGTGATGATCACCAATGCCGCCACCGCCATCATCGCCAATTTCCTCATGTCGGTCATCCGCCGTGAAGCCAGGCTGGCACGGGAAAACGAAGAGCGGCTCCTGATGTTCATCGACAATGCCAACGACCTCATCCACTGCAACGACGGGGAGGGAAAGGTCCTTTTCATGAACCTCGCCATGCGCCGGGCTCTGGGGTATTCGGCCGAGGAGCTGGAAAAGAGGGGCTTTGACGGGATACTCGCGGAGGATTCCCGCGAGACCTGCGCGCGGGAACTGCACAAGATCATCGCCGGGGAGAAGGTCGATGCCTTCGAGCTCTGTTTCCGGGGGGAGGCCGGGCAGGAGATCTGCGCCGAGGGGAATCTCTCCTGCAGTTTCCAGGGGGGGAAGCCGAGCGCCCTCTGGGGGATATGGCGGGATATCTCCGAGAAAAAGCGCTCCCAGGCCAGGCTCTACAAGCTTGCCCACAACGACAACCTTACCGGCCTTCCTAACAGGATACTGTTCCGGGACCGGCTGCAGCAGTCGATTGCCTATGCGAACCGGCAGAAAAGGTCGGTGGCGCTCCTCTTCATCGACCTCGACCGTTTCAAGGTGATCAACGACTCCCTCGGCCATCCCGTAGGTGACCGTCTGCTGCAGATGGTGGCCTCAACCCTGCTCGGTTCGGTGCGCGAAGTGGACACGGTCGCCAGGTTCGGCGGGGATGAGTTTACCATCATCCTCGGCAACCTGGGTGATCCCCGGGATGCCGAGCCGATCGCCCGGAAAATACTCGATGCCCTGCAGAAGCCGTTTTCCATCGGAGGCCACGAGATGTTCGCCCTCGGCAGCATCGGCATCAGCATGTTCCCCGATCATGGCGACGATATCGACAGCCTGATCAAGAAGGCCGACGTCGCCATGTACGAGGCCAAGGCCCAGGGGGGGGACCGGTATGTGGTCTACGGTCCCGCCATGGACGAGCACTCCCACCGGCGGCTGCTCCTGGAAAACAGTCTGCGCAGGGCGCTGGTCAAGGATGAATTCCGCCTGGTGTACCAGCCCAAGGTCGACATCCTCACCGGTTCCATTACCGCCATGGAGACGCTGCTGCGCTGGGAACATCCCGAGCTCGGCCTGCTCACCCCCGATGAGTTCATCCCCCTGGCCGAGGAGACCGGCCTCATCCTGGCGATCGGTGAGTGGGTCCTGGAGCGCGCCTGCCGGCAGAACATGGAGTGGCAGGCCATGGGGCTCCCCGCCATGCGGGTTGCGGTGAACATCTCCGGCAACCAGCTGCAGCAGGCCGATTTCATCGAACGCCTCGAAGCGGTGGTGAACGGTACCGGGATGGCATTCGAGCACCTGGAGCTGGAGATCACGGAGAGCGTCATCATGCAGAATCCCGATTTCACCATCCAGGTCCTGAACGATGTCCAGAGCAGGGGGATTCACATCTCCATCGATGATTTCGGCACCGGCTACTCATCCCTCGCCCATCTGAAACGGTTCTCGGTGAACACCCTCAAGATCGACAAGTCGTTCGTGCGCGACGTGGAGTCGAACCGGACCGATGCCGCCATCACCACGGCCATCATCGCCATGGGGAACAGCCTCAATCTGCGGGTGATTGCCGAGGGGGTTGAAACCGAGGGGCAGTACAGTTTCCTGCAGGATGCGCTGTGTGACGAGATCCAGGGGTATCTTGTCAGCAGGCCCATGTCGCCGGACAAGGTGATCGCGTTCATGAAGGGGCGGGGATGGCGGGGGCGCAGGGCTTCAGACTGAGCCGCTTTCCTTTCCGCGCAGGTAGTCGGCAAGGATGCTGTCGTGGTCGAAGCAGAGCTGGCGCGGAAGCCCGTCCAGGGGGAACACCGCGATGCCGGCCGCATCGTCCCCGGCCCGGGGCGTCCCCCTGCCGGTTGCAACGTACACGGTGGAGATGGTGTGCAGTCTCCTGTCCCTGGCAGGGTCCGAGTAGCAGCCGAGCAGGCGGAGCCCGGACACATCGAGGGATGTCTCCTCCCGGGCCTCCCTTCGCGCAGCATCCTCCAGCCTCTCGCCGTAGTCGACGAAGCCTCCCGGCAGCGCCCATCCCAGCGGCTCGTTTTTCCTCTGTATCAGCACGATCCCGCCGTCGATTTCGATGATGATGTCCACGGTCGGCACGGGGTTCCGGTATGCTTTCACCGGTGTGCCGCAGGCCGGGCAGTCAAGGGTGTCGAACGCCATGGCAGGTCACCTCTCCTGGTTGGTGAGTAGTGAACGGAACATAAAAAAAGGGGGGATAAAAATCCCCCCCTCGGTAAGGCAGTGGTGACGGCTGTTACTTCTTCTTGCCGGCAGCCTTCTTGGAAGCTTTGAGCGGGTTGATCTTGAGATCTTCCGTCTTGATCTCGACCTTCACGTGGGTGGCGAAGTTGCAGATGCCGTTGTCCCACTTCTTCACCGGAGCGGGGTAGGCGCTGCATACCCTGCCGATGGTCCCCTCGACGATACGCTCACAACCTTCGCAATTATCAACTATAACCTGACAGGAACCGTCAGAAAATACACAACCCTGTTTCCCCCAGAAAGTACACTCGCTGCCGGGAAGAACCGTTTGACACTGCATGAAGAAAGCCTCCTAATTGTTTTTCCTGTGAATTATCGCAGAGTTTTACTGTAGCAAGTTTGGCGAAAAAAAGTCAACAGGAAAATCCCCTGCGACTTTGCACCGGTTTTTACCTCCCCACGGGGAGCTCGATGATGAACTTGGTCCCCCGGGGCTCGTTGTCCTTGACGCGGATGAAGCCGTGGTGGTCCGTGATGATGGTATTGACAATGGAGAGCCCCAGCCCCGTCCCCGATTTCTTGGTGGAGAAGTACGGTTCGAACAGGCGCGGCTTGTCCTCCTGGGGGATGCCGTGGCCCGAATCGCTGACGGCAAAGGTGACGATGTTCAGCTCCCGGTTGTAGTTGCTCTCCACCGTGATGGTACCGTCCCCCTCGATGGACGCGACGGCATTTTCCAGGAGGTTGATGAGGACCCGCTTGATCTGGTCCCGGTCCAGCATCAGCTCCGGTATGGAGGCGTCCTGGGAGAGGGTGAACCCGATCCGCCGGTGCGCTTCGGAGTAGAGGGTCGTCGCTTCCGCCAGGATATCGTTGAGATTGCACGGCACGGGCTGGGCCGCCGGCATCCGGGCAAACTGGGAGAACTCGTTGACCAGGGTTTTCAGCTCTTCCACCGCCTTGATGATGGTCTGGGTGGACTGGTCGAAGACCTGGTCCTCGCCGGTGAAGGTGTGGAGGTAGCGTTTTCTCAGCCGTTGCGCCGAGAGCTGGATGGGGGTGAGGGGGTTCTTGATCTCGTGGGCGATCCTCCGGGCGACCTCACGCCAGGCGGCCATCCTCTGGGCCTTGATCAGGTTGGTCAGGTCGTCGAACACCACCACGGTACCGAGGAACTCGCCGTTGTCGTCCTTGAGCAGGGTCAGGTGCACCTGGAGGGTGATCCTGTTCTCCTTGATCTGCAGGTCGATCTGCTTGTTGATGATGTCCTGCTTGTGGATGACGATGTCGCGCAGCATCTCCTTGACGATGTCGAGCTGGGTGGCCCTGAGCACCTCGCGGAAATTCTTGCCGAGGAGTTCGCCGGTTTTGATCTGCAGCAGCCGCTCCGCCGACTTGTTGATGGTGGTGATCACCCCGGCGCTGTTGGTGGCGATGACCCCGGCCGTGATGTGCTTGAGCACCGTTTCCATGTAGCGCCGGCGGCCGTCCAGTTCCAGGTTGCTGCTGGTAAGGTCCTGGTTGACCTGGCGCAGGGCCCGCTGGTTGGTTCTCAGGTCGGCGGCCATCTTGTTGAACGCCTGGATCAACTGGCCGATCTCGTCGTGCCCCCCACCGGACAGCTCGATCTCCAGGTTGCCGTCGGCAATCTGCCGCGTGGCGTCCGCCAGCCCCTGGATCGGATCGGTCATGCTCCGGGCCAGGTTGACGCCGAACCACATGGCCAGGGAGATGATGACGATGGTGATGAGGAGCAGGGTCAGGATGTAGGTGGTGGTGATGGGGCGCTTGAGGATCTTCAGCTGCCGGAAGTCATGGTAGGAGGTGGTGATCTCCTTCATCTTGCTCACCAGGGAGTAGGGGACGTAGTAGTTCACGACCACCGTGCCGACCACGTCCTTGGGGTTCCAGGTGGAGTAGATGGGGACGATCCCCCGGATCAGGTCGGCCTTGCCGATGGAGTTAACCCTGCTCAGCTCCTTCCCCCGCAGTCCCACGTCAAGGTCGTCGGAGGAGGGGTTGGTGAACTCGGAAATGGGGAGCTTGGGGTTGGCCGCCCGTACCAGCTCCTCCCGCTGGGCGGAGAAGACCTCGACCACCCCCAGGTTGTACTCCTTCTGCTTCTCCCTGATCAGGTTCTTCAGCTCGGGGAGGTTCTCGTCGTTGAGCAGCTTGCGGTTCCTGATGAAGCCGCTGATCTGCTCGGCGTAGAAGAGGGCATTGGCGGCGGAGTTCTTGTAGTAGGTCTGGGCGACCTCCATGGACTCGTCCAGAGAGGTCTCGATCTGGCGGTTGAACCAGTTCTGGATGCTGTTGGAGATGTAGCCGGCCGAGACGAAGAAGAGGAGCATGGTCGGGAAGAGGGAGAGGGCGACGAACGCCAGGACCAGCTTGGTCCTGAGCCGCGCCCCCATCTTGTTCTGGCGGCGCTCCTTCACCAGCTTGAAGATGTTGCGGGCCATCAGGTAGATGAAGAGGATGATGAGCAGGGTGATGATGTTGATCAGGCCGAAAATGAGGATGTTGGCCCCCATGGGGACTTCCGAGCTGATCCGGGTCAGGTGGACCTGGGTGGTCATCAGGACGGTGATGAGGAGCAGCGAGATGGCGATGATGAAGGCCTCGCGCTTTCTCTTGCGCTGCTCGTACTGGGGGGAGTCTATGGTCTGCTTGTCGGTCATCAAAACGTCTCCGGAGCGTTATGCCGTGGATACGCCGTCCGGCCGGTCCAGCCGGCGGAGGGCGCTGCTGCTGCGCTGGTGTGCCAGGGTATGTTATAGCCGACCGGAGCGTATAATTGCAATAACCCAGACGAGGCCGATGAGGGCGGCTATGGTGTAGCCCATGAAGGCGAAGATGGGGAACCCCATGAGGAGCGGCCCCTTGCCGACCTGCATGACGATGGAGGAGCCGACGATGAGGGCGGCGATGATCATGCTCGAGGAGAGGCGGTTGATGGATTTGTCAAGCTCCCGGATGAACCTGTCCAGTCCCCGGTGCTCAAGGTCGATCTTGAACTTGTCCCGGTTGATCCGGTTGAGGATCTCCTTGAGTTCCTTGGGGAGGGTGCGGAGCAGGTTGACGTAGGAGCCCAGGTTTCCCTGGAGGAATTTCAGGGCGCTTTTGGGGGAGAGCCGCTCCCTGATCTCCCTTTCCATCAGGGGGCGGAGGTGGAGCGTCATGTCGAACTGGGGGTCGAGCATGCGCCCCATCCCCTCGATGGTGACGAACGCCTTGGCCAGGAGGAGAAGGTCGGGGTGGAACTTGATGCGGTAGTTCGTGATGATCTCGGTGAAATCGAAGAGGAGCTGGCCCACCTCGAGCTCCTGCAGGGGGAGTTCGTAGTACTTGTCGATGAATTCCGACAGGTCGCGGCGCAGGGACCTGATGTTGATGCTGTCGGTGATGTCCCCGGAGTAGATCAGGAGGGAGATGACCTCCTCCACGTCCCGCCTGAGGATGGCCAGGAGGATGTCCGTCAGGTACCCCTTGAGGAACGGGTCGATCCTGCCGGTCATGCCGAAGTCGAGCATGCAGATGACGTTGTCCGGCAGGATGAGGACGTTGCCCGGGTGGGGGTCGCCGTGGAAGTAGCCGTGCTCCAGGACCATCCGGACGAAGGCGTCGGCCCCCCGTTTCGCGATCAGTCTCAGGTCCATGCCGGCCCGGTTCAGGGCATCCAGGTCCGAGACCTTGATCCCGTCGATGTACTCCATGGTCAGCATCCCCTTGGAGGTCACGCTCCAGTGGACCCTGGGGAAGTAGAGGGTCCGGTCACCGGCGAAGTTGGCGGCGAACCGCTCGATGGTCCGCCCCTCCAGGGAGAGATCCATCTCCCGCCTGATGGTCCGGGCCAGTTCCCGCACCTGTCCCGTCGGGTCGTAGATCTCGCTGTTGGCAATATGCCGCTCGGCAACGATCGCCAGCAGCATGAGCGCCTCGATGTCCGTCTCCACCTGGTCCTGGATCCCCGGCCGCCTGACCTTGACCACCACATCCTCCCCCGAGAGGAGCCGGGCCCGGTGGACCTGGGCGATGGAGGCCGCGGCGATGGGGGTCGGGTCGAAGGAGGAGAAGAGCTCCCCGATGTCCCGGCCGAGCTCCCGGCGGACCTCTTCGGTCACCTCTTCGAAGGAGAACGGCGGGACGCTGTCCTGCAGCTTGGAGAACTCCTTGATGTAGTTGGGGGGGAGAATGTCGGCGCGGGTGGAGAGGAACTGCCCCAGCTTGATGAAGGTCGGTCCCAGTTCCTCCAGGGCGAGGCGCATCCGCTCCGCCTGGTTCAGTTCGGCCAGCATGGACGTTTCCCGGCGGAGCATGCGGCGCCAGCGGGTCACGACCTCCGTCAGGCTGAGATAGGCCAGCAGGTTGTCGAAGCCGTACTTGAACAGCACCCTGACGACCTGCCGGTAGCGCTTGATGCTCCGGATGTTCCGGTTGAGCTGGAGGAGGTTCACCGCCGGCTATTCCTGGCTGCCGAAACGTTTCTCCAGCTCGTCCATCCGCTGCTTCAGCCGGTCGAACTCATCCTTGGGGACGAGGCCGATCCGCGCCACCGTCTTCCTGACCTCCTCTTCGGCGGCTTCGGCCAGCTTCTCCCTGGTCTCCTTGGCAATCCCCTGCAGCCTGTCGATGAACGCCTTCCCCTCCTCCTCGCTGACCTTGTACTTCTCCTTCAGGTCGCCCAGGAGCTCTTCCCCCTTCTTCTGGGTGATGGAGAGGGCCCCGATACCGGTGAGAACGGCTTTTTCGAATAATTCCAGCATGATAGTACCTCCTTGGATGGATGTCCGACTCTGTGCCGCCGGTCTGGCCATGCCATAACCGGCTGCAATGATTGCATTTGTATCAACATTAACATTTTGACGGGGAAACGCAAGGACGTTGCTATCTGCGGATGAGCCAGAGGATGAAGGAGATCAGCGCCGAGAGGAGGAGGCAGGTGGTGAGGGGGAAGTGGAAGGAGAAGTTGTCCCGGCGGATGTTGATATCCCCGGGGAGGCGGCCGAGCCAGTCGATCTTCCCCCCGAGGGTGATCGCCACGCCGACGGCGGCAATGACCAGCCCGAGGACGATGAGGGATTTCCCCAGGGGCTGCATGTCAGGCTTGCCGTGCCGCCGGATGGTAGCGGTCCTTTTCGCTGTAGATGCAGCCGCAGTACTGCTGGCGGTAGAGCCCCATCTCCTTGGAGAGGCGGATCCCCTCCTGCCAGCCGGGGCGGAAATCCTCGTGGAAGAACCTGACCCCGTGGCGCTCCGCGGCCCGCTCGGCGGCGGCAACGATCTGCTCGTGGTTCTGGTAGCGGCTGTAGAGCAGGGTGGAGGAGAAAGCGTCGCAGCCGAGTTCGGCGGCTCTGGCGGCGGTGGCCTCCAGCCGGGAGAAGTAGCAGTAGTGGCAGCGGCTCTCCGGGTTGGCGGCCACGGCGGCGAGGAACTCCTCGAGGGCGTACTCGTCCCGGTAGACCACCTCGGTTCCGGTCGCGGCGGCCATCCGGCGCACCCCCTCCAGGCGGCGCTGGTACTCCTGGTATGGGTGGATGTTGTGGTTGAAGAAGAACCCCGTAACATCGACCCCGTCGCTGCGCAGCTTCTGCAGGGGGTAGAGGGCGCAGGGGCCACAGCATATGTGGAGGAGAAGGTTCAT
>Ga0129297_10000914_pt1 | contig 14695 bp, 13 predicted proteins | sample I18A1metaG_FD_94708 | JGI IMG/M metagenome (GOLD analysis project Ga0129297, IMG submission 94708) | Lake sediment bacterial and archeal communities from Gulf of Boni, Indonesia to study Microbial Dark Matter (Phase II) - ​I18A1 metaG | ecosystem: Environmental > Aquatic > Freshwater > Lake >... | reverse complement strand
TACGCCCTGGGCGGAGCGGCGGGCCAGGCCGGCGGGCTCGTCCTCAGCAAGTACGGGATGGGCGCCTACGACGCCTTTGCCGCCACGCATATCAGGATCATCGCGGGCGTCGCGGGGTTCGCCCTCATCTTCATCGTCACGGGAAAATGGAGAACGCTTCCCGCGGCTGCGCGCGATGGTGCCGCGCTCGGTTTTACCGCGCTGGGCGCGTTTTTTGGACCGTTCCTGGGAGTATCGCTCTCGCTTTTCGCCGTGCAGCACGCCTCGACCGGCATCGCCGCGACGATCATGGCGCTCGTCCCCGTGTTCATCATCGCTCCCTCGGTCGCGATCTTCGGGGAGCGTGTGACCGTCAAAGAGACGGTCGGCGCTCTCATCGCCGTCGCGGGCACGGCCGTCATGTTCCTTTCCTGACTCTTGTGCGCCCCCGTAATGGTCTTGACAAGTTAGAGTAAATACTTTAACAGGGCCCAGAGGCTTCATACCGTGAACACGCGAGAACGAATAGTCCAGACCGCTCTGGATCTCTTCAATGAAAGGGGCTCCTATGCCGTAACCACCAACCACATCGCCGCAGGGATGGAGATAAGCCCCGGAAACCTCTACTATCACTTCAGGAACAAGGAAGAGATCATCCGCGAGATTTTCGCGAACATAGTGCGCGACTTCGACGCGCTCTACATCCGGCCGGCCGACGAGACGCCGACCGCGGCCGCGCTCGTTGGCATTTATGTTCTAAACTGCGACCTCTATTACAAGTACCGCTTTTTCTACCTGGAGCTCGCCACGCTCCTGGGTCAGGACGAGCTCCTCAGGAAGCGCTACCGGGCCAATCTCAAAACCCGGATGGAACAGCAGACGGCGATTTACGAGAAGCTCGCGGATGCCGGGATACTGCGCCCGGTCCCCGGAAGGGAGCTCAGGGCCAGCCTGATCAATGGCTGGATCGTAAGCGACCTCTGGCTTACCTGGCTCTACATCGACAATCCCAGGATCACCCCCGCGCGTATCCGCGAAAACATCCACCAGGTATATTGCCTCCTCAAGCCCTACCTGGCTCCCGGTCCCCTCGCCGAGATTGAAAAGGCCCTGGCTGCCCTGGTTTAGCGCGATATCCCCTGCACGGCGCACGGTCTTGCCGTGCAAAAAATGGAAAAACCGCATCTTTTTTCTTGACGTTTAGAGTATTTGCTCTATCTTTGGTGATATAGAGTATTTACTCTATTTCAGGAGGCGGCGATGAAAACAGCATGTTTAACAACTCTGGCTCTCGCGTTGATGCTTGCCATGTCTGCGATCGTACCGGTCGGGGCGGAAGAAGCGCCGGGAACGAGCGGAGCGCGTGCACTGGGATTTACGGTTGACCTGCTCCCCATAGTCATGAGCGCGACGACGGGCGAGGCGGGCTTCTCGCTCCAGGCATGGGCCGGCGCGGATCATTTCAGGATCAGGGCCGTGGGGGCGCGCGTGAGCCTTCCGGACGCGCTCATCGGCGAAAAAAACTTCACCGACCACGACATGCTCGTGGGCGCGGTGATCGCGGACTACATTTTCGGGGAGCGCTTTGCGGGCTTCTGGGCGGGCGCGGGCGGCGAGTACTGGCACAATACCATACGCCATGAAAATCCCGGCGGAAATGCCTCGTGGGACAACGCGGTGCTCACCGTGGGTGGAGGCTACATCTGGAAAGTTTATGGAAACCTGTTCGTGGAGCCGTGGACGGCGGCTCACCTCGTGCTTAACGGCGGGACGGTGAAGGTCGCGGGAGCGTCCTATACCCCCCAAAGGCTCAGCGCCGAGGTATCGCTGAAAATCGGTTACTTTTTCGACATGTAAGGAGAGCGGTCATGAATGAGAAAATATTTTCTTCATATCCTGAGCGGATTTCATGGAACGGGACTCAAAGCCGGCGTGAAGTTCTCAGGATGGCCGGGGCGGCGTGTCTCGTCCTGGGCGGGATGTCGTGTGCAGGGATGACACGGGCGGGCATGGTTGAGCCCGTGGGCAAATCGGCGGCCGGTGGTCTCACTGCGGCGGAGCGCGAGGTCCTTCGCCTTGCGTCGCTCGCGCCGAGCGGGCACAACACGCAGCCGTGGACGGTACGCGTTGTCGGAAAGGGCAGATGGGTCATCGGATTTGATGCAGCGCGCGCCCTCCCGGCGGTCGATCCCGGAAACAGGGAGCTCTTGCTCTCGCTCGGGGCCTTCCTGGAAAACCTTGTGCTCGCGGCCGGGGCGATGGGAATGCGCGCGGAATATTCGGTTATGGCAGGGAAACCCCATGATCGGGACGTGCTCGAGGTGCGTCTCGAGGAAGATCGGAAGTCACAGGATCGAACCGGTACGATCATAGCGCGCCGCACAATCCGCAAGGGCATGCTCATGCGCGAGATCGCGTCTGCGGATCTCGCATCGTTGTGCGGGAAGGACTCCTCGGCCATTTTCCTTTCTCACGGCTCGGCGGGGGCCGAGTGGATCGCCGGCTCGACAATGGAGGCGAACCGCGCACAGGCGTATCGGAACGAAGCGCAGGAGGAGCTCGCGAACTGGATCCGCTGGCGGGACGCGGACGTGATGAAGCACCGCAATGGACTTACCCCTGCAGGCATGGAGATAGACGGGATTGCGGGCTGGTTCGTGAGGCATTTCTATGACCGCGGCTCTGTCCTCGAAAAGGACTTCAGGGAGCGGACGGTGGACTTGGTGGCGGGGCAGGTGCGCGAGGGCGGGGGATGGATTGTGATGACGTCCAGGGATTCCACGGTCCCGGAGCTTGTTGAAACGGGAAGGCGGTTCCAGCGGCTGCTCCTGGGCGCGCGGGAGCGCATGATCGCGGTCCATCCCATGACGCAGGCGCTCGAGGAGGCGCCGTGGCGCACCGAGGCCGCGCGCGCGATCGGGGCCGACGGCAGCGTCCAGTTCATTCTTCGCGTGGGCTACGTTACAAGGTATCCCGATCCCGTGAGCCCTCGCATGCCGGTGGAATGGTTCGTCACGTCGTCGTCGTAGGGGCCGGCCGAGGCCGAACCCCGGCCCCCACGACAGATGGTTGACATTTCCCGGCACAGGGCGGACCATGCGCTACTCACCCTTGAAGGGGGCTGCCGGAAGACAACATGACAGCGCATTTCACGAAGACCGAGAAGCTCATCCTCAATCGCGTCCAGCGTGACATCCCGCTGTCGCCGGACCCCTGGGAGGGGCTTGCCGCAGAGCTCGGACTGGACGAGGAAGAGCTTATCGCGTCCATACGAGCCCTGAAGGAGGCGCAGATAATCAGGGGAGTGTCGGCCATCTTCGAAGCGTCGGCGCTGGGGTATGATTCCAGCCTGGTGGCCGTGAGCGTGCCGGGGGGAGCGGAGGCCGACCGCGCGGCGGGCATCATCAGCGCTCACCCGGGCGTTAGCCACAACTACCTTCGTGCGCACCATTACAACATCTGGTTCACGCTCGCGGTCCCGCCGGGAAGGTCCATAGACGCGCACGCGCGCGCCCTTGCGCTGCAATGCGGCGCCGAGGATTACCTGGTGCTCAGGAACGAGCGCCTGTTCAAGATAGGCGTGCAGCTGGCGGTGGGCGACGAAGAGAGCGAGCCGGTTTCTAGGACGGAGCGCGCCGAATCCGGGCCGGCAGTCCTGACCGGGGAAGAGGTGCGGGCGGTAGTACTTCTCCAGAGGGATCTACCCACGGTGCGCGGTCCCTTCGCGGTGCTGGCGCGCGAGCTGGGCATCGCGATCGACCCGGACCGCGCCGCGCGGATCGGCGAGGCGCTCAAGAAGCGCGGGGTGATGCGCCGTTACGCGGCGGTGCTGCGCCACCAGAACGCGGGCTACCGGGCGAACGCGATGACCGCGTGGAAGGTGCCGCCGGAGCGCGAGGACGAGCTCGTCCCGGTGTTCGCGCGCAGCCCCCACATCACGCACCTCTACCGGCGCACGGTGTTTCCCGGCAGGTGGGAGCACCCGCTCTTCGCAATGATTCACGCGAAAAGCGACAAGGATCTCGACGGCATCATCGGAACCCTTGCTGGAATGTCGGGAATCCGGGACCACCTCGTGCTCAGGAGCCTCAAGGAGTACAAGAAGAAGAGAGTCGTGTACTACTCGCCGGAGTTCGAAGAGTGGGAGGCGCGCCACCTGCGATAGATGCCAGCAATGGTACACCGGGAATTATTTGACAAACCATGATTTCATAGTATATTTAATCGAGGAATGTGAAACAAGGCAGGGGTTTATGAATCACGCACAGATGATAAATATCATGATGATAGTCGTGGGCGTATCGGGGAGTTTGTATGCGCTCTATTCGATTTTCCTTCGGGTCGTCCGGCGGGAGATAGCGAAGACGGTAAAGGAAAACATCATGGAACTGGCTGGACAGATCAAGATACAGAATGCACATCATCGATAGGCTGATAGTTCTCTCCGCGATCCTGATAATCTCACTTGCCATTTATTATATCCTCTATTTTTATGCCAATGATATCGTGGTTAGCTCTCTGGCTGTAATTATAGGGATTGCGGGATTCCTGCTGGGAGTCGTTGAATTTTTCAGAAAAAAATAGGTTCATTATGATCGATATAGGCAAGCTTTACTGCGAGGGGATCTCCACCGGGGACGGCCTCCGCTACGGCACCGAGGCGCACGGGGACGCCCACGGGAACGCGCCGCACCGGCGCCAGGTCCTCGCGAGCGAGCGGCGGCCCATCGTGGTATGGAGCACCACGCGCACCTGCAACCTCAACTGCGTGCACTGCTACACGGACTCGGAGAACAAGAAGTACGGGGGAGAGCTTTCAACCGACGAGGGGCTCGCGCTCGTGGACTGCCTCGCGGAATTCGGGATTCCCTCGCTCCTCTTTTCCGGCGGCGAGCCGCTCATGCGCAAGGACCTCTTCACGCTCATTGCGCGCGCATCGGCGCGCGAGATCAGGCCGGTGATCTCCACCAACGGAACGCTCATAGACCGGGACGCCGCGCGCGCCATCAAGGACTCAGGCGTGGTGTACGTGGGCATAAGCCTGGACGGGATGGAGGAGGTGAACGACAGGTTCCGCGGCGTCAGGGGCGCGTACGCGCGCGCGATGCAGGGCTTCGAGCACTGCATCGCCGTTGGCCAGCGCGTGGGACTGCGCCTCACGCTCACCAGGCGGAACTACGAGGACCTGCACGCTATCTTCGACTTCATCGAGCGCGAGAAGATCAACAGGGCCTGCTTCTACCACCTGGTGTACTCGGGACGGGGAGGGACGATGTACGGCGACGACCTCACGCACCGTGAGTCGCGCGCTGCCATGGACATCATACTCGAGCGCACGCAGGATTATTTCGACCGCGGGCTCGACATCAACATACTGACCGTGGACAACCACGCGGACGGGGTGTATATCTACCTGAAACTCAAGGAGAAGGATGCCGCGCGTGCGCAGGCCGTGCATGATCTCTTGAAGTGGAACGGGGGCGGCGCGCACTCCACCGGCGTGGGGATCGGCAACATCGACTTCACCGGCAACGTCCACCCGGACCAGTTCTGGCAGGACTACACCCTGGGCAACGTTCGCGCGCGCGCCTTCGCCGACATCTGGATGGACGAGACCGACCCCCTCATGAAGGGACTCAAGCACAAGGCCGACTACATCAAGGGACGATGCCGGCTGTGCGCGCACCGGGAGCTCTGCACCGGCGCCATGCGGGTGCGGGCCTACCGTGCCTACGCCGACCCCTGGGCCCCGGACCCCCAGTGCTTCATCAGCGACGAGGAGATCGGACTGGACGACGTAAAGAGGAACGAGCTCCGCGCGCGCGGGGAGGAGTTCCCGGTCCCCGGGGAGCTTGCCCGCTAGATGAAGCATATCCCTGAGGATTATTATTTTTTACTTCACTCAATAATTCTCTGAAGAAACTCTTTTTTCTTGACAATTTTATTCGATAATATAATTATATTAACCCTAAGGGTTAATATAATTATATGGACATTACTTTCGGCAATAATACTGTGAGAAAAATATGCCAGAATGCGGCTGGAAAACTGAAAAGACGTCTTGATGATATCCGAGATGCGGATAATATGGAAGTTCTGCTCACTTTGCCGGGCCATTGCCATCCGCTGGTCGCAAACAGGAAGGGTCAATGGGCTATGGATGCAGGCTATCCCAAACGTCTGATATTTACACCAATTGGAAACCCTTTGCCAGTGTCGAAAGATGGACGAATTGAATTGAAACTAATAACAGCGATCGAAGTTATTGGTGTGGAGGATTACCATGGCAAATAAAGTGATTAACGAATATAATCCAGATACTGTAACCCATCCAGGAGAGACTCTCATAGATGTATTGGAAGAGAAGGGAATGTCACAGGCGGAGCTTTCTGAAAGAACGGGCCGCCCTAAAAAAACGATAAATGAAATAATAAAAGGCAAGACGTCTATTACCGCTGAAACCGCAATTCAATTCGAGAGAGTTCTGGGAATCCCTGCATCCTTCTGGAATAGCCGGCAAAGAAGATATGATGAATTTATTGCGCAGAAGTCGGAGGAAGACAAACTGATGAACTACAGGCAATGGATAAAAGCTTTGCCGATAAAGGAGATGATATTAAATAATTGGCTTCCGGATATAAAACAGGAAAAGACACTGTTAAACGAAGTTTTTAAGTATTTTGGAATCAACTCGCCTGAAGAGTGGACATCAATATGGGATAAGCCTTCTGTGGCATATAGACAGTCAAAAGCATTCAATAAAAATCCAATATCAACATCGGTATGGTTGAGGGCCGGTGAAATTGAGGCTCAAAAAATTCAGTGTAAGCCCTATGATAGAATTCGATTTCGGGAAATATTAAACCAAATAAAATCTCTTACCAGGAAGGAGTCGGAGATATTTGTCGAGAAAATGATAGAAATGTGCGCCTCAACCGGTGTAGCTTTAGTATTCATACCGCCATTAAAAGGTGTTCCCGTGTATGGTGTCACCAGGTGGCTTAATCCGGGAAAGGCGCTAATTCAATTGAGTCTGCGTGGTAAATACGAGGATATTTTCTGGTTTACGTTCTTTCACGAGGCAGGACACATTCTTTTACATGGAAAACGTGATGTGTTTATTGAATCCGATAATGAGAAAAACGACAAGGAAACGGAAGCGGACGTTTTTGCGCGAGATACGCTGGTATTGCCGGAAGAATGGGAGAAGTTTGTTCAGGAGTCAGACACTTTCTCAGCGGCAACTATAAATTCATTCGCAAAGCATATAGGCATATCACCGGCTATTATAGTTGGACGGCTTCAACATGAGCACAAAATCGGATTTTCACAGTTAAATGGGCTGAGAAGGAAATACGAATTAGCGCACAAATAAAAGACAGGATGGAATTTAATGGGGTATTTCGATGAATATTTCAAAGCCTTGCGTTCTGTGTCTGCAGATGAAATCACTGAACATTCTCATCGAAGCGCACTGGAAAACCTTTTCAATGCCATAGCTGGACAGAAGAACGAAAGCTTAAGAATTTTACATGAACCCAAACGCCATAAGGAATACGGGGCGCCAGATTTCAGGGTAAACTATGAACATTCCATTATTGGCTACATCGAGAATAAAAAGACAGATGATAACCTTGACAAGGTGCTTAAATCACCCCAGTTAAAAAAATACGTTGAGCTTTCAGACAATATTCTACTTACGAATTATCTTGATTGGGTCTGGATAAAGGATGGTAAAATATTCTGTAGGGAAAAACTTTGCTATCCGTCTGATCTTGAAAGCGCAAAATTTAAGCCCGATGCAGCAAAATGCGCTGCCGTAGGCAAAATTATCGAAGATTTCTTTTCCCAGCCTCCAAAGGGTATTTCCGACAGCAGGAAACTGGCATCCGTCCTTGCGGTGAGGGCGCGCCATCTCAGAGAATATCTCCAGGAAGAACTGGAGCGTCAGGAAAAAGATGATCAGACTGGCAAACTATTCAATTTGTATGAAATATTTAGAAGGTACGTCTTCGAGGATATCAAGCTCCCGGAATTCGCCGATGCATTCGGGCAGAATATCGTATATGGACTGTTCCTTGCTCGGCTGAATGTCACAAGCGGAAGCATTTCACTCTATAACGCAAGACGCTATATTCCCCAAACATTCGGTCTCATCAGGGAGATGGTCCTCTTTTTCGACGAGCTTGAAAAAGAGGAATACCGATTTGTTCGATGGATAGTGGAGGAGGTCCTGACGGTGCTCAACAACCTGGACCTTCTGGCCATCCTGCAGGGACTGTCCTTTTTAAAAAATAACAAGGATTCCAATGGCCTCGCGATAAAAGATCCCTACGTTTACTTTTATGAAGATTTCCTGGCCGCCTATGATAAAAATTTACGTGAAACGCGCGGCGTATATTATACACCGCCTCCCGTGGTTAACTTTATCGTGCGAAGTCTGGAATACATTTTACAAAAAGAATTCAATATTAAGGACGGTTTCGCTGACCACAAGCGGGTTACCGTACTTGATTTCGCAACGGGAACCGGCACGTTCCTGGTCGAGGTTATGGAGCGTATATTTGAAAAACTGCCTAAGGGTTCGGGGAAACGAGATGCGGTCATCCGCGAACATGTTTTAAAAAACCTGTACGGATTTGAGTATCTTATAGCTCCGTACACGATTGCGCATTTGAAACTTTCCCAGTACCTCAAAGATCATGGTCATGATTTGCAAGCCGGCGAACGCCTTCAGGTCTATTTGACCAACACACTTGAGCCCGCCGATCCGCATACAAAAATACCACTATTACCTGCCCTCTCGGAGGAAACCAAGGCCGCTCAGCGAGTAAAGGATAATCCTGTCCTGGTGATAACCGGTAATCCCCCGTATTCAGGACATTCCAGGAATCCCAGCGAGCATATAGTATTGGAGAAAAAAGGCAGTAAAATTATTAAAAAAATAAAGAAAACACATATTGGTGGGCTCCTTCAGTCCTACTTCGTAGTGGACGGAATGCCTTTAAAAGAGAAAAATTCCAAATGGTTGAACGACGATTACGTGAAGTTCATCCGGTTCGCGCAGTGGAAAATGGAGAGTGTTGATGAAGGCGTAGTGGGCATTATCACCAATCACGGCTTCCTGGACAATCCTACGTTCCGAGGGATGCGCCAAAGCCTTATGAAGACTTTCAACCGACTCTATCTCCTTGACCTGCACGGCAACTATAATAAAAAGGAGACGGATGAGGACGGCGGAAAGGATGAGAACGTGTTCGATATCCAACAGGGTGTTGCGATATCGTTTCTGGTGAAAAAGCGCGGATTGGATCATAAGGTCTTCCATGCCGACCTCCGCGGTCTCCGCGTGGAAAAGTATAAGCGATGCTATGTGCAGAGTATAGATACCATTGATTGGACAGAGATTGCGCCTGCTTCTCCATTTTATCTTTTTGCCGAGCAGAATGAAACTCTTGCTGCCGAATATAAAAAATACCAGTCAATAAGCGATATATTCCCGGTTAATAGCGTTGGGATAGTCACTGCACGTGATGAGCTTTGCATTCAATTTCTTAAAGATGATGTTTATAAAGTAATACATGATTTTGCTCAACAACCTGCAGAAGATGCTAGAAGGAAGTTTACTTTAGGGGAAGATGCGCGAGACTGGAAGGTTGGGCTCGCACAGAAAGATCTTATCGAAAGCGGTCTTCAGGAAAGAAATATAGTGCCTATATTATATAGACCATTTGACCTTCGATATACCTATTATACTGGAAAGTCGCGCGGATTTCATTGTATGCCGCGTGGAGATGTTATGAAGCATATGCTTCATGAAAACATAGCAGTAATTATGCCAAAACAAGATAAAGGAGATGGCGATTCTTACATTTCCAACACAATAGCTGGTCACAAGTCCGTATCTGCATATGATATTAATTATGTATTTCCTCTCTATGTTTATGAAACAGGGGAAGGTATATTCGCATCATCCGGAGAGATTACCAGGAAGGAAAACCTGAGCCCAGCTTTCCGGCAATATGTGGACCGTTTATATAAGAAGTCATATATGCCAAAGGAAATTCTAGGATATATCTATGCAATCCTTCACAGTCCGTCGTATCGGGAAAAATACGCAGATTTCCTGAAGATGGATTTTCCACGCATTCCGCTTGTTGTGAAAACGACGTCTTTCGAAAAACTTTTCAAACTTGGTACGGAGCTAATTGATGCTCACCTTATGAAAGTCGTTCCCGATTATAATAATGGCTATTTTATGGGTGATGGCTCAGGTGAAGTTGAAAAAGTACGGTACGTGAACAATAAGCAGGGAAAGAGGATATATATTAACGAGACACAATACTTCGACAAAGTGCCTGAGGAGATTTTTGCATTTAGGATCGGAGGATACCAGGTACTGGATAAGTTCCTTAAAGACAGGAAAGGAAGAATGCTAACGCTTGAAGAGATATCTAATGTGGAAAGGATAGCTAAAATTGCAGCATTTACTATCGATGTGATGAAAAAGATTGATAAAGAAACCCGGACATGGATTTAGATTCAAGGATCGCGATTAAATGTCATACTACCCGGTAATGCTCGACATAAAAGACAAGCACGTCACCGTGATAGGGGGCGGACAGGTGGCGCTGCGCAAGGTGCAGGACCTGTGCGCGGCGGGCGCGCGGGTGCGCGTCGTCGCGCCGCGCGTGCGCGACGAGATCGCGTCCCTCGAAGGGGAAGCCGTAAAAATCGAGCGCCGCGCATACCGCGAGGGAGACCTCAAGGGCGCGGCACTCGCGTTTTCGTGCACGAACGACGCCGCGGTGAACGCGCTCGTATTCAGGGAGGCGCAGGCACGCGGCATTTTTCTCAACGCGGTGGACGATCCGCCCAACTGTTCCTTCATAGTGCCCTCGTTTTCGCAGAGGGGCGACTTCCTCCTGGCGGTTTCCACGAGCGGCGCCTCTCCCGCGATGGCGGCGCGCCTGAGGAGGATGATCGAGGCGGCCGTCCCGGGGGACATAGTAACTATCCTGGACGCGCTGCGCGAGGCGCGGAGGGTGGTGCAGACCGATGACCGGTTTGCGCAGCTCTCCGCGGACGGGCGCGGCGAAATGCTTAAAAGAATAGTCAACGACGATGCGCTCCTGGCGGAACTCGCAGGCGCGTTCAGGGCACAAAAACTCGCGGGCTTTCTTACGAAGCTGCTCGGCTGATCCCAACCGCTAAAAATCCAGGCATTTCACGAATTCGTCGTTGAACTCCGGGTGGATCGAAAGCTCCACGACGCGCGTCGCGTCGCGAAGCGTACGCGCGCGCTCCATGAAAGACGGGTCCACGCATGCGCGCGCGGCCGCGGCCAGGCTCGTGTTGCCGGAGAAATGGTATCGTGCGCGTGGAAAAGAGGGGATGAAGGCGAGGCGCTTAAAATGATCGATCGACAGGTTTTCGCCGAATGCGCCGGCGATAAACACCTGGTCGATTTCCTCTGGGGCAGATCCAGCCTCTTTTAAAAGAATGCGCGCTCCCGCGAGCGAGGCGCCCTTCGCGAGCTGCAGGCTTCGAATGTCTTTCTGGGTGACATGCACGTCGCCCGCGATGCGTGCGGCTTTTACTCCGTTATGCGTAACTGCTGTGAAGGGGCCGGTCAACGCTCCCTTCGTAAACGCGCCGGATGCGCTCACCAGGCCGGATTCCAGCATGAGCGATACCGCGTCGATGAGCCCCGTGCCGGAGATGCCGAGCGGCTTCCCGCCGCCCATCACCTCGCATAGGGGTCCGGAGGCGCTCATGGTAATATGGGTGATCGCCCCCTCGTCGGCGGTCATGCCGTGGGAGATGTTCATGCCCTCGAGCGCAGGGCCCATCGCGCAGGAGGCGGCGAAGATGTCGCCTCCCTTCGTCCTCAGGAACATCTCGCCGTTGGTGCCCAGGTCGATGAAAAACACGCCGCTGCGGCGGGAGCGCTCGTCCAGGAGCGCGAGCCCGCCAACGAGGTCGCCCCCAAGGTAGGCTGACGCGACGGGGAGAGCGCTTACATGCCCGGGCAGCGCGTGCACGCCGGCGGCGGGGAGCACGATGCGCGGGAAATCCTTCACCGCGGCCGTGTAGGGATGTGCGCCCAGCGGCGCCGTGTTTAGCCCCGAGAAGAAATAGGTCATGGTGGTGTTCCCGGCGAGCACGAGGCGCGTTATGCGCGATAGCATGATCCCCGTACCGGCAAGCCCGTCGTCGATCGAGGAGAGGATAGAGACGCACAGGATCGATTCAAGCGCGTCGCGCGCGGCCGGGTCGGCCGCGGCCGCGATGCGGGAGATGACGTCGTGCCCCCACCTGCGCTGCGGGTTCAGAAAGGAGGCGATCGTGTGCGTGTCGCCCGACGAGAGGTCGACGAGCGCGGCCTGGATCGAGGTTGTTCCGATGTCGACGGCTATTCCCAGCTCGTGCGTCGGGTCCGGAACCGGTATGCGTCCCCGCCTGACGGAGGAGAGCGCCGACTGCCGCACGGTCACGCTGCCGCGCATGCGCGCCTGGCAGGCGAGCCGCATTCCCTGCGCGTCCCCGAGCGACCCGACCTCGGCGTCCGAGGGGGGATCGAGCGCGCCCTGCGCCTCGAGCGCGCACTTGCCGCAGAACCCCCTTCCGCCGCAGGGCGTCCTGAGCACCAGGCCCATGTCGGCACACGCGTCCAGGAGCAGCGTCCCCTCGTTGAATTCGCGCGCGGAACCGCCGGGAAGAATTGTCAGACGGACCTTGTTCATCGGCCACCTCTCGCGCCCCATGTAATCCCGCGCATGCCTTCCAAATCAATTAGTATTTGCAATCGTACGGGTGAAACAGAGGGGATTTTTTAATTGATTTTTGTTTTACTGTTGCTACAGTGGCCCGGTAGCCTGCCGCATTATGACGCATTAGTCTTCGCGGTCGGGCTTACCGGAGGCCGGGAAAGACCGGCGCGCTCTTCACCAATGGAAGATTTCACCATAATATCATATCCCGGCTCCGCGGGGGCCTCGCTTCTCTCCCTCACCGAGAAGCGCTCGCGCTACATGCTTCCCTTCGGGGGAAGGTACCGGGTCGTGGACTTCACCATCAGGAACTCCACGGCGGCCGGCGCCCAGCGCACCATCATCTACAACAACATCGAGGACGGGCTCGCCGACTACGTGGAGCACTACGGTCCCTTCAGGCACCAGAAGTTCCCGGCAATAAGGGTCGTCTCGCGGCGCCGTTCGGACATCCAGTTCTGCTACAACCTGATCATGGACGCCAACACCGATTACTATGTGATCTACGCGGGCGACAACCCGTCCGTGATCGACTTCACGGAGCTCATCGCGCGCTACAAGAAGAAGCGCGGGGGCGCCGTGCTCTACACCCTCAAGCTCGCCGAGCGCGAGTCGATGGCCCATACCATTCTGGTCACCAACCAGAAGAGCCTGCTTGGCGTGGTGAACGCGGCCATGGAGGAGCAGCGCCACTCGCCCAACATCTTCGAGATGATCATCAACGTGATGATCAACAGCGGCATCCGCAGGGAGAGCATGAAGGCGCATTACTGGCCGGTTAAGAACATTCCCGAATACTACCACGTCAATATGGAGATCATGAAGAACAAGGATCTCTTTGGCCTGGTGTTCGGGGACCGCGCGCTCAAGGGGCAGATCAAGTCGCACGGCATCGCCTTCCTGGGTCCCCACGCGAAGATACTGCACAGCTTCATTTCTGACGGGTGCCGGGTGCACGGCACGGTGCAGAACTCAATAGTGTTCCCCGGCGTGGAAATTGGGGAGCGCGCGGTGGTGAAGGACTCGATCCTCCTGCCCTTCTGCCGCATCGGCGCGGGCGCGCGCGTTCTCTCCACGGTGGTCGACGAAAAGACGCTACCGGTCCCCGTGACCGCGGAGGACGGCACGACGAAGATGCCGCCCGACTTCTTCACCATAGGCGCCCACTGCCACGTGGGGAGCGAATCCGAGGGCATGAAGAACAACGATTTCCCGCGCTCCATCTTCAAGAGCATCACGCTCATCGGCCGCGACTGCGAGATCCCCGACGCCTCGCGCGTGGGCGGCGCGTGCTACGTGGCGCCCGGGAAGGGCAGGGACTATTTCCTGAAGTCCAAATACCTCTACGACGGCCTCTCGGTGAAGTAATGCTCATCCCCTACCGCGACGAGAACCCGACCGAGCGATTCGCCCTCGTCACCCTGATCATCATACTCGCGAACGTCGCGATGTTCTGCTACCAGGTGCTGGGTCCCCACGGCTTCGCCCGAACCACCATGATGTACGGGTTCATACCGCTCGAGCTCTCCACGGGGCAGAACGTTCCCGTTTCGCATTTCCTGAGCCCGTTCCTTACCCTTCTTTCCTACATGTTCTGCCACGGGAGCGTAACGCACCTGGGCTTCAACATGCTCTTCCTGTGGATATTCGGGAACAACGTCGAGGACCGCATGACGCGCGGGGGCTTCCTGGTGTTCTACCTCCTCGCCGGCGTGATCGCGGCGCTTGCGTTCGCGGGCATGGCTCCGCTCTCGAAGATACCGCTCGTGGGGGCCTCCGGGGCGATATCGGCGGTCCTGGGGGCGTACCTGTTCATGTTTCCCTTCGCGCGCGTCTACGTGTGGATGATCTTTTTCACGATGCGCCTTCCCGCCATGATCTACCTTCCCGTCTGGTTCGTCATGCAGATACTGGGGCTACTGCAGGGAAGCACCGGCGGGAGC
>Ga0129297_10000910_pt1 | contig 14722 bp, 13 predicted proteins | sample I18A1metaG_FD_94708 | JGI IMG/M metagenome (GOLD analysis project Ga0129297, IMG submission 94708) | Lake sediment bacterial and archeal communities from Gulf of Boni, Indonesia to study Microbial Dark Matter (Phase II) - ​I18A1 metaG | ecosystem: Environmental > Aquatic > Freshwater > Lake >... | reverse complement strand
GCGTTAGCGACATGGTTTCAGCAGAGACACACATCGCAGACGGAACCTGCTACCAATGCAGAACCGACCGCATGCACGTCTGTCAACACCTAGAAATCTTAGGCGTCGACCGAAACGGAGTCTTCGCAGAATACGTTGCCCTACCAGAAATGAACGCTTGGAAAAACGACCCCAACCTAGACCCAGCGATTGCCTCCCTCCAAGAACCGCTCGGAAACGCCATTCAAACAGTCCTACCTAAAGACCACATCGAAGACATTGCGGGAAAAAACGTTGCAGTCTTAGGATGCGGACCAATAGGGTTAATGTCCATCGCCGTTCTCAAAGTTTTAGGGGCCTCAAAAATCTTCGCAACAGCAGGCGGCTTAAACAAAGTCCGCATGGAACTAGCCAAAAAAATGGGCGCAGACATGGTTATAAGCGCACAAGAGGGCGTAGACATTGTAAAAATTATACGTGACGGCACAGACGGCAACGGCGTGGATGTCGCGTTAGAAATGTCGGGCAACCCAACAGCCGTCAGGCAGGCCTTTGAGATGCTTACTCCCGGCGGGAGAGTTTCGCTTCTTGGGATTTTGGACAAACCCATGGAAATTGACCTAAACAACGCCATGATTTTCAAATCAGCCACGGTTTACGGTATTCACGGACGTAGGATGTTTCAAACATGGTACCAGATGAAGGGAATGCTCCGCAACCCTGACTTCAGAAACAAGATTGCAGCGATAATAACGCACAAAATGCCTTTCAGAGACGTAGCGAAAGGCGTAGGTTTGATTCAGTCTAAGCAAGCAGGAAAAGTGGTTCTCCAACCAAAATGGTGAATAAAAGTTAAGAGTATGTGGAGGAGACTAAAAAACCCGTAGAGGTGCAGACAATGAGAAATCCAACAGCATTCTTGAAAGAAGAATACGAATCACTTGTAGAAAATGAACTCGACTGGAAACTGAGAGTTTTGCAGGGTCCAAGCACCCCCAGATGCGTAGTTGACGGAAAAAAGGTTCTCATGCTATGCTCAAACAACTATCTCGGGCTGAGCAATCATCCACGCCTAAAAGAAGCAGCGATGAAGGCAATCAAAACCCACGGAGTGGGCTCGGGCTCAGTCCGTCCCATAGCAGGCAACATGGACCTACACATAGAACTCGAGAAAAGACTGGCAAAATTCAAACACGCAGAAGCCTCGCTAGTCTATCAGACTGGTTTCGCCGCAAACGCAGGACTAATCCCACAACTCGCTGGCAAAGAAGACCTCATAATCAGCGATGAACTAAATCACGGCAGCATTATTGACGGAGTCCGACTCTCACACGCAGAAAGAGCCGTATACAAACACTGTGACATGGCGGATTTGGAACGTGTACTAAAAGAAGCTGAAAAGCATTCGCCACCATATCGAAGAATTCTGCTACTCACGGACGGCGTCTTCTCAATGGACGGAGACATAGCGCCACTAGACCAAATCGCCAAAATCGGCGAAGAACACGGCGCAATGGTTTTTGTGGACGACGCCCACGGTGAAGGAGTGTTAGGAGACGGAGGAAGAGGCATAGTCTCCCACTTCAAACTTGACCGCCGTAAGGTTCACGTTGAGATGGGGACTTTTTCCAAGGCATTCGGTGTTGTTGGCGGACACGTTTCAGGCTCTAACGACTTAATCAATTTTGCCTATAATAGGTCGCGGACTTGGCTGCTCAGCGGTTCTCATCCGCCTCCAGTGGCAGCAGCCTGTATCGCTGCAATCGACGTGTTAGAAAGCGAGCCTCACCATGTTAAGACACTATGGGACAACACAAAATACTTCAAAAAAGAAATGAAAGACCTCGGATTCAACATAGGCAAAAGTCAAACCCCAATCACTCCAGTAATAGTCGGCGAAAGTGGAGTAGCCAAAAAACTTAGCACGCGGCTTTTTGAAGAAGGCATATTCGCTTTGCCAATCGTGTATCCAATGGTAGCACGAGATCAAGCCCGAATCAGGACAATGATGAACGCAGCACTAACAAAAGATGATTTAAACTTTGCCATATCTGCCTTTGAAAAGATTGGAAGGGAGCTTTCCATTATCTGAGCTCGAATTACGCTATTACGACTAGAACGTCTCCTTCATTTACGGACATGCCTTCAGAAACCCTTACCTCTTGAACACGTCCTGCATTTCGGGCCACAATCTCATTTTCCATTTTCATAGCCTCTAAAATGCAAAGGACGTCGCCAGCCTTCACTGAATCGCCATTCTTAACCCTTACAAAAACGATTTTCCCAGCCATTGGAGCAGTGATGAAACCTTTCCCAACCATTTCTCGTGCTGGCTTTGTGACAGATATCGAAGTAGGTAGTTCAGAAATCCGAGGGGCGATCTTTGCTTCAACTGTTTTCAGTTCTGCCTTGAAGGATATGTTGTTAACCTTGATTGGAAAAGGCGCTTTTTTGTCAATTTTAATTAATTCAATTTTGTATTCTTTCCCGTCAATCTTAATTGAAAACGGCGACGTGTATGCGCCGGTGGGACCAATTTCGGTTTGAAGCTCTGCCTTACGAGGCTTTCCGTTAACTTCAATTGAAAAAACAGCATCCTTGCTATGTTTTATAAGCTTCACTTTATGCTGTTTGTCGTCAATGTTAACATTGTATTCCCTCAGCCTACACACCCCATTAACTCCTGCCTACCTACCAAACTCCAAGGAGATGGCTTCGACACTTTTCTTTCTGGAATGACAGCGGTGACTACTCGCATACTATCTGTATAAGCAATAACCGCAGTGGATACTGCCGCAACTTCTTCTAGTTCTTGCCTTTCTGTCATGCTGAGGCTGATAACTTCTTCTTCACGTCTCTGTGCTCTTTTCTTAAAAAACTCTAATGCGGCTTGAGGAAATAAAGCGTAGGTTAAAATGTCTTCTTCCTTTTCCGTCACTCCCTTCAATTCCTTACGAATTTTGTCAAGTTGTGGCTTGAGAAGATCGGCTGGGCGACAAGTTATGATCTTGCCTTTCCCGATGATTTTCTTTCTAACTTCCTCATCTATAGGGGCTGGAGGCTTACCATAAAATCCTTTAACATACTCCTTCACTTCTTTTGGCACGATGCTGTATCTCTTACCTGAAAGCACATTAAAAACCGCTTGAGTGCCCACTAACTGGCTAGTTGGAGTAACTAGAGGGGGATAACCAAGATCCTTTCGAACTCTCGGCACTTCCTCTAAAACCTCTTTAAGTCTATCCATCGCATTTTGTTCTTTCAATTGAGAAATAAGGTTGGAAAACATTCCCCCAGGAATTTGGTGAACAAGTATAGACGTATCTATCTTCTCAGCCATCGGATCTATCAATCGAATTGGATCATAATACTTTTCGCGCAGATTTCTAAAATACTCAGCTATTTCAAAAAGCAACTCCATGTCAAAGCCGGGGTCATAAAGCGTATTTTTCAGAGCCGCTACAACTGTTTCTACTGGTGGTTGAGACGTGCCCCCTGCCAGAGGAGAAAAGGCAGTGTCTATTATGTCCACGCCAGCGTCACAAGCCCTAAGATAGGTCATTAGGGCCATGCCGCTCGTGGAGTGGCAATGTAAATGTACGGGTAAGCCTATTTTCTTTTTGAACGCGTTTACTAGGTCATATGCGTCTTGTGGAGAAAGCATCCCTGCCATATCTTTAATGCAGATCGAATCACAATCCAGTTCAGCTAGGCGATTTGCAATTTCTAAATAATGCTCTATCGTGTGCACAGGGCTAATTGTATAGCAAACCGTTCCTTGAGCATGAGCCCCCACTCTTTTAACCGTTTTAATGGCTGTCTCCAAATTTCTAACATCATTAACCGCATCAAAAATACGAAATATGTCTATGCCAACTTCCGCTGCTTTTTCGACGAATTTTTCAACAACGTCGTCTGGATAGTTTTTGTAGCCTACTATGTTTTGTCCTCTGAGAAGCATTTGTAACGGTGTTTTCAATATGTGTTTCTTCAATAACCGTACTCTGTCCCAAGGATCTTCTACTAAATAGCGTATACAAACGTCGAAGGTCGCTCCGCCCCAAACTTCAAGCGAGAAAAATCCAACCTGATCTATTTTCTCGGCCATTGGAAGCATGGAGTCTGTTCGCATGCGTGTAGCCATCAAGGATTGGTGGGCATCTCGGAAAGTCGTGTCAGTGATTTTGACTGGTTTTGCCAATTGAGCCACTCAATCAAATAATTTTAAGCCCATATTTTAATCTATGTGCGATGTATTGACGCTGAATAACTTACATCGAGCCCCAGCAGAAAACTATTATATACGCGTTTATGAGTCGTAGTGAAAGAACCCTAACAAATTAGGTGAGGTAGAAATGGTAGAACTCCAAACGTATTTTAAAGACTTAGCCGAAAAATCCAACGAAACATTTCTACAAACCGCGATAGTCCGTTCAAGAACGCATTACCTCACCAGAAAAGAGAAAAATCTCCAGAAACTCAAGAACATTCAAGAATGGGTCAAACAACTCAAGGAAATAAGACACGCAACCCTAGACAGACTCCCAGAACTTGTCAAAGAAGCAAAACAAGCTATGGAAGACCGCGGCATGCACGTATACATGGCCAAGGACGGAAACGAAGCAAACAAAATCGTATTAGACTTATGCAAAAACTGGAACGCAAAAATTATGGTTAAAGGAAAAAGCATCGCCAGTGAAGAAATAGAAATGAACGAACACCTTAAGGAGCATGGAATAACCGCTTGGGAAACAGATGTCGGAGCACTCTTACTCCAAATCATGAACGGTAAAGCCATGCATCCAACAGGTGTGTCCATAGCCGTGCCAAGAGAAATCGCAGCCAAATATTTCAGCGACCTTGCGGGGAAAGAACTTCCACCAGACCCACCCACACTGGTTGCGTTCGTGCGCGAATTTGTCAGGAAAAAAGTTTGGGAAGCCGACGTTGGATTTTCAGGTGCAAACGCCATCACAGCCGACACTGGAAGCATCTACCTACTCACAAACGAAGGCAATGGTAGACTCGTGACCAGTGTTCCGCCGAAACACATCGTCTTGGCTGGAATCGAAAAAGTCATGCCAAACAGGGATGCTGCAGATTTGTATGTTAAAGTCATGCCAGTATACACCACTGGAGCCGACGCCATAATCTACCTAAGCGTCATCGGCGGTATAAGCACATCAAACGATATTGAACGTATATCCGTATATCCAGCAAGCGGACCCAACGAGGTCCATGTCATCCTACTTGACAATGGAAGAGTAGCCTTACTTAAAGACCCCGACTTCCGCGAAATCCTCACATGCCTAAAATGCGGAGCATGCCTCATGGAATGCCCACTGTGGAATGTTGTTGCAGGATATTTTGGAGAACACGTATACATGGGTGGTTTTGGGACAGTATTAACAGCATTTACGAGAGGCTTGGAAGCTGCGGTAACACAAGCCTTCACATGCACGTTGTGCGGAAAATGCAAAGACCTATGTCCCATGGGCATCGACATACCAGAGATGATAAGGAAACTTCGCCAAAAGATCGTTGAAAGAAAAATCGCCCTACCACACGAAAAAATCACACTGAATGCCCGAAGAACCCTAAACCCATACGGTGAACCGAAAGAGAAAAGATTAGAATGGATGAGGGTGGGAGTTTGAAATTTCCAAAAAAGGCTCCAACGCTATATTTTGTTGGCTGCACAACAGCCTACAGACGACCCGAAATTGCCCGAGCAACCTTAAAAATCCTGAAAAAAGCTAAGGTTGATTTCACAGTAATGAACGACGAAATATGCTGTGGGTCTGTCTTTTTTAGGGCAGGGCTCACAGACTTTGCAATAGAATTAGCCAAATCAAATCTGGAAAATATCAGAAAAACAGGTGCGGACACGGTCATAACTTCGTGTGCGGGCTGCTACAGAATGATTAAACTTGACTATCCCACGCTTCTAGGTCCTATAAATTTTAAGGTACTCCATACTGTTGAGCTTCTTTCAAACCTAATCAAATCTGGCGATATTAAGTTCGAGACAAAGGACAAACTGAAGGTGTCCTACCACGACCCGTGCCATTTGGGGAGACACTGCGGAATCTACGAAGAACCAAGAAAAACACTAGAAAAAATCCCAAACACGGAGATAGTTGAGATGGAATGGGCTAAGGATAAATCCTACTGCTGTGGTGCTGGCGCTGGTTTAAAAGCGTTAGCTGAAGACTTAGCCGTATCTATCGCGAGAAAAAGACTAGATGACGCTGTGGGTAGAGGGGCAGAAGTTATAGTTTCAGCCTGCCCCTTCTGTAAGCATAATCTCTTGGATTCAGCAAGAAAATACAACGTAAAAATTGAGGTAAAGGACATAGCTGAAATTGTCGCCGAAAGAATTGCTTAATCTTAAGCCCTACTACTTAAAGTTTTCAAAGCTCGCTAGATGAGCGGACGATGGGAGTTCTACCTCGTTAATCTCATCCAAGTCTTCTAGACTGTTCATCTTTATCTTCTTGCCCGATATTGTGTAGAGCACGTTGTCTATGTAAAGGGACCTCTTCACAGAATAGACGGAGTCGAAGTAGTAGCCGCTTTTGAGTAGGTCGGTTTCATTTTCTAAGTGGGTGATTCTGCCTCTAAGCACAAGCGGGGTCTCGCTTAATGATATGTTGAATACATAGGCGCCTTGCCAGACGAAGTCTCCGTAAGTGTTAGGAGGAAAGCCATAAGGATATTTTGCCTCGTCTATCTCTGCAACCAAGACGGGTATTACGAGAAGGTTCTTTGCTTTGTCGAATAGAAGTGCTTTGTGATCACTTAAAACTGGCGAGTCTGTTCCCCTGTCGCCTATTATGTATTTGCCTATCTCCTTGGGGTGTTCTACGTCGCTGACGTCGAAAAATGATATCTTTAGGCCTTGGTACCATGCGAAGTCTCCTTCCTCTGCCTCAACGGCTTCTTTGCCTATACCTATGACATGGTCGTCGTCGTATGGATGTAAGTAGTCTGAATAGCCAGTTATCTTCAATTGACCAAGAACTTTCGGGTTGGTCGGGTCGCTTAAGTCTATCACGAACAGGGGATCAACTTTTTTGAAGGTTACGAGGTAGCATCTTGCGCCCATGAATCTGGCTGAATAGATAGTTTCTCCTGGAGCAAGGTCTTCCAGCTCTCCAACAATGTTCAGGTTCATATCAAGAATGTATACGTGGTTCCTGGTTGTTCCTCCCCAGACCTGGCCTGTTGAGGTTGCTACTCGGAAGTGTCCATTATACTCATCCATGGAGAATTGGTTCAACAAATGGCCTGGAACTTCCCCGCTTGCCACGTATTCTATAAGACCGTTTTCTATGTGAATTCTGTGGATGCTCGTTTTCTCGTTCTCGTCCGTGTAGTCCCATTGTCCTGGAAATGTTATGTAGATGTTGTTTAGAGAGACGTACATGTTACTTGTTTCTCCCAGCAGGAATGGCTTCAGTGTTGGTTCTTGTGCGTCGTTCTGCACGTTTACGGCAACTATAGTTGTGTATGCGTAGAAGTAGTCGGTGACGTTGGCATAGTAGATGTCGGAGGCGGGTACCTCCCTAAATCTGTTATCAGAATAGATTTTTGGGAGCGCCACCTCGCTCTCGTTATGATAAATTGGTTGGCTTATCACGACGTAGACGAAGTTGCCCATCATCCTAGAGTTGAAGTACGAGCCGTCCAAAGTAACGTTTCTTGTCGAGACCGGGCTTGTTCTATTTGAAACGTCATAAACCCTGATGGAAATTTTAGGCGTTTGGTAAGGAGCGAAACTTTTAGTTATTCCGAGAGTTTCACAGAGGTAGTAAAGACTGAACTCTTCCTCGAAAACGACGAGTCTATCTCCGTTTATGAATGCCCCCCTCAAAGTTCCGTTCAGCTTCAAATCGTAAAGGACTGTGGCCTCTTCAGGCGGGTACGCCTTCACAATAACTATATTATTTTCTGAGATGACGTAAATGTATTCTCCGTCAGTCTTCACGACATCTGCCTCGTCTACTCCCTCAACTTGGATGTTTGTCTTCGAATAATCAGGAGTGAATGCCTGACCTGTATTGGTGTCTGTGGCGGTAAGGAACATGCGAGTGTCTTCTAGCCAAGGTCCTTTATAGTAACCATTCTGCGAATTTGTTTTCAAAAAATTTTTCAGCTCCTCGTAAGATGAGAATCTCTTTAATTGGCCTTGCCCAAGAGCCTCAAATCTCGTGAGGTAGAATGGGGCAGTGACGCAAACTATTGCGATAAGCAGGATGACAAACGAGGCTTTGTTTTTCATTTTTTCACCTAGCGATCATGATGCTTTCTATTTTTAACTGGGATATTCAGGCACTTAATACCATGTTTTAGAACAAACCGTACCAAAAATAGAACACTAAAAAAGCCTGGTTAATGGGCCTGGAGAGATTTGCACTCTACCCACCTCAGCGATTTCTCCCGCCAACTCCCATTTTGCCAGATCCAGGATTATTCTGTCCAATAGACCCATCCGTCCGAGGTCTTGGTCTTTTTCAAGAACCCCCTTTTCACTTTTCGGGCAAGTGAGTTTGCGATTTTGTTCTCCTTGCCCTTTGTCGGGAGACCTCTGGCTTCAAAGGCTTTAGCCACATCTTCCATTGTTCTCTTGTTGGGTAGCTTGAAAAATTCCTCTCGGATCAAACTCTCAAAGACGTGATACGCGTGGTCGCCCCATGTCTGAGGACCCTTACGGCTTGCTAGCAACTTCTTTTGGGTCGCTGCGGCGGACATGAATTTTTCCTTGAGACGTTCGAACGAAGCTCCCACGATTTCGATATTTTCTAAGCTTCCTTCTCCAAGACTTCTCTTCACAAATTCTTGTATCACCGGCATTTCCTCAGGGTTCAGACCAGCAAGGGTGGCTCCGACTGTCTCCACGGCAACCGCATCTCTGCCCATTATGATGGTGTTCGTTCTCACCGGAGCGTCTCCTGCACCACTCCAGAAGTAAGTCCCATCGAGCACGGCGAGGTCTACTCCGCCTACTGCTTCATAGACATCGGCGAGGAGCATGGGAAGAATCTTGTGATATTTCACTTTCTTTGAGGTTGGAATGCATCCGAACAGGTTCTTAAGGATACTTCCCTTTTCAAAGGAACGCAGTATATGTGTGTCCACCAAAACGTTGGGTTTGAAGAGAATATGTGACAGGTTCATTTCTTGATCAGCAAGCCTCACGCTTCTAGTATCTGGGTCATTTGATAGGTCGAAGGGAACAACTCGCTCTGTGAAAAGTTCCTTCCAGATTTGAAGCCTTTCTGAAGCCGGGCCTTGATAGTTGTCAGACTCGGCTAGGAAAATCTTTGGAGCTTTGTCAAAACTGTTAATGATGGAGTCAACCAAGCTGACAGATGAATGATTCCCTGCTTTATGACTGAAAACTCCAACTTTAACAACAACAGATCTCTCCCCAGTGTTCAGATCGTCTATTCCCCCAATTAGGTCGAGAACTTGCTTTAGCGGTTTTGCTTTGTCTCCATCGAACTCGATTATGCCGACTTTTGAAGTCAAAACTAAACCTCGCTCAAACACTGAAGAGAACATTCAGAAAGCCCGTTAATGAAGAAAAACTTTCCTATCAGAACGAATCATATGGCAACATTACTTGAACCATTTTTTTGTCAACGCTTTTGTGCGCCAGCATGCACCGGGTGAATTCGTGGTGGGCCGGGAGAGATTTGGACTCTCGACCTTTCGGTTATCAGCCGAACGCTCTAACCATGCTGAGCTACCGGCCCGCTCCTGAAGACTGACAATTTAGGAAAATACGTTTGGCTGTTAAAAGCGTTCCGTTATACCGTTATAAGAAACTATTTAATCCATTCACCACAGTATTTCGCTTAGAGAGGGGCCCGTTGCCCAGTCAGGATTAAGGCGCCGGCCTTCGGAGCCGGAGAACCAGGGTTCAAATCCCTGCGGGCCCGCCACACAATTTTTGTCTTTGACACTTACGCTATGCTAGACGATCCTCCGATTGGTAATCTTTGTGAACACCGCGATCCAAGAGCCACCAAAGTGTTTCTGTTCTTCGTTGGTGAGCTTTCGATAGCCCTTAAATTTGCCCTCGCTGTATCTCACGAAAGGGCGAAGCAAGGACTGGGGTTTTTGAGAGTAGAGGTCAAGTCGATTGGAAAGATAGGTATTCACGGTATATCTCCGCTTCTGGCCAAATTGACCAAATCGCTCGACCAATCGTTTCCAATCCTCAGGATACCGCATTTTGAAGACTTCGATGAAATCAAGGACGGTAAACGAACTTTGCGGTATCCTTTTAATAGTCTCCTCGATTTTTTCTTCCTCTAAAAGGGGTTTCATTGACATCTCATCCTTTTTGCATTAACAAGATGCTCTATGCTCATACCACAATTCAGTGCTTTTAACCTCTTAGGTTTCTAACGCCCCGGAATTTAAAGGAGATACTTGAATCTACGGGGACGCGCCAATATGGAAGCCTAGAACCCCAGCATCGACCCAGTTGAGCGAAAGCATTCTCTCCGGCGTACATGGGAAGGCATATGTACGTCGCCAGCCCGAGCCAAGAATTTTGATTCTGGCCCACCAAACAGAGCCCGCTACAAACCCCATCAACAAAACAAAACCAGCTAAACACCCCGATTTCACCTCTACCACAAGACCCCCTCTAGGCTAATCCCTTTTTTTAAATGACATCAACTGCAAAGTACATTGAAAGGCGGCTCAGCCAAGAACCGCATTAAACGTTTTAAGCCTCCTCGCCTTTATTGTTTAGTTGGACGATGAAGAATCGAGGTACGATGATCCCGTGAAAAGGGATGATTGCTTTTTCCACTACTGAGTCCTTTCAAACTCGTGAAAACAATTATCTAGGAGAATGCTTTCCTTGAGAGACAACCAGCTTTCGTAGGTCTTCTTCTCCCTCTGCATAGCCAGAAGCGATCAGTACGTCACCAGCGTTAATCACGGTGTCGGGTTTGGGGCGTATCCACTTATCTCCTCTTCTCACCGCTAACACCCACATTCCCGTTTCTTCATGTATTTGCGCCTCCCGCAAACTCCTGCCCACTAACGGAGACCTTTTAGAAACTTCCACGTGAGTCACCGTCTCTTCTGCCTCCTTAATCGCCAGCCTCAACACGGGATGCGGCTCTAACCCTCTCAACACAACTTCTGCGATCTGTGCAGCAGCATCCGCTATCTTTTCCGTTACAACTCCCAACCTAATCAACCCCAAGAAGAGTTTAGATTCCTCGGGCTTGATACACCTTGCCAACACAAGAAGCTCGAATTCGGTGTGCAGATTGTCCATGCGCTCCTCAAGAAGGTGAACTTCCTCAGCCAATTCTCTACTGTTGAACAGAATTGAGGAGTACGCAAGGTCCATCATCAACTCAGAGGTGTCTTTAAGCTCTACCAGCATGTCGACAATTTTCCTAAACGACTCTTGACTAGCCATTATCGTCAACTCTCCAGTGTCCGAATAGTTCCTTCAGCAAGTCTTTCAAACTCATCCACTCCCATTTGGGCGCCTCGCGCAGTAATGATGTCCCCGCTCTTTATTACTTCCTCCCTTTTCGGGTTGACTATCAATTCTTCGCCTCGCCGAATGACGATTATATCGACTCCCATCTTGGCAGCCAACTCTAGTTCTCGCAATTTTTTTCCAACCAAGATAGAGTTAGGTTTAGTTTCGACGCGAGTCAGTCGCTCTTCAACCCTTTCGAAGGCTTCTCGGACAATGGGATGAATGCCAATATCACGCAAAACGATCGCAGCTATGTCTGCAGCAGCGTCAGATATCTTGTCCGTAGCGGCAGCTACCACAGAAACTCCTACAAGGGATTCCGCATCCTTCGCATCTCTAGCCGCTAACATGGCGCTCATGTCCAAAAGATAAGCAAGCGTATCCACGCGCCTCTCCAATTCAATGACTTCTTCAGCTAGTGCACGACTATTAAAAAGAGCAGCCGAATATGCCAGATCAATCATCAATTCCGAGAGGTCCTTCATCTCAGTGATGAGGTCTCTAACTGGCACTGGTTTGTACTTAATTTTTTCTAGGCGAGCCATATAATTGAAAACCCCTTAAAGGCTAAACCATTTTTATTGTCAAGCTCACATAAATATTCATCCACAAACGGATATTCTTTATCCCCCTATCTTGAAAAACTTCAAGGAAATAGAAACTGTTTTAGGAATGGACGTCAAAAGAATCAGTCAATCATTTAGGTGAAAGGGATGCTGGATCCGCTAGGTGGTCAAAATGGCGCGCCCCCCGAACGTAATCAAGGAAAGCTTCTTTTCAAAAGTGCTCTCCCTAGGGGGCTGTGCCTCAGCGGGTGTGGTTCCAGCTGAAATAACGGATAGCATGGAACTCTTTTCTTATCAGGACGTTTTGAGGAGGACTTGAACTGCCAGCTCTAGACGCGAAGCGAGGAGAATTCACTAAGACGTTGAGGCAGTCCCTAATGGCTTACGCTTTTAACATATTTGGAATAGTTGCTGGAATGACCGTTGCTTTTCACCTAGGGCTTTTTGCTCTTGCTCCATGGGCAATCGCAGCGTACCCTGCCATTATCAGTGCAAGAGGCGTAATAGGCGGCTTACTTAGCGGTCGCTTAAGCACGGGTTTACATGTAGGAACCGTGCAACCCCGTTTCTTTGGTAACACAAAAAGTTTCTATCTATTAATTCAAGCAGTTGTAGTATTAACTTTAGAAACAAGTATCGCAATGAGTATGGTCACAGCACTGTTTAGAGGCTTTATCCAAGGAATAACTGCGGCAGATCTCGTTGATATAATAGCCGTGATTACGGCAACTATGGCTCTTGCACTGGTTATTATTTCTCCGCTCACGATGACCGTTTCTTTTCTTTCTTTTAAACATGGTTTGGACCCAGATATAATTCTGTATCCAGTTGAGTCAACCATTTCTGACCTTCTCATTACGGTATGCTACTTTCTAGTGTTGAACCTCTTCTTTTTGTTTGGGTCTGCAGGGCGATATGTCATCGGTTTTTTGGGTCTGGTTTTGTTATGTGCTGTAGGATATGCCTCATTCAAAAATGTGCGAGAGATTGAATTCATTAAAACTATTAAGGAATCCTTTCTTACAATGGTTCTCGTTGCATTCATTGTTAACGTGACAGGGACTGTTCTTAGCAGAATTGCCGAAGTAGTCGGTGCAAGACGCGAAATTTACACGGTTTACCCAGCGTTGATTGACACCGTGGGCGATGTAGGGGCTGTTGTCGGTTCAACCGCAACCACAAAGCTTGCTTTAGGAACACTTGGGTCATCTTTTTCTGCGATAAGAAATCATAGAGCCGAAATTTTTGGCGCTTGGGCAGCCTCTCTTATCATGTTCATGATTTATTCTATTCTATCGTTGTTTATACAGGGAATGTTCGCTTGGCACGTTTTTCTCAAGTTCACGACTCTACTAGTCATCGTAAACTTGATGGCTGCGTCAGTAATTATCATCATTGCTTATGCTGCAGCCATCCTTACTTACCAAAAAGGTCTAGACCCCGACAATTTTGTAATCCCAATTGAAAGCTCACTAGCAGATGGTATAACAACTATTTCCCTACTTGTCGCTTTGAGTTTGATTGTCTAAAACAATAGCCGCCGTAATTATGGCTTTATGATCACTTTAATGACAGCAAGTCTTCCAATTGCTAGCAGTCGCATAGTTTGGGGAAGCTTCTCCAACGGAATCTCATGAGTAATTAGCTTTTTGACGTTAACCTTTCCTTCTGAAACTAGACTCAGGGCGATTGGGTATTTGCCTGTTCCGCCGTCCGACACCGCATAACACGCTATGTCCTCATGCCTTATAGGTGGACCGCGAAGTCCTTTGCCTGCGCCCACTATGATGACTTTTCCTCCTTTCTTGGTTATTTCCATGGCTTGGTCCACAGTCTTTTGCAGGCCCACAGCCTCTACAGAACAATCCACACCCAAGCCGTCAGTTACCTTTAAAATAGCGTCATTTACATTCTCCTCGTTAGGATTAATAACGTGGTCTGCCCCGAACTCCTTCGCCAACTTTAGTCTCTCCTGCGTTGGCTCTATGGCCACAACTCTCATTCCACATAACTTGGCAACCTGCGTCTGAACCAAGCCCACAGGCCCTTGGCCAAGAACCGCCATGGTCTCTCCGATTTTTGGCTGAACAAAATCCATGACGTGTAAGGCGAGGGCTACAGGTTCCATTATGGCGGCTTCCTCAAACGAAACGTTGTTGGGAATCTTGAACACGTTTTTCACTGGTGCAACAACGTATTCGGCGAATGCTCCGTCGACTTCGAAGCCCATGTAAACTGCGTTTACGCAAAGCTGATAGTTTCCAATTTTGCAAAAGTGACAGCCTCCACAGTACCTCACGATTTCGGCAGTGACTCTGTCACCCTTTGAAAAACCTTTTACGTCTTTCCCAGTCTTTTCAATAACGCCTGAAAAGTCATGTCCCAAAATTCTGGGGCTGCCCGTTTCCATCTCCCCTTTGTAAAAGTGTACGTCTGTTCCGCAGATGCTTGCTGCTTTAACCCTTATGAAACCCTCGTCGTCTTTCGCTCGTGGTGTGTCTACATTTTTGATTTTCATGCTTCCTTTGCCGTAAAGAACAGCTGCCTTCATTTTCACACCTTTATTTGTTCGTTAAAGAAATTAATAGAAGTCTTATTCTTAATAAGAGAAAGGGTGAGGTTGTTGGAGCTTAAATTGGTAAAGATCGAGGTG
>Ga0129297_10000909_pt1 | contig 14724 bp, 14 predicted proteins | sample I18A1metaG_FD_94708 | JGI IMG/M metagenome (GOLD analysis project Ga0129297, IMG submission 94708) | Lake sediment bacterial and archeal communities from Gulf of Boni, Indonesia to study Microbial Dark Matter (Phase II) - ​I18A1 metaG | ecosystem: Environmental > Aquatic > Freshwater > Lake >... | reverse complement strand
AGTGTCTCGAGAAGAAACTGTTTGGATCGCCAAAGTCGCACGGCGATCGAGTTTCTCAAGTCAAGAAGGGCGACATCCTCTTTCTGTTCAATTACCGGAAGAATCGCTTGCATGGAGTCTTCGAAGCGATAGCTGATGGCATGATGGACATAGAGCCGTATGCTTTTGACGGCTCCTTTCCAGCTCAAGTTCGCGTAAGATGGAAGATGAGATGCCCTCCGCTCGATGAACCAGCCCTTCTACCCCTAATCAAGAGGGGATGGATAAAAGTGAGCAGGAGGGGCATACTTCTCTTCCCAGATAGGCTGGGGCCAAAGTTCATTGATGAGCTCTGGAGGCTCTTTCTGGAGGTCCCGCCAGTATCACGCGCCAAGACGGGGCCGGTCGGCTACAAGGCAAAGGACGGGCATATCACAAAGTCGTATGGCGAGAGGTATCTAGACGACTGGCTTCATGAACACCTTCCGTACAAGCACGAATACAACTGCCCCGTGAAACGAGCCAAACGAGAGGTCCTATGCGACTGGTACATACCCAAAATCGACTTGTACATCGAATACTGGGAGAAGACAAGTTGGCGACATGCTAGTGCTATAGAACTCAAACGCAAGTTCTACGAAGACCATTCACTCAAGGCAATCGACACATACGAGGATGATCTACACCTAGTCGACCGTATAATTCCAGCGAGAATCAGAGCAGTCGCACCACAATGCAAATTCAAGAATCTTCAGAAGGAAACAAGATAGCTCATTTCGAAGAATTGCTCACTCCTGCAATAGCTCAACACATGCTTATCAGTGTATGTTTTGTTGCAACCACGCGTTGAGGCTTTCTGGGGCGAGTGCAATTAGCGCTACCACAATAGAGCTGTAGAGCAAACAAACCTGATAGTACCAGCTCGGCAGTCTGTAGGGGAACTCGCCTCCACGGAAGTAACGTGACTCGGAGAACTGCCATACCGCATAAGAGAATGCCCCCAAGATCCCCAACAGAAAACCTATCCCTGCGTACCAATCAAGCACCCAGTGCAGATTCGATAGCCTAAGAAACAACAGATTCACTGCGATTGAGTTAGAGAAGGTCGTCATCCTTCCGACGAAGTTCTTTTCGACAAGGATTCCAATAGCCAGCAGCGCAACTACGTCAAGATTTGTTACAAACCACTTAGGCAATAACTGGATAATCACCAAGACATCACCTCCTAAAGTCCACGTGAGGAAGAAAGAGGCTTAAGTACCATCTCAACTTTCCCTATTTTTCTTCTCGTAATGCGCTAGGAACTCGTCGATAATTGCTAGGTCCCTATTGATCTGCGAAAGATGTTTTCTGCATCGACTAGCTACGGTTCTTATAAACACGTTCTTTTCGCCATCGGCCTTGAGAAAGGCGCGTATTTTTTTCCTTTCCAAATCGGTTAGGATTCTAGTGAACATTCCAAGGGTCCCTCTTGTCTATGCCACCTTTCCTTTCGATTTTTTGAGAAAATCTCTTAACGCTTCCTCGATGACCTGTGTAAGCTTGCCATAAGGCCTTTCCGGGTATTTGTGGGCGATATAGTTTCGTAACTCTCTCTCGAGGCTGTCGTCAATAATTACGGTCAATTTTCCCATATGGATCTCCGCTTAGAATTGGGATGGGCCGGATACTCGAACATTTCGGTATTACGTTATTCCTCAAAAACAGGATTGCGTAAAAAGCCTATTCGAGTCTACTGTAGGACTGCTTACTTAGTTTTCTGCTGAGCTGAATCAACACTTTCAGCGATCAGTCTCATTCAAGTTATCCGCTTCATAGTTGAAGCTTATGCTAGGCCTAGGCGAAGTCAGGGTCTATCTTCTAGACGATCTTCTGAGAAGGCTAGGCAAGGATTGTGAGGTATGCGTCTACGGGCCGGCTAAGAGACGCTTCTTGAATTACGAATGCCAGAAATGCATAGAGCGAGCTGAAAGGCTCGTCCACTCCATCGCGCCGGACGAGAACTACATCTCAAACCCAGAGAAACTCGACAAATGGCTGATAAAGGGAAACTCTCCTCCTCCCTAGATTCCTTAATAAAGAAGGTTCTATCGAGAGTTTGGTTTCCTACGCGTGGATGGTATGCTAACTGTGAGTATCCTCGAACTTTAAACGACCCATATCCAGGCGGTAGCGCCGGATGAATTGGAAAGTACCGGAGTTGCCGTTATTCGTCGGGTTTCATATCTGGGGGAGTAAAAGCAAATAGGCATACGGCAGCTTAATCATTTCATGGGCTAAAGGAGCGGTAGCGATACGGCTTCGAAGAAGAAGCGTAGAAAAAGGAAGAAGGAGCGAACCGCACATTTGGTTCGGTGGTATTTCGAAGGAGGAAAACCCGAGCGACTGAAGGATATTTTTGACAAATTGAAATCAACTGAATTGCTCAATTTGCCAGAGTGGAAAAAACGAAAGCTCGGGACAGGTACTGGCATCTACGTGCTCTATAAGAAAGAAGGGAACGAAAGAATAGTATACTATGTTGGAAAGACGCGACGGGACCTACCAACAAGGGTTGAGGAACACCTCAAGGATTCTCATAAAGGGAAGTGGGAGGAATTCAGTCTATACGGAACCGACAAGAGAACTGCGAAAGCTCTTGAGACCTTGGCAATAAAGATTGCCGATCCAGAATTGAATAAACGAGGTAAAAAGGCTCATTTTTCCGGAGCAGTAAATTTGAAAAGAGTAATGAGGGACTACTACAAAGGCGAAGCCCGCAAGTACTAGATTGTGTTCAAGTTGGCGATGCCTGTCAACTACTAGGCATTAGCCCGAGCAGTTTCAAGCGAATCGCAGCCAAGCTTGTATCTGCATCGAGGGTACCGGTTCCTGCAATCGGGACTGCGAGTCTCCTGAAACTTGAAATCGCACTTCTCGCAGATCGTCAATGTCTGCCCCACTTTCTCGATTGAGGCTTCAAGCTCACGGTCCTCTGTTTGCCGATACAGTTTCTTGGCTTCAACAGCCGTTGAGCCTGAGGAGAAGAAGGCTCTCGGCGTAGCGAGTGAATAGTTTCGGACGCCTCAAGCCTCTTGGTCTCTTAACGCCTACTATTTCAGGTTGGGACCTGTGAAGCCCGTTTTGTTGAGGATGGCCGGGCGAGATGAAGTCCGGATCGTTAAGCCTGTTTTTGTGGGAGATGGAGAGCCGATTGCAGTTTGGGAATTGGTGAAGCTAAACAACCGAACCGCTGAATCCAAAGCCAAACAGCAGTATGGCTACGAGGAAAGATATGCTCCAAAGCCTTCGACACGCCTCTAAGCGATATGCCAGAGAAGTAGAGGTAGAGCCCATACAATACGACAGCTACAGGAGTCCTCTCACGAACGAAGAAAGCACTCACTGCCATGAACTATCATTAAGAGGAAAACGTTTCTTAACTTGACAGAGCTCATTTATTATACCTCAAATTTATGTTGTCGAGGTTGTGATATGTTGGCTCATGCCTCCCTCTTTTTTGCTTCATCTATCAACCTCGACGCTTCCCACTTGGTAACGTCTTCGCTGAAAGATATGCCCAAACTTCGCATATAGTCTTTCTGCTTCGCCGTCGCCGGTTCGAATAGTAGAGGTTTGAGACGATCGAATAGCTGCGCGGTCGGCTGTACATCGATGAGACAGTGCTTTTTGATGCTCCCATAATCCCCAGCTTCCCACAGTTCAGGGATTTCCCTACCCGAGGTTTTTTTGTATTTGAGTTTGAAGTAGTCGGCGAATGCTTGAAGCGAAACCCATTTACCTTCAAGCATTTCTTTGACACCCTTTAGCAGGTCGATTCGTTCACAGGAGATGAATTTCTGGGGAAGTTAATCCATGTTTTAGGCATCTCAGCACCAAAAAACCGTAATCGAAGCCAAGATTAAAGCCCACCACCGTATCATCTGGCGACAGAAACCCTAGGAATTGTTGGAGCATCCCGTGCTCATCCCGATTGACAATGGCGACTTTCTCTTCCCCCGCATGCAGACTATGCACACGACACGATGAACAATCGGATAGAGTCCAGTCGTTTCAACATCCAAAAACACGTACTTCAAACCATCAGACCCTCAATTAAATTCTTCTTAACTATGGCACAACTCCCATATTCAATTTATCAAACGTCCCATGTAATCTTGTGCTCTTTTATTTCTTTTTCCAGTTCGTACAAATGGGGATATTGAACCAAAAGATAAAGCTCCCTCAATAGATCTGCTTTATTGTGTGTCATTATCATCTCCAGACTCTTCTCATCCCCACTAGTGAGGAAAGCATTCCACAATGATGGTATATCTCCAGCAGAAATCCTTGTAGTTCTAAAATACATCTCTGGCTCGGAAACCAGCTCATCAAGTTTTGGCCACTTAATCATTCGACGCTCTGCTAGTATTTTCCACGGTTCCATCAAGTCCGTTCCCTTCAGTTGCATGCCAAGTTGCCGTCTAAAGAATTTTTCTTCAAACTCACAGTTGTACGCATAAAAAGGCCGAGATATTTTAGACAAGGTGTTTTTGATTTCGCTGTAAAATGGTTGTTTATCTTTCACTTTTCTCTGAATAACCGAAAGTCTATTGCCTGAAATAAACCCAAGCGTTATTATCTCATCCCTCTCTTCATCCAATCCAGTAGTTTCTATGTCTATAAGGGTCCCTTGGGGAACGCTGACAAGAAGTTCCGTCCGAGTGGTTATTGCATTTCTGTATTCAATTACTTTCATTTCTACCACACAAGTTAATTGATTCAGCATACCAAGATTAATAGATGGATGCCATTGGGTGAGGGGACAGCGACATGGTGGATATTAAAAAGATATTCGACGAGTGCATGGCTGGAAAAACCAAGGGCAATATAACAGCCAGGACAGTTTATGAGTATGTAAAGTCCCCATTCATGATATATTGTGATTATTTCACTCCCGAAGACCAGAAGGACCCAATTACTGAATTCATGAAGTTATTGTTTGAACAGGGCAGGAGCCACGAGGACAAGTATGTGACTGATACATATCCCGAAATGATTCCAATCAAATATGTCACACGTAGTGAAGGTTTCTGGAAAGCGCTGGAAGCCATGCGTGACGGGATAGCGGCCATGCATCGGATGCCGATTTTTTACTTAAAGGAAGACCTCTACGGAGAAGTGACATTTTAGAAAGAAACGATGGAGCGCGATCAATTTTCGGAAACTACCATTATGTGGTCAAAGAGATCAAGCTAGCGAAGAACATTCAGGACTATCACAGGCTTCAAGCTGCGTTCTATAACTACATGTTGGGTAAAATCCAAGGCTACACTCCTCCAACCTACTTCCTCATAAATCGGGACCGAGAAGAATTGGAGTTTGAGCACGATGAACAAGAATTGCTTGCCGTGTTGCAGGATGTACGAGAGATAATTTGTGGTAAGAAAGTGGTAACTCCAACCTATGGGTGCGCCGATTGGCCTTGGCAGACCTATTGTAACGAGGAAGCCATCCGGATAAGAGACATCTCACTGGTCGGGGGCGTCGGTCCGTCATACAAAGAAAAATTGGTTGCGGCAGGGTTCAAAACGGCAGAGGATTTGGCGGGTGCCCCCGTGGACCATTTGACCCGGATAGAACGGATAGGCACTAAGACGGCCAAGAAATTCAAGAGAAATGCTCAAGCATTGGTTGCTGGAACACACATCAAAATCGGCGACGTGAGTTTTCCAAAGAAGAAAACGGAGATATTTTTGGATTTAGAGGGAACCGGACAACAAGTCGGCGACGAGGAACTCATAGCGATGGATTACTTGATAGGAGTATTGATCAGGAAAGACGGAAAAGAAAAATACATCCCGTTTCTCGCAAAAGGGTTGGATAAAGAGGGCCAGATGTTTGGTGAGTTCCTGACATGGCTAGGAAAGCGGGAAGACTACATCATTTACCACTGGCACCATTACGAGAAGCTCCATCTAAAGGGGCTCTGCGAGCGCTACGGTGTCGATGAGGAGATCCAAAGCAGGCTGCTCGATAATTTGTGGAATCTTCACAAAGATGCTACCTATGCATTCGCCTTCCCCACCTACGGATACGGGCTAAAAGAGGTCGCGAAGTACATGGGGTTCCAGTGGAGGCACGGAGACGTCGACGCCACGGAGTGCATTGCCTTCTATTTGCAGTACCTCGACGATCCAAAAAAGAATAAGGACAAGTTGCAAAAAGTAATCGATTATAATGAAGATGATTGCAGAGCGACAATGTTGGTAAAGGATTGGCTTGAGGCGAACTCCCAGCAATAATTAGAGTTCAACCAAATTGTTGAAAACAATGTTGAACCTACTAGGTGGAAAATTAGCCATAAGCGACTTGTTCACCGTTTTTGCTTCTTCACCTTGCCTTTAAACGACCGCCTGTTCCTCTCTTCAAAAATCGACCAGGGATTGCATTTATACCCCAATCGTGTGCCTCCAGGAACGATCTTCAAAAATCTCATTATCCTCACAAATCTAGTGTTATGAGAAATGTTTAAGCCACCGCCTGGAAGAGGCTCATACAGTAAAGATGAACCGACGATCCTCAACCTCTTCCAAAGAGACGGCCCATTGAAGCTTAAGGTTATGGAAGGCATAGAAGCATCATTGAAGCAGATCATATGCCAAAGCGTAGAGAAAGGCTCAACCATCTACACAGACGACTATATGCCTTACAGGCGTCTAGGAGAGAAAGGATACCTCCATGAGATCGTGAATCACAGCCAAGGCGAATACGCTAGAGGCGAAGTCCACGTTAACCATGACGAAGCCATCGTAAGCCTCTTCAAGCCTTGGCTAGCAAAGCATAGAGACGTCAACAAACGAAACCTACCTCTCTACACAGCCACCTTCCAAACCCTATACAACATGCGCAACCTATCCAACCGAAAAATTCTGGAAGATCATAAGAACATGCATCAGCAACAACATTCCACATTAGGAGCGAACCTGTTTTTGTGAGAGATGGAAAACCGATTCCAGTTTGGGAATTGGTGAAGCTAAAGGATTCCCCGAAGATTCAACCCGCGAAATCCCATTGGAGATCGGAGTCAGCGAAGAAAGCTTGGATGACTAGGAGAGCCCGTGCGAATGTGGACTTGGCCTAAATTCCTGTTTTCCAAGGACCGTATGAAAGTCGTCCGGCGATTCCTCGAGTATCAGAAACGAGAGTTTCAACGGATAAAGCTCGGCGTCTTCGAGTTAGCGCTTCTCATCGAGAAGGCTTGGAGCAGCGGCCTCGACAGTGAAGGGATCGACATCTCATTAAACTACTATGAAGCTAAAAGGGATCTTGAGAACAGTGTATCGAAAATCAATCATTAGGCCCTCCGGCGTAGAGTGGACCGACTATAACTGCAACATCTACTCCGGCTGCTATCATGACTGTCGTTACTGTTATGCCCGTTTGATGACGAAGCGATTCTGGCCAGGGCAGATAAATTGGCGAGATGTCCGGGTGGTCAAGAATGCGGTTGAACTCGCAAGACGAGACTTGAAGATTCAGCGTCCGGGAAGGATCATGTTCTGTAGCATGACGGATCCATATCAACCGATTGAAGCTGAGATTCGGTTAGCAAGAGGTGTCCTCGAGGTTCTACTGGACTCGTCATTCCACATTTTGATCTTAACCAAGAGCCCTTTAGTCGATTGCCAAGGCCTTTCACTTACCTCTTGACACAAATGCAACCAAAAAGGAGAAAGTTTCAGAGAAGTGGAGGATGATTGAAAATGTTAACCTTGCACCAATAAGAGCATGAGCTGCAAGAGAAGGAGTAAGAAAGCTTGCTAAGGCTCAATGAAAGCAGAGTAAGGAGTTGGGCTGACGAGGAGGGCTTCGCGGACCTTTCGCAAGGTAAGTCGACCCCTTGTATATGTGGCAGCCAACTCGGTATCCCAACAGTATTTTCAGATTTTAGAAGGTAAAGCTCGCGCACTTAAGATCCAGCCATTCAACCTTCATCTGGGCCAAACTCATTTTGATCCATGTGAAGACTGCAGTACCATTCGAACAAAGACCTTCCTCAGATATACACGACAGGCACAGATAAGAGCGCGTGCGGCCCAGGTGCCACGAAGGCGCTTCGTCGGCTCTATTTACTCCAGAAAAATCCACCGTAAAGGTCTAACATATCTTCTGAAATCGTCCGTATCCTTGTCCTTCTTTGCTCGAATATACTGAGAGACCTTTGATCCGATATCGTCTGCGCAAGATACTGTTGCGGCTTCAGGAAACTGTGGAGTCAGAAATGCGCCATATTCCTGTTTTCCATGATGACTTAAGATTATGTGAATTAGTTTGTCGCTCAGTAAAGGTGGAAATTCAGAAATTGTAGATATTTTGTCTTTTACCCATTCAGCTCCAATATAGATATGTCCCAATAACATACCTTCCCTTGTTTGATTTATGCCAAGAGAAACTTCATTTTCCCTTATCTTACCGATGTCATGAAGTATGGCTCCGGCGAAAAGCAAATCTTTATCCAAAGAAGGATGAATTTCCACAGTTTTTTTGCAATACTCTAGTACTTCCCACGTATGCTCCAGTAAACCTCCAATACAAGCGTGGTGATAACGTACTGCTGCAGGAATCGTTTTGAATTTTTCAACAAATTCTTCGTCATCAAAAAAGGCATTCAAAAGGTCCTTTAAATGCGGATTATTTATGGATTCTTTTGTTTCAGTAATATAGCCCCACAATGATTCAATGTCCTGATTTGTCTTACATATAAAATCATCTAGAACGTATTCATCTTCATTAGCAAGACGAATTTCTCCAGAGTCTTCCCCAACGTCAATCTTCTTCTGGTCTCCCCATGTACCCACCGTACCGGATACATAAACAACATTGCCTTTAGCAAACGAGTCAAAAACACTTTGTACAGCCTCAAGATCATCGCCTCCCCAATAAGTTAGATCAATTTCACCACTTTTGTCCGTAACAACGATGTCAAACATATAACCCTTTTTGTATTTCCTTGGAATTCTACGATGTTTCACCCAGAAAAAAGAGCTTACTGGGGTTCCATCTTCAGATTGTTTAATTTCTTCACAAAGCTTTTTCATTTTGCTCAACAAAAACGAGAGTTTGCTTGTCAAAATCAATTTCTATTAACCCACTTAAAAATCTATTAAATAAGCCCATGTTTGAGAGCCATCGCCAGACTGAAAATATTTTTCGTAACAGCTTTCTAAGGGCCGATAGTTTCGTGTGCACGACTTCTAGCGAAATCAGGCTATTGCGGGATGTCACGGAATGTTTTCAACTCGGTAAATAGACAAGAGCGTAGAACTGGGACGACATCAAAAGGCTTTTCTCCTATGATAGTAGGGGTGAATTCGGTCAGGATATCTTCCTCGGAATACCCCCATTCTTTCAATATCGAAGTCAGATGCTAGCCTGTAAACACATTCATTCGTCGGTATTGAATAGTAATTATCTCGTGTTTTGATTAATCACAACAGTCGTCTAAAGATCAAAATAGTACCCTACCAATCACAGAACACTCCGATGATGAGCAACACGGAGATCTACGAGCAAATGAATTGTCCAGTCGCCTTTAAAGATTATTAGCGGGTGAAAAGAATATGACCATCATGCAAGGGTCGAATTGATGAGAGAGCGAAAGCATGAATATTGATCAATTCATAAAACAACTCAAAGCATCGAACTTGTACGCTGAATGCCAGTGTGGCGCTGAATTCAAGCTTTCACGGGCAATTCTCTTCGATGGACTTGGCAAGTTCCCAGCAACTGCTGAAGAAAAGATGCTGGAGCTGCTCCAAGAATTGAAGGATAAAACAGATGCGTTGAAGAAAAGAAAGATATGTGCTGACATTGGGGCTGAAAAGAAGGCAATTGAAGTCGGTTTCGGAAAAATTATTGAGAAGATTATTCCTTCACACAGGGAATTCAAGATTCCAACTTGCGATTGCAGACCGCTGTTTGAGCCAATCGATATGATAGTGTTTAACGGCGTAACTAGGGGAAACGTGGACTCCATCGATTTCCTAGAGATTAAAACAGGCAACAGCCAGTTAAATCGACATCAGAGAATGATAAGAGACGCAGTGAATGACGAGGACGTAAGTTTCAAGGTGGTGTAAATGAGCGAAATATTGGCTACGTTCCAATCTTTCAGAAGGATCCTATGTATTTGCCCGCGCTGTGGCGATTTGGTCAGACTGAGCGATTTGCGTTTGAAATATAGAGGCGTGGCACCTAGGACTTGGCTTGACACTTATCAATCCAAACTAAGCCTAGCACAAAAGAGAGAAGAACTGTTTGACGAAAAGGAACAACAACTTCGGGATGAGGCTGCGGGACGTGGTCGCAGAAAGGTTCCTCGAATAATTCGAAAATCACTGTCCGCTGAATTTGCCAAACTCAAATACAATCCCTATGATATTAAGGCGATACTGCATCCTGTTGACTATGTTGTTTTTGACGGATTGAACAATAGGAACGATCTTGAAGGAATTGTTTTCCTGTCAAAAGAAGCTCCAGACCCGGCCTTGAGTGAAATTCAGAAATCAGTAAAGGAAACTGTAGACAAAGAGCAGTATCATTGGCGAGTAGCAAGAGTTTATACTGATGGAAAGATGGAATTCGAATAGAATGGTCTGTATTGGTCATAGAAGCCAGAGAATTGAAACCATTAAGGAGAATCATACTACGAACCTGAAGTTTTACGGTGGCGTCAATGAGATAGGCGGAAATCGAATTCTTGTTACAGACAAGGATGCGAGCATTTTTCTTGATTTTGGTATGAGCTTCTCGAAACACGGATTGTATTTTGAAGAGTACCTCAAGCCAAGATACTCGTCAACTGGAATGAAAGATCTCCTAACACTAAAACTTCTTCCCTATTTGGACGGTATCTACAGGGATGATTTGCTACTTCTAATTGGAAGGAAGCCGCACGAAGAACCGTCTGTCGACGGGGTATTCCTTTCTCATATTCATCAAGATCATTCTGCCTTTATCGCTCTCCTAGATGAAAGAATTCCGGTTTCCTGTTCCTACATAACCGAAGCCTACGCCAAGGCAATATTGGAATCCGGACGTAGAACGTTGGAAACAGAAGTGTATAACTTTAAGAAACGACCTTTGGTTGATCGGAAAGTTCCTCCAATCCAAAGAACTTTCAAACAGTTAGAATCTGAGAAAACGACTAAGACAGGATCAATTGAAATAGAGCCTCTTAGCGTCGATCATTCCGTACCTGGCGCAATGGCATTTCTTATCCATACGTCTGAGAAAACTCTCGTGTACACAGGAGATTTCAGACTTCGTGGAGCATGTGGTTATCTTACCAAGAAATTACTAGACACCCTTGCAAAAGAAGACGTTGACTTAATGCTTTGTGAAGGAACCAGTATACACGAGAATGAAAACCAGACTGAAGAATATGTTGAAAAAAATGCCGATAACGTAGTTTCACGATGCAAACAGCTAGTGGTTGCAGATTTTGCCCATAAAGATCTTCATCGATTGCTGACATTTTACAAGGTCGCGTCGGGCAACAACAGGAAGATCGTGATTTCAAAAAGACACGCTTATCTGCTCAATGAATTGCGGAATATACCTGAGATTGGAAAGGTGATGCCTAGAATCGATGACGAGAATATTCTCATTTACGTTGAGAGGAAAGACACGGGCCGATACGTGCAATCTGATTACGATGGTTGGGAAAAAGACATCATTGAAATGAGCAATACAGTGAAGGCGGACTGGATTCATGACAATCAAGAAAAAGTCATTGTTTGTTTTACCTTTTTTGATATAAATGAATTGATTGACATTGCTCCAAGCTCGGGTAGCGTCTATATTCACTCATCCTCTGAGCCTCACAATGAGGAACAGATCATCGATGTGGGACGATTGAATAACTGGATCGATTTTTTTGGGCTTGAGAAACATCATTTTCATGCATCGGGTCACGCTAGCGGACCGGAGATTGGAGAAGTTATTCAAATTGTTAATCCAAGAGAGTTGGTACCAATTCACACGGAGCATCCCGAGCTTTTCAAGAGAATGCACAATAACGTTAGTATGCCCAAGCTGGAGACATTCTAGAACGCATGAAGCTCCATCCGGCAGAATGCAATTTCCGATCCTAACATTGTCAATCAGCAGTATTCCTGTTCGATTCGCTTTGCACTGTCCTGAGCGATATCAGTCGAAGCGACTAAATCAGCCCATAGACGGATATCTCATAATTCTTTGAAACTTAACATCCAGTTTTGAATTCGTATGACAAGACGGAATGGTTTCGAACCCCCTCAAGCCTTTTGGTCTCCCACGCCAAAGGCATCTAGGCTGGGACCCTTGACGCTCATACATATATATTTGATCAAACGTTCGTGCAATCTAACCAAAGCTAGTGCATCTTGATTGCAGTAGCTTAAAAGGTTCCTCCTTATCGTTTCGACTTCTCGATCCTCGTACTTACCGAACGCCAAATAGGCAAAAGCCACCATGGCCGAGTCACCATCCGCAATTTTCAAACCATCGTATGACATATCAGGTACTAAGACAGGAAGTATTCTCTTTATTGATCTGCTCCCATGAAAATCCGGGTGATAGAAATTCCTCTTGATGATCGCTTCGAGATTTACCATACGATCTATCAGGAGATTCAGTTTATTTGAAAGGTCTGCGAATACACTACCGAGCCCGTTAATGATTCCCTTTTCAAAATTAGAATACACAATGATGCTGCTTTCTCCTTCGAGAATGCTAACTAGATTCTCAGCAAGTTCTCTTCTGCAATCTTTGCTTGGGTCGGCCAAATACTCAAAGTGATCAATAATATGGCCAGGTTCGGAGCATTTGTTTATAGAGTATTGTGTCGGAATCTGAGTGTATGGTGCAATATCACGATATAATGGTATTGCCGTTGTAACAGTTTCGAAATCCAGATAGTAAGCTGGCCATGAAATAGATCCTAGTTCACTTCCGAACCTATCTCCAACGAATGGCCTCTTTGTTCTTACACAGTCCCTCACTCTAGCTTGGTTCTCACTCAAGGGAAATTCATCAGGGATATCCTCAATACGAACGACATTCAATTTCTTCAGCTTGTCGAATTTTGATTGATCCAGCCGTGGAATTTCGAATATGTGATTATCAACTCCTTTTCCTAGGCACTCATCAAAGAGTTCACATTCACGACACTCAAATCGAAGTTCAGGAGCAGGTCTTACCGCTTGTCTGGTTATCTTTTCGATTGGTTCCCAAAAAGGTTTGAACGCCTCAATTCGATCTAGAACTTCTTCTGAGTGATCTATTTCTACGAAAAGGTTCTCGTTTTTCATTCCTAATCTGAAATCTTTGGATACCAGTAATAATGAGGCACCAGAGATATTGAAATCTAAACGGTCAACAACCATAGCTGCATAGGCCATGTGATCAATGAATTCCTTCTTATCATTTACACTGGATTTCACTTCAATCATATACCAGCCATCATTTTTTCGCTTTAATATATCCGATCTGGCTGCGAAACCATCAATAAGGAAGGTCCCTTCGAGAATTGTCGAAACACTAGCATCATCCATCAAACTCTTTGTTTTCTTTGAAGCAGACACTACATCTAGGTCATCGATTAGGAACCCATCTGGATAGAGTTTCCTTGCCCTCCTTCCGACCTCTATTCCTTCCTCCATACGGAACCTTTCGCCTACAGTCGGTGTTCCGGAGATCTGCCCTGACCTCATCAACCACCCGAGGGCAGGACACACCAAAGCATTCAAAAATATTTCTTTTGAAACATTTCGCATGTTTTTTCATCCAATCTATTCGACATCGAAGATAACAAGCTATTTGTTGAAGATATACTCAATTTCAACAGCTTTATACTTTCCAGAGGGCATACAACCTGTTTGAGGCTCGAAATAGACATAGCTTCCATCGCTGAGATAAGCCCTGGGTACAAACTCCCGGGTCTAAACACTGGCCAAAACATTGTGAAACTTACGGTCACCTAATGTGAGGCACATTTTTTCTTTCAACCCAACACACTCAGCCTTGACAAGACTATAGCAAAAACGTTTCCTGTCTATGTTAGTAGCTCGAATAACCTTATGGTAGTCTTGCGGCAGTCGGCTAGAGGTTTTCGATCACTTCTCCATTCTCAAGCCTGATGATATGTTTGACCTGTTCATCTAAGTCGCTGATGTGGCTGACTAGGAATATCTGCTTGAAGCTTTGAGAAAGCTCCGTATTGAGGAGATTCAGGATCCCTTCCCTCCTGGCTTCATCTGAGCTTCCGAGCGGCTCATCCAAGAACATGAATTCAGGATGCATCCCTTTGGCTTCAGGGAGTAGAGCTAAGGCGAAGGTGAGTCTAATCGAGAGTAGGAACTGGTCCTCTGTACCGCCGGAGAAGACATCTCTCTCCTTGAACTCTCCAGCTTCAGGGTCCCAGACCCTCAGCCTATACTCCTCGTCGAGTTGAACAGCTTTCTATCTTCCAAGGGTTATGACAGTTAGGATGCGGCTCATGTACACCTCCACGTTCGGCCTCATATTCGAAAAGGTCTGTCTTGTATGTTACGAGCATAAGGGGCTAAGTAGCGCGAGAATAGGGCTTCATTTCTGACCGATAAGATATCCTTTTTTGGTGGCCAGAGCTTCAGAATTACTATATGAGGCATCCCAATGCCAGATTTTCTGGATGCATTTGCGTGTGAAATTGAGCGGAAGAAGGGTCGGTTCAAGGATCTT
>Ga0129297_10000905_pt1 | contig 14758 bp, 13 predicted proteins | sample I18A1metaG_FD_94708 | JGI IMG/M metagenome (GOLD analysis project Ga0129297, IMG submission 94708) | Lake sediment bacterial and archeal communities from Gulf of Boni, Indonesia to study Microbial Dark Matter (Phase II) - ​I18A1 metaG | ecosystem: Environmental > Aquatic > Freshwater > Lake >... | reverse complement strand
GATCCTTATCAACCTGAAGTCTTCTTGCTCATAAATTTTCAGTAAAACTTATATTTCGTTGTTTATTTCAATAGACTAAGAAAAATGATAATAAACTAAGGAAATAAGGGGAGATTAGTATGGCATATTTGACGCAAACCGCAGCCGGGCAACCTGTGCTTATTTTGAAGGAGGGAACATCGCGAAGCAGAGGTAGGGAGGCGCAGAGAAACAACATTATGGCTGCTAGGGTGATTGCTGAGGCTATTAGGACGACGCTGGGTCCGCGCGGCATGGACAAGATGCTCATCGACAGCCTAGGCGACATAACAATCACTAATGACGGCGCCGCGATCTTGGACGAGATCGACGTGGAACATCCAGCAGCCAAAATGATGAAGGAAGTGGCGAAGACCCAGGACGACATGGTGGGAGATGGAACCACAACAGCGGTCGTCGTAGCCGGTGAACTCTTGAAGAAGGCTGAAGAACTCCTAGATCAGAACATTCATCCGACTGTGATCGTCAGCGGGTACCGGAAGGCAGTCCAGAAAGCCCTGGAAGTCCTAGATAAGATAAGCATGTCTGTGGAATTGGACGACAGGGAGACGCTGAAGAAGGTTGCAGTAACGTCGATGGCAAGCAAGGGCGTCGGCACGGCGAGAGAACACTTAGCCGAGATCGCGATCGACGCCGTGAAGCAGATCGCTGAGAAACGCGGAGAAAGATGGGTTGCCGACATCGACAACGTCCAGATCATTAAGAAGGAGGGTAAGAGCCTCCTCGACACCGAGCTAGTGAGAGGCATAATCCTGGACAAGGAAGTTGTCCACGCGGGCATGCCTAAACGCTTAGAAAAAGCCAAGATAGCCCTCGTGAACGCTCCGCTCGAGGTTGAGAAAACCGAGTTCAGCGCCGAGATAAGGATAAGGGATCCGTCTCAGATGAAGGCTTTCCTAGACCAAGAGACCAGTATGCTCAAAGCGATGGTTGAGAAGATCAGGAAGGCTGGCGCGAACGCGGTCGCCTGTCAGAAGGGCATAGATGACATGGCTCAGCACTTCTTGGCTAAGGAAGGCATACTTGCAGTTAGACGCGCAAAGGAGTCTGACATGGAGAAGCTCTCACGGGCAACAGGTGGGAGAATCGTTACAAACCTGGACGATTTGGATCCGAAAGACTTAGGCTATGCGGATCTCGTTGAGGAGCGGAAGATCGGCGACGACAAAATGGTCTTTATCCAGGGCTGTGAGGATCCGAGATCTGTCTCGGTTCTAATCCGTGCAGGCCTAGAGAGGATGGTTGACGAGGCTGAACGCGCCATGCACGATGCCTTATCAGTTGTGTCCGACGTCATCGAGAAGAACAAGATCGTTGCTGGAGGCGGAGCCGCGGAAGCTGAAGCGGCTAAGGAGCTCCGCGACTATGCTGCAAAGGTCGGCGGGAGAGAACAACTAGCTGTTGAAGGCTTCGCAGAATCAGTGGAGATCATTCCTAAGACGTTAGCTGAGAACGCTGGCTTAGAGCCGATCGACATAATGGTCGAGTTGAGAGCTAGTCACGAGAAGCCTAAGGGACACCTGATGGGCGTCGATGTCTTCACGGGCAAAGTCGTCAACATGCAGGAGAAGGGCGTTATTGAACCTTTAAGTGTTAAGGAGCATGCGATTAAGTCGGCTGCTGAAGCCGCATCCATGATCCTGAGGATCGACGACATCGTAGCCGCCTCCAAACCAAAAGAGGAGAAGCCGGGCGGACGGGAGAAGAGGGAAGAGGAAGAAGAACGCGAGTCTGAGTTCTAAAACCATTATTAACCCAGCAACATACTAGGAGTATCTTGATGGCCGAGATACGGGAGTTGCCCGCTGAAGCCCGACGCTTCGAACGGATCGGAGCCCACACCCACGTCAAGGGCTTAGGCTTAGGTGAGAATCTAAGGGCAGTCAAAGTTAAAGACGGCATGGTGGGTCAAGAAAAAGCGGGGGAAGCAGCAGGCTTAGTAGTTCAGATGATAAGGGAGGGGAAGCTCAGCGGGAAAACTGTTATCTTGGCCGGTCCCCCGGGAACTGGAAAAACCGCTATAGCTGTGGCCATCTCTAGAGAGCTCGGTCCTAACGTTCCGTTCATACAGATGAGCGGAAGTGAAATATACAGTAGTGAACGGAAGAAGACCGAAGTTCTGATCGAGGCTATCCGAAAATGCATCGGAGTTGAGATACATGAGATGCGAAAGGTATACGAAGGTGAAATCGCGGGCATCGATATACGAACCGCGCCTCACCCCTATAATCCGTATCAAAAGGTTCCTGAGAGCATCCGAATTACCCTGAAGACTAGTAAACAAGAGAAGACTATAGAGGCGGGCGCCTCAATTGCGCAGCAGATAATCCAACAGGGAATAACTGAGGGAAGCGTTATCCAGATTGATGCTGAAACAGGTAGGGTTGCAAACCTCGGTTTAAGCCTAGAGAGCGCTAAGGGTAAGACTTACGACGTTGACACCCGTGAGAAGGTTCCTAGGCCCGCTGGCGACGTTTTGAAGGAGAAGGAATTCGTTTACACGCTTACTTTGGCGGATATGGATGAGATTAACGCGAGAAGCCGAATGGGGGGAGACATATTCTCCCTCTTTTCTAGCGGCGCTCAGACCAAAGAGATCGATACTGAGATCAGGACGGCTGTTGATGAGTCTGTGAAGAAGATGGTTGACGAGAGTAAGGCTTTCATCCATCCGGGCGTACTCTTCATCGATGACAGTCATTTACTAGACTTGGAGGCTTTCAGCTTCCTTGGCAGAGCATTAGAGAGCGAGCTCGTCCCGATAATTATTTTGGCGACAAACCGGGGTGTTACGACAATCCGTGGAACAGACGTAAAAAGTCCTATGAGTTTTCCGCTTGACTTGATAGACCGGTCAGTCATCATAGCCACTCATGAATATGACGCTGATAGCGTTAGGGAGATCCTCCGCATTAGAGCGAGAGAGGAGAAGGTGACCATAGACAACGATGCACTAGAGAGGCTGACGGATATAGGGGCCAAGTCTTCTCTTAGATATGCGGTGCAGCTCCTCAGCCTAGCAGCTCAGAACGCAAGGGTCATGAAGCGCGAGACAGTCACTGTTCAAGATGTGGAAAGGGTTGACTCGCTATTCATGGATATCGGCGAAGCCGCTGAACACCTTAGAAAATACGAAGAGAAACTCATATACCACTAGCATCTGTGAGTGTTTCTCTTCGTTTTCACTTGGGTTTCCGGAAGAGTTTGACGCCGTCAAAGTCGCAGACATACTCGAACCCTGCTTCGACGAGTTGGCATGCCTCTTCAACGTTCTCCGCGACCTTTGAGGTGTACCGGTCCGGCTTCGTTCCCCAACCTTCAACGATTTGAAAGAAAATATCCGTTGTATTGCTGTGCTTATGGCCTAAGATTCGTTGAACATGCTTAATGTCTTTCGTGTAGTAATACTCCCAGCTGCCTTTGAAGTGGCGCAGAAGGATAAAGTTGATTTTCTGGTTAAAATCGGACTGAGGTAGAATTGAAAGTTGAATACTACGTAGTCAATTTCTGACTTTTAGTGTTTAAAACAAACCGTATTAGGTATAAATGGCGAGAGAATCGTGGAAATAGCGTCAGTTAGAAGCCGGACGTATTCTTTCGCGTCGTAACGAGCAGATGCACCCATCAGCAGCTCAGCTATGACACGTCTTTCAGGACATTTGTCATCAGCATTCACAATGACGTATCTGACAGTTTGACCGGCCACAACCTTGATACCGTGAATCTGAAGCTGCTTAGCGGCTATTGCCTGGTGCAAATTATTAACATAATTATCAGGGTTCTTGGAGAGCTGCTTACAAATAACTAAGTCATCCAAATCAACCTTGTGGTTTAAGATTCTATTGGCATATCTCCTAAGGACTGAAAGCGCATAAGGAATACGTTCAATATAGTCTTCCGAGTTTCTAGCATTTGCTAACTCTTGAATAACCTCATCTTGACACCGTCTAATAATGTTCGGCGTATCCCCACGTCGAAGCTCTATACCACGCGCCTTAATCTTCCCGTCTTGAAACACGCCGTAAAATCGGTTTAGCACAGGAACTCCGAAATGTATCTTTGAGGGCAGAAAGACTATCCAACGGTATCGCCCCTCATAACTTATAGGTAATTCTATCTTCGCGGTTATCTCTTTACACAAATCAATGAAGTCTCTGTCTGTAGCCGACTCCTTCTTCAGATAAAGCGAGTCAACGATTCCGTGAACTATCTCAAAACCTCTCTGCTCCGCTAACCGCGCAGTATCCAAGAGAGTTTTTCTGGCGAATGCGCAGGCGGCAATATGCGCATCTACTTTCCCAAACCGAGCGTTTCTATATCCCAAGTAACCAAAGCATGTGCACAAGATTATCTTGTAAGCTGCCTGCCTCTGATCATGCCTCGTAAAGGCTTCAGGATCTTTCGCCCTATTCTTCATAGCCTTGTAGTACATCCGTTTCTTCAACATCAGATCCAGAACCTTCGGCACAATCCCAACACGCTTCTCACAAATATTATAGTCGAGTTCAGGAACCCGATTCGCTGAATCTGGGCAACACTCGCAACCTATAGTCTCTGGGCTAATGTTCTTCCTAAGCATAAGCGTAGGGTACATACTCGAAAAGTCTATCTCACCCACATTATCGTGAATGCCGACCTTGGGCTCGAAATAAAAACCGCCACGGTCAGCCACAAGCAAGTCCATAGCAGTCTTGAAGTTTTCAGCCTCACTCTTCTTCCACGGAACCAGAAGGTCATCTCTAATAGCCTGATAAAGCTGAACCGCTGTCATGCAAGAACCGATACTGACCCTGCTAGCTCTATCAAGAGGAATTCGGCACGTCCTTGCAACCTCTATCAGCCCCTCCAAGCCATAGTGAGCATACATACCAGAATTTTCAATGTCAACATGAAGCCTTCCCAGAAGCCGTTGTGGTGCGTCACGATAATAGACCCGCCCATAAGAGAAATACGTGTCCCCCTTCCTGCTAAAGACGTTAAGATTGGCATCATCTCGACCTAAAACCAGTCTAGACAACAAACCATTCTTCAGAGCCCTTCTCGCCAGATAAGTGAACAAAAAAGAGTCTCCACCATACGTGAGAATAACGTCAGGATCCTTCTCCTGGATAACTTCTATAAGTTTCTCAATCATCTCCCCCTCATCGACAGAATCAATCGCCACTGATTCATCGCCAAACTTCACTAGAATCATCGCAATTGGATCCTCAAAACACGGCACAATTCCCGCTGCGTCAATCTTTACTCCGAGATTGGCGATTTTCAACGGTGGAACCGGATATTCAACATACTCTGCGTCATCCATTAGCTTCCAAACAATGCCTTCATTCTTAGCGGTGGCTTCAACGTGAGCTAATGGGAAAAGATTCCTATCGTATAGATACATTTGAGAAAGCGGTATGTCAACATTCCAAAGCCGATATTTCCCGTAGTCGCCGAGACCCCATATGAATGTTGCCAAAGACCTCAGGCTAGCAATGTTTGGAACGATTAACCTCAAGACCTTCGATCGCTCACAATCGTGAAGGTTAACGAATTTGTCCACAAACTCATACTTGACCTCGAGATTGTTTTGGGGCAGATACCATGTCAGCCTGACTAAATCTTCTTGGATAGGAGCGGAGACATAAAAGAAAGGGCTCCATTTGTCTACGAGTCTTAAGCATCTGCCGCTTTCTGTTTTAATCCATACGACCATCTCGCCAGCTTTGCCTGTGTAAAGGTCGAAGATCCACCCTCTTACAGTCTCACCGTTCTGGAGACTGCAGACTTGCCTTGAGCCTTTCAAGGGTAACCTCAATCTCCTTGAGAATTTTCTGGTGAGATAGAAGGATCGACATGAACATGGCTTCCAATGGAATAGACCTGGTTGCAGCACCAGCAGCCGAAGCGTAACGTCTACAAGTATTCATCAGCTCTTCAAACGCTGCTCTGTCGTCTTCACGTAACGCCTTAACGAAGCCCTCCCACTTTTGAATCTCGCTCTCCAAGATCATACGGAAGGAAGGAATAGTTCTACCCAAGATTAAACCTCCAAAAAATCTTCTATTGTAGGCTGAGTCCTAGGATCCGCAGAAAAGAGCCTTGCAGACATCAGAGGCACGGATGGATGTTTCTCTAACGCAATCTTCACATGAGGATTCCCAGCCTCAACTCCGACAACGATGTCAGCCCGTCCGAGCAAGTATTCTTCTAGACGCCGTTTCCTCTTGGACCGAGAAGAAAGTGAAGTCACTGCCAAGATGATGTCTCGTTCCTTAGCCAGATTCCAGAGAAAGAGAGTGACACGATTAAAGATTCTCTTCGCCTCGAACATCCCGATGTCAGAATCGCAGAATAGAGCAGCGATATCTGAAATCACAACAAACCTCGACTTCTTCTGATCGAGAAACGGACGAAGCCTCTCAGTAATCAGAGAGACTAACTGATAACTGGTAAAAGCCCTAGAAATCCAAATATTCCTCAAGGTCTGCTCAGACTCTAAGCCGACTAACCGAGCGTTTTCGGAAATAAGATAAGGATCAAAGAGATTTCCACCATCAATAAAGACCACGGATGAGTCTAATCCCCCCTCGGCACATGGTAGCTGACTGCGAACACACAGCAACTCTGAAAGATCGTGACACATCTGGGAACCATGTAGGACAATGAAATCGCTAGGCTCTAATGCTCCAAGTAAGTTGTCTAGCTCGTCGATGCCGAAGGTTAAGGTCTTAGGGCTGGAGACAGGAGCCTGAGGTATTATGAAGGGCGCATAAAGGCTTTGCATCAGTATCCCTTCTGAGGGAATTTATGATTAGTTCAAATCGCTATTTAAGAAATGGATGTGTCCAGCGAACGAGAGGGAGACCCTTCGGTGAATCTGGAAAAAGTCTATATAGACTATATAGAAAAACCTTTTAGCCTACAGCCCGGCCTTCTTAAAGAAGTTGACTAAAGCGTTTGCTCTAGGATTATCAATGTTCATGGAATATAGGATGACCTCCCCATAAATCTTCTTAGTAACCAGTCCGTCTTCAACAAGTTTGTTGAGGTGGAACCGTACCGAACTTCTTCCGAGTCCTGTGATCAGGCATATCTTGTAAACTCGTAACTCCTGACCAGATTTCCACAGTGTAAGAAGGATTTTCAAGCGGGAGGGATGTCCAATCGTCTCAATGAACTTTCTGTCGTCTTCACCAAGTTTCAGCATGAGGTTCCTTCCTTTTCAAAATGTCCACAAGAAATTTCTCTATTACCTCGGCTTTAACGCCGTTCAGTCCGAGTTCAAATTTGTCGTTGAGGGTAATTACTCCAGCAGCCTTCAGATCCTTCACTAATGCGTGGAGCAGAACTCTACCCGCAGGTTGGACGTTAAACTCTTCGCAAACCAAGTGATAGGTCCTTTCAACGTCTTCAAGGGGGACGTTAACGGCAGCCTTTTCCCTTTGGAGGCACCGGGCCAATCCTAAAAGAACGTATTTTTCATCTATGGGTAGCATAGTCACATCTTCGTCACTAATTTTAGGATCGGTCTTCTCTTGGGCCTCTCGAACATGTTCAGGCAAAACTTCAGTGCTAAGGTCTCTATCGGCGATTAACCCAGCACTTAGCAGTAGAAGTATAGCATATCGGGCATCTCCATGACCATATTTAGCGGTGTTACTCGCGATGAAATCAATGATCTCCTCTGAAACCGCGCCTTTCCTAAAAGCTTCCTCAACACGGTCCATCAATATGTCCTTAATTTGGTTCTCTAGGTAGGGCGGAAATTCCATCCGTTCTTGAGGCCTAAACGTACTCAAAGTTTCTCGGCTCATAACGTCCATGAACGAGTGATCCCTAGCGATGAACATGAAGTTAATCCGTTGAGGTACACCTTTAACAGCATCAGTCAGCCTAGTCAACTCGTAAACTATATCCTCCCCCGTAGTTCTTACATAGTAGTCAATCTCGTCAAGAGCGAGTATCAGAAACTTATCATGCTCGTTCAAATAGTCCCAAAGAGCATGAAGCAACTCAACTGCACCGTATCCCCTGAGCGGCAATGACCGTGCGGCTTGACGGATAATGCTTTGAACCAATCCAAACTTACCGCTGGTAGTGCGGCAGTTCACATGAGCATAGACAAGGTCCAAACCACGTCTTTTAGCCATCTTCTCCAATGAGGCCCCAACGATCTTGGCTGATGCGGTCTTTCCAGTTCCGCTGGATCCAGTTATGAGAATCCGTTCGCTGAGTGCACCAGGTCGATCGATGGCTAACTTGAAGAAATTTATGAGGTTTGTTATCTGCTCTTCCCTATGTGGCAGGCGTAAAGGGACGTAATCAAACTCTAGCTTTTCGACGCCGTTCTCCCTGAAGACTGAGTCTCGAACGGAATACTCCATGATCGTTCCTCAATATGAATTGTTGATCGAATCTTATATTTTTCATGAACCCATTTGGTTGAATCTGAGTAGTTTGGAAAACCTTTTCTTCCCTTCGGTTGAATTAATCTTGAGTGGTGGTTTATGCCCCTAACCGTCAAGTGGGATGAGGGTGTCTCTGTTGAATATGATGAGACAAAATTGATTTTTGACCCGCAGAGGAATAACCACTTCTCATCTGATGTCTTCATTACTCACGCTCATTTCGATCATGCACAAGGTTTCGGCTTTCGGGAGCTTCAAAAGGTTTCAACTGAAGAAACTGCGAGAATCGTGACAACCTACAGGAAAGAAGTCGACAATTGGAAGTCTCTCCCACTGCAAAAAAGAGTCAAGATCGACGATTTGGAGGTTGTCTCTCATAATGCTGGCCATGTTTTGGGTTCAGCACTTTATGAGGTAATAACGCCGGAAGGTAATATCGTCTATACTGGTGACCTTCAGTTCAAGGATAGTTTTACTATGAACGCGGCTGAACCCATCTCATGTGATGTTCTCATAATAGAGTCCACATTTGGTTCTCCGAGTTTTAGGTTTCCTGAAAGAGAAATAGTTGCCCAAGAGATGGTTGAATGGGCGCTAAAAACTGTTGGGAATGGTAAGGTTCCGACTTTTAAAACAGATTCGTTGGGAAATGCTCAGGAGATCACGAAAGCTTTCAACATACACTCTAAACTGCCCGTAACGGTTCATTGGAGGATAGCACAGATCAACGAAATCTACAATGCTTGTGGAGAACATTTAGATTTTTTGCACGCAAAATCGGAAGAGGCTTCAGAGGTAATATCCTCGGGTGAATGCGTTTTTGTTGCGCCTAAAAATCTTAATCTAACTGCTCATCTTGAACTTGAGCCTGGTTTGGTTTCAGGATGGGCTTTATGGTCGAGGAAAGAAGAGAATGCCTTCGCGTTAAGTGACCACGCTGATTTCAATCAGCTCCTAGAGTTTGTCAGGGCTTGCAGACCCGAAGCTGTCCTTACATGTTTCGGAGGAAGATTCAACACAGCTTTTGCTAATCAGGTTGAAAAGCGTCTAGGAATCGAGGCTAGGCCCTTGGACCTCATCTCGACAACGTTTGTATCCCCGCCAGAAAAGCTTAAAGTCAAATCTTGCATGAAGGAGATACTGAAGACTCTGAGGATGCCGGGTTTCGGTTACTCCAAGAGATGGATTAGGGAAGAGATGAAGTCGTTGGGCTTTCCGGATCGTGATGTTAACGAAGCCTTAGACAGGTTAACCAGAAGAGGGCTGTTAAGAGCTTCAAAAAACTCGGCACAGAAATAGAGGAGTTATGTTTGTGGAAGGCTGACCAAGACTTCCTCGACTGTTCCATACTGTTTATCGGGTAGTTTTTCAAGCAATGTATAAGCGTGGACTCTCTTCTTTTCTGTCAGGTCTATTACTTTCCATCCCTGACCTTTTATGAGGTCTTGTTTTGTTGCGGGAAATATAGCGTCTTCCATCAAGACCATTTTTAGGGATTGTTGACCTTTAGCTCTGGTAGCAGGAGGAAACTTGCTCGTTTCTTTGTAGATTTTGTATCTGGCAGCATCTTTGTACATCCTAACGTTGTGGTAGGAGACGACGGCTGTTTCTGGGTTTCGGCGGGTTATTTTCCGGTCTATCTCAAGTATTTCCTCGTCTGTGAATTGGTATAGGTTGTGTTCTCCTTTGCCGAAGACTCTTGTGTAGACTGTGTCAGAGGCGTAGGCTGGATTCTCCGTCGAAATGTCGACGCAATGTATGATGTTGTAGTCTTGCATTGTAGTTACGAGGCTAGATCGGGGTCTCTTGCCGATAGGTCTTCTGACTTCCCAAACCATTCTAATACCCTTTGGGTTGACGCTTCCGAAGAAGTTTCCTATGGACTCAATCTTTTGGCTGTTGAAGTTGAGTGTTGCTGGGGTTTCCAAGACTAGGAACCTTGACTTGAGAGTTGCGCAGATATCTAGCATGATCTTGAAAGTGTTGAAGGCTTCCTCTGTTGGCTCCAGGTGATACTTGTGCGTTACGTCTTTGTGGCAGCGAACAGCGAACTCAAAGTCTTCTGGCACCCTTCGTCTCCAGGATTTTACGAGTGAAGGGTTTGGGATTTCGTAAAAGGTTGAGTTAACCTCAACGAAGTTGAAGGCTTTAGCATAGGCTTCCAGTGAGTTCAATCCTGGAACCTGGAAGTAGGCCCATCCGCCAGTCCCTATCAGCCACTCCGTCATTTTCCAGCCCCTTAATGTTAAAAAGCGCGGTGGCATCTTTTATTTGTAATGGATATCGGACAACACTGGAGATAAAGCATCTTGACAAACTTGATCTTTGGTACAAGCGGATGGGTCTACAAAGAATGGGTCGGCCCCTTTTACGAGAAAGCTGAGAAGATGTTCAGCTACTATGCCCGCTTCTTCAACACGGCTGAAATCAACTCTACCTTCTACCATTACCCATCAAAAGCTTCGATACAAGGCCTAGTCAGAACCTCGCCAAGCAACTTTATCTTTTCCGCGAAACTGCCAAAACTAATAACCCACGAAAAACACCTCGACCCCAAACTGGAGATAAAGACCGACCTCAACCATTTTCTGGAACTGTTTGACCCACTTGCAGCACGCAATAAACTCGGATGCATTCTAATCCAATTACCACCAAGTTTCGCTTATGAACGAGATTACGAGAATCTTGAGGCGTTCTTAGGGATGCTTCCCGACGGATACGAGTTTGCAGTAGAATTCCGCCACCACTCATGGATGAGAGACGACACATGGAAACTGTTAAGAAAAATGGGTGTTGCCTATTGTGTCGTCGACGAACCTCTCCTTCCGCCTGAAGTTCACATAACATCCGACTTCGCCTACTTCCGGTGGCACGGACGGGGCAGCAGGCCTTGGTACGACTACCGCTACAGCGAAGAAGAGTTAAGAGAGTGGATACCGCGAATAGAAGGCGCAAAGGGCAAAATTGCCAAAATATACGGCTACTTCAATAACCACTACCACGGGTACGCGGTCGAAAACTGCATAGAGGTCTTAGAAATGCTCAATGCAGTGAAGCCCGAACATCAAATAATCAAAGAACGAATAGTCAAACACAACCAACTTAAGAAGCCGCCGAGAAGCGAGAAAAAACTCGGAGACTTCGGTTTGGGTGACTCAACACAACCCGTAGCTGATCTCGTATTGAGACTAACAGACCAAGCACGTTTCGAAAGAGGGGTGAAAATCAAAGATAACGAGATAGTTATTGAAAAACAGTCAGAGAAAGCAATCACTGCGAAGATAAGAGACTACACTATCAAAATAGACCTCGAAGAAAAAGTGCTTCAGCACAACTGCGATGACTGGCGCAAACGACTCGGAATAAAAAGATTGTGCAAACACATGGCAAAGCTTTTCTTGACGCTTCCGCCAGACCCATCGAGAAAAGTCCTGCACGACATTATAGAAAACAAGGGTAGTTGGAGATTTCAGCTATATCAAGAACAGGAAGACTGATGTCTTTCCCTGGTCTCCTAATCACATTCTCCAAACACGTAAACATAAAAAAAGAGGTGGGTTGCGACTTACTGAAAGACTTCTCAATCGGAATCCGACTGGCGAAGAAAAACTCCGGTATCTCTTCGGGTGGAACTCTTCTGCGCGTTTTGTCTAAAGGGGAGGCGTTTCAAAGCTGTTCTTTCTGGATGACGAGGCGCTAAAGAAAGTCGCTACGTTGTTCGGCGAGGTCGTTGTTAGAGTCGTTGAGGTCCTCAAAGGGGTTCATGAGATTACAGATGAGGAAATAGCAGGCCAAAACCGAAATACTCCTCAACATGTTTCGCAAGGCACTCTACAGATTCTATGACCACTCCCTCGTGGCGCTCAGGCAATCCCGCGATAAAGAAACAAGCTGGTTTATCTTCCACTGGACGCTTCAACCCGACCAGCTAGAAGCCTTTATCTTAAACTAAAAGCGTTATATTCTTGAAAATTGGAAACTCGGCTTGGGTATAAGAAAAACCACGAGTTTTACGACTGCCAGACTCCCGGCTGCAAGCGATTCCTCTTCAAGGAGGCATCTGAGATTCTATTCGTGCCCCGTATGCAACAAACCAATGATGCGCCTCAACAACGACAGGATCGTTGAGACCATAACACGAAAGATTAAGCAGATAAAAAGGGAATTAAACGAGTAACGCATGCTGCTGCCTTTAATAAATTTAGCATAAGTTTATAAGAGAACTCGTCATGGTATAGTACACACAAGAATCAAGATTCTGAAGGAAATCTGATTCGTGTTTGATAAAAGGGAGTGTGATGTGGATGGCATACAGAAGGGGACCCAGCAGACCCAGAGAGATGCACAAAGCAGTCTGCGCCGATTGCGGCAATGAATGCGAAGTTCCATTCAAACCCGATCCTAGCAGACCGGTGTACTGTCGAGAATGTTGGGCGAAGAGAAGAGAAAGAAGAAGGGTTTGATGCTAGGGTTCGTCGTTAAACTATTTTAGCCTATCCAAATATTTTTTCCATATCTCTTCTAGACTGTCATCACGGCGGCGCGCGCATACGCATATAAACGAATTAGTTTCTCGGTCTTATTGCTTAATAAATCAACGGCTTGGAACTTCAGGTTCATGCGCGCGCTGCACAGTCGGGGGCTATGTGCCATATCCGATATTTTGCTTCAGGTTCGTAAACGCAGATCAGAATGTCGGCGAGTGGGGCGCCTTTATTGTCGCCGTGGGGCGTCTTGTGTCTGTCAAGTTCACTCTTCATAATCTTTAACAGGCTTTGTCTCAGTTCCTCTTTCGTGTTAGTATCTAACCCCTTAGACAGACTTTCAGCGTAATTCTTTATCAAGTCTCTACATTTTTGCATGGTACCGACCGAGCCAGACGCGCCAAATATAGCGTTAGGACTTAACCTGAAAATTTTCTGAATTCGTTGCCTTAACGGACTCCCGAATAAAAGACTGGCCCGTCCTTCAGCTGCCATGACTATTCTGTCTTTACTTTAAGAGCGATAATAATAGTCATTTAATCGCCTTCCTACCCTTCCAAGTGTCTTCAGAATCAGCCAGTCAGCCACATTTTGAAAGTCTTGACACCGAATATCGAAGACGGGACGCTTCACTTTGCAAACTTTACCTAACAACCAGCTGAATCACGCATTTTGCGATGAGGAAAGTATGTTAAGAAAAAAGAGGGGGTTTGCGCGGCTTGTTGAAGAGAAGATTATTTTCCGATTTCGGAATATACTTTAATTGTATTTTCGGCTACTTTACGCCAAGTGAACACTTCTAAGACTCTCTTCCGGGCGTTCTCTCCGCATCTTTTTCTCAATTCTTCATCTTCAAGCAGCATAATGACAAACTTTGCTATGTCGCTGGGGTCGTAGGGATTAATGTGAAAGCCACATTGATTCGGACCGCTAGGAATCACTTGCTCTCTTAGGCCACTAACATCTTTTGCGCCTACAACCACAGGTTTGCCCATCGCCATGGCCTCAGTGCAGACGATTCCAAAAGGCTCATACTTCGAAGGGAAAACGCAAACATCAGCAGCCGCATAAAACTTGATCTTCTCCTCTTCTGGGAGAAACTCATATTGCAGGATTACTTTATCTTCTAGGCCGAGTCTGGATACGTCGTGCCTCAACATATCTTGTTGATTCCCAACTCCCACGATCACCAGTTTTGCTTTTGGAACACCGCTCAAGATTTCAGGCATAGATTGGAGAAGTATGTCGGCACCCTTAACCCAGTCAAGCCTTCCCACAAACAGAATCGTGAACTCATCATTTTTTATTCCAAGAGCCTCCCTGACGCGGCGTGACTCCTTGGATGAAAACCTGTCCGGAGAATATTTCTCAGTGTCTATTCCGTTATGAACTACTCTGATCTTCTTTTCCTCGTAACCCAAACGGACCAGATGATCCCGCATTGCATAGCTCACCGTCACCACCCTTTCAGCATGATCCGCAGCCATCTTCTCTAATCTCTTAACTGTGTCGGAACCGTCTCCAGATCTTCCCTGCTCCGTGCTATGAACATGAAAAACGAGATGTTTACCCAAGCCTTTGCTAGCTAAGATTCCGCCGACGCTTCCTAACCAATCATGAGAAACTATTAGATCAATTTTCCGATTTTCCATTCTGACGAGATCGTTTACCAGCTTGCTGGCTGATAGCATGTTATACAGAAATATGTCCCCAAAAAACTTCTGACCGGCCTCGGACCATCGACGTACCTCCTCAGGGATGAACATCGGAAGCAAGAGATTTATGTTCATGTTTTCTACAATTGGCCTGTGAACCTCGACCCCTTTGTATACATCCCTAGTG
>Ga0129297_10000902_pt1 | contig 14791 bp, 16 predicted proteins | sample I18A1metaG_FD_94708 | JGI IMG/M metagenome (GOLD analysis project Ga0129297, IMG submission 94708) | Lake sediment bacterial and archeal communities from Gulf of Boni, Indonesia to study Microbial Dark Matter (Phase II) - ​I18A1 metaG | ecosystem: Environmental > Aquatic > Freshwater > Lake >... | reverse complement strand
TCTGCGACGGTAGAGTCCGGGCCGGTCGTGTACGGATGTTCTATGATGATGCTCTCTGCTCGCTTCACCTTGAGTACTTCTTCGACTTGGCGGTCTATGGGCATGAAACGGTGGATGACGCCTATTCCTCCGTTGCGGGCCATCGAGATGGCCATGGCTGACTCGGTGACGGTATCCATGTTCGCGCTTACGATCGGAATGTTGAGTTTGATGTTCCTGCTGAGACGGGTCGAGAGATCCACATCTCTCCTTGAACGGACCGGACTACGTTTCGGCACTAGGAGGACATCATCAAAAGTGAGCGCGTCCCTGATTGAGAGAGGCAACCGTGATTACCTCCGCTATTCCAGCGGTTCCAATATTAAAAGACAGAGCCGGGGCCAAGGACCTAAGCTTGAGGATTCAAGTTTATGGCGGGGTAGGACGCAGTATGATTGATGTGCGCATGTATGAGACGGATCTCCATCACAATCCCGGACAAGATCGCAGAGGCGCTGGAGCGGGTAGCACGGACGGATCCGTCAAATCCTCCGAGGTCGAGGATAGTCTCGGATGCGCTGGTACGGTACATCGCATCGCTATATCCAGAATTGCTGCGTAATGGCACCGTCAAGGGTCCAACCGTTCTGATAGCTCTTAGGTCGGCTGTGCCCAGGGGACCCTCTCCGACACTTAGGAAATCAAAGCTTGCACTTCCAAAGTGGTCGAAGATTGAACGCTAGCTATCGACATGCGGAAGACGGCTACGATCGCTCCGGATCCAGGCTGCCGGATGTTCCCATCGTATGGGTGGAGTTAGCGAACACGTCGAGGAGGTTTAGAGGCCCGTGCCTCGACACAGGGCGCATGATCACGAGATCTACCACGTCATCCTTCCAGCCGAGCGAGGGCATGACCATGCAGTCGGCGCCCCCGTCCTTGCCAACCGCGAAACTTCCTCTACAAACTCTTTCCGGATATTGGAAACGCCATTGCTATGAAGCAAGGCACTGTTGTCCCTTCGCAGTTACAAATTCATTGGTTCGATGCCAGCTTTTTCTAGCAGACCGCTTGCTCTCTCACGAGCCTGCCGAATGATCTCTTGTTCATTCAGAGTCTTCACGTTCCTATGTTCCATCACTATCTTGCCATCGATTATGACTGTGTCGACATCGGTTCCGCAGCCCGCGTATACGAGATCGGAGACGTAGTTGTTGTTTGGAACCATATGGACACTGTCCAGGCTGACTAGCACTATATCGGCGAGCTTCCCCGGCTCCAGTGTGCCGAGTTCATTCTGCATGCCGACCGCTCGTGCTCCTCCGATCGTCGCCATCTCGAGGACGCTTTGAGCGGGCATGGTTATTGGATCGAGTAGTCTGGCTTTGTGTATGCATGCTGCCAGCTTCATCTCCCTGATCATGTCGTACGTGTTGTTGCTTGGGCCCCCGTCGCATCCGAGCGCCACATTCACGCCCCGACCCAGCATCTCAGGAACTCGCGCGATTCCAGAAGCTAGCTTCGAGTTGGACGACGGGCAGTGGCAGACGCTCGCCCGTTTCTTGTTCAATATTCCTACGTCGCGGTCGGTCAGCCAGACCGCATGAGCCAGCACGGTTCTCGGGCCAAGCAAACCCACCTCGTTGGCGAATGCAAACGGACTTTTCCCGAATTTGCGTCGAGCATATTTCACATCCTCTTCGATCTCGCATAGATGCATCGTGATACCAGCTTTCCTCTTGGCGGCTTCTTCGGCGATCTTCTCGTAGAGCTCCTTGCTGCAGGCCCCGAGCGAGCGGGGGCCGAACCAGACGCCTATTCTGCCGTTGGCCTTGCCGTTCCAGCGATCGAACATCTCGACGGTCTCCTTGAGGGATTTCTCGCCGTCCTCGATCATGCCGGGATGCATCATCTGCTTGCGTCCGTACGCAGGTGTATCCATAATCGTCTTCGCGAGGAAGCCGCGCATCCCGGACGCCTCGAGGGCTCTGGCGATCCCATCGAACCCGTAGCGCGTGTGTATCATAGATTCGATGAATGAGGTCGTGCCGGACTTGATCATCTCAAGCATGCAGAGCTGGGCGCTGACTCTCCCATCTTCAGCTTCGTAGTTACCCTGAAGAGGCCAGACATATTTGCCCAGCCAGTCGATCAGAGCAACATCATCGGCGCATCCCCGAATCAGAGCTTGTGCAAGGTGGACATGACAGTCAACGAGGCCAGGTATGACTAGTTTTCTCGATGCATCGATTGTATGCTCTGGCGCATACTTCCGACACAGCTCATCCGCCTCGCCCACATCAGTAATACGTGAACCCTCAATCATCACGGCGCCGTCACGGATCACTCTCCGGCGAGCGTCGAGCGTGACCACAACTCCATGCTCGACGAGAACTGATTGCATAGGACCTTCCTCACTGTTTGTAGGTCGTGAACCTATTATTTCTGAGCCTGAGGAGAAGGAGCTTCTGGGGAAGACCGCCAAGCTATTGAGGAACTGATCGAAACCATCGAAGTCTCAAACGGCAAGGAATTGGTTCAAGACACAGAGGATGCCCTAGGCGAAGTCAGAGAAGGCAAGACCCGTCTGCTCAAAGATCTGATGAAGGATCTTAGTCTGCAAGAACAAGTTCGAACTTGAGTTCGCCCCACTTCGAGCATAGACTCAAGGGTCTAGACAAACAAGCTGAAGTCGGGATCATGATCGCGTGTCATTTTGACCTATGCTTTAGAGAAGGCTGAGATCATTGCTTCAACGTCTTCTCCCAGCGGATACAGGATCGGACATGTGCATCCGGTCTGTTTGTACTCTTCGACCTTCTTCCGGCAATCCTCGGCTGTGCCTGACGCACTGACTAAACGAACCAGCCCATCGTCGATTAGCTCCATGGCTTTCTCAAGCCCGCCTGGCTTGGCTGGCCATCCTCCCAGGGCTTCGGTGACTTCTTTGATCAGCTCCTCCTTGACGCCGCTCGCTTTCGCGATGTGGGGCTGCTGCCCAAGATACTGCGCGATCAACGGCCGCGCTCCGTCCATGGCCTTGTCGGCGTCCTCGTCGAGTGAACACACCACAAGTTGAGGTCGGTCGATGTCCTCGATCGTTCTGCCAGCCTTCTTTGCGCCGGACCTGAGATACCGCATGGCTGTATTGTTGTATTGTGGAGAGACGAGGTAGTTCAGGACGACGCCGTCGGCTATCTCTCCTGTGAGTTCCATCATCTGCCATCCCGTCGCGCCGATGTAGATCGGAATCTTTCGAGGAGTGTTGGGGTCACCGTAGACCACGTCGAGTCTGATATCCCTGACCTTCACGTGGTCGCCGTCCAATGTCACTGTCTCCATTCTGAAGAGGCGCCTGAGAACCTCAACATACTCGCGCATAGCCTTCAGCGGCCTTGACCGGTCGATGCCTACCTTCGAGGCGAGCGGGTCCCACCAAGCGCCTATCCCGAGGAGCATCCGTCCGCCTGACAACTCGTCAAGAGTCAGAAATGTTGCAGCCGTCAATGCGACGTTCCGGGTCCAGTTGTTGATAACGCCCGTACCGAGCTTGATCTTGCTCGTTACCGTCGCCATAGCGGCCAACGGTGTTATTGCGTCTCTTGCAAGCCGCGACTCGGCCTGCCAAACCGCCTCAAACCCGTGCTTCTCAGCAAAGTGAGCATACCTGATGCCGTCTCTGATCGGGTGCTTATCCTGAAGGTAAAGACCAAACCTTTCCATTCCTACCACCTTTGCCGCATATCCGTTCCGGCTGGAATCGAATCAGACAGCCACTAGAATAGATGCCGTGGCCCTCCTGAAGAAGATATGGAAAAGCCTGCGAACTGGTAGAGGTATGAAGCCGTAAAAGAAGTCGGACAAAGATCGCCCCAATCAGGACTCGGTCAGATTGAATGCTCACGAGCATCAGCACAAACGTTTCCCTGAGATCTTGGCTTTCACTCTAAACAGCCGGATTAGAAGGTTCCTTCAACCCCCAGACAAGCTCATCTCGAAACTGGGCCTTAGACGAAATGACGTGATCACAGATTTCGGTTGCGGGTCCGGTTTCTTTACGATTCCCCTCGCAAGAGTGGCCGCAAAGACGATTGCAGTGGATGTCTCTCCACAGATGCTTGAGAAAGCCGCCTCCTATGCAAAGAAGAGCGGCGTGACCGTAGAATTCCTCAGGAGTGACGGAACCGAAATCAAGCTCGAAGATGAAAGTGTAGATGTAATTCTTCTCAATCATGTATTCCATGAAATCGATGACAAGCCAAAAGTTCTCAGCGAGTTCCTGAGGATCATGAGGCCATCGGGAAGGCTAGCGATCGTCGAGAGAACTCGTGGTAGCAGACTACTGAGCGGTAGACTTGGCCCGCGGGTCATTGATCAATCAGAGGTCGTTCGAGAGATTGAGCAAGCGGGGTTCACACTTGCCCAGACGATTGCGCATGGAAGCGATTCCATCATAGTCGGACGGAAACCTTAGGCTACTTTGCTCCTTTTTCTGTGGATTCGAATTCGTCTCTGTACTCCTATATCCGCTTCTTCTTACGTCGAACGCTCTTGAGGATGAGCAGGGCATTGAGGGTCACCCACTTATCTTCGGCTCCAGCCCGGCCGAATGAGGAGTATGTCGTCGATGGCCAAGGCGATTCTCTAGTCCAGCGGCCTTTCGTGTTGCGCTTTCTAACTAGAAGTCCCAAGGCGTCCCTCATTCGCTCATCGTTCGTGACGCCGGCCCTCGTTAGCGCTCGCAACCCTCTCAGAACACTGTAGGCCACTAGCCAAGGTGCCCGGAGTTTCGGGTAATCGCCCCGTATGATCTTCCATCCGTGACGATCCGCCTTGTAAAGTCGGTGCATCAGCAGAAACTCACATGCGCTCGCGATCGCTCGATCAACATTCCTTCTATGAATATGCTCTGAATACTCGACTAGGCCGTCCAGAGCGCATATCGTTCCCATGAAACAGCTGTGTTTGTCCCGTCTGTGGTATCCGAAGGACCTACACCCCCAGCCACCGTCCGACTCCTGGAAAGATACCAGATGATCGATGGCTTTTCGGATTCTCGGATCACGAGCCCAGTCCAGCCGACAAAGCGCTGCAATCACATTTCCGTTGAGGCATCCCGCGAGCCTGGCCCAATCGTCCTCCAAGCTTGGCGCCATGCCGCTGTGAAACCCGCCTGATGACATTTGGAATCTGAAGGCGTACTCGCACATTTTCTGAACAGCGGGTAACGTTGGGTCGATGCCTGTCTGCGAGAGTATCAGGAGCTGCCAGACAGTTGACTTGTACTTGGGAAGATACCATGTCCGGCCTTCGTCCCAGCCACCGTTCCTTTTCTGTTTGGCAAGGATTTTCCTTACAGGTTCCCATTCGGGAATTCTCTTCCTAGTCTCCACCGCCTCTCTTCTGCGAGGCGACACGTTGAGTAACTTTGTGAGGGTCAGGTACCTGATACTTGGATTGTTCTCCTCTAGGAGCCATTCGATTACGCTCCCGTCAAGTAAGGTTGACCGAGAACCCGTCGCCGACAACCTCACCTGCCTCCTCCTTTCGTTTGATTTCTTGGTTTTGCCTCGATCCAAGCGCTAATCCTAGCATTAGTCTGATGACTGGAATCATCACGTTCAACAATGGTCCCGTCCCAAAGCTCCCCGACAAATTGATTCCGCGACTCTATCGAGCTTCAATTCGCTACCTCAATGTGTGCGTGTCTTCTTGGAGAAAGCTGTCATGATTGCGGCCAAGAGGATCAAGACGCCACCGAGGCTTTGATAGATACTGAGGGATTCCGTGAATAGTATAGATGCGGCGATGACGGACGTAACTGGTTCTACTGAGCTCAGAATAGCGGCTCGCGATGGGCCGATCAGGCCAAGTCCGTGAAAGAACGCCGGAATCGCGACACTGGTGCTGACAGTGGCCATTAACGTTACCCACATCCAAGCCTGCAAGTTCCATGAGGCACGGATGCCGCCTGTTAGCAGACCTGACACGAGGAAGCTGAGCGCCGCAGCTGCCATCACATAGAAGGACGCCACTTCGCCGCTGACATCTCTTAGAACCCTGCTGCTGACAAGGATGTACACGGTATAGGTAATGGAGGCGCCAAGCGCCATGAAGACGCCGAGAAAGACTATGCGTCCGGCTGGATTGGCCACAAGACCCAAACCAACTAACGCTAGTGAGAGGCAGATGACCAGAGAGACAGACATCTTCTCCCAGCCGAGTATCAAGGAGCCGGCTGTCACGAAGGAAGGGTATGTGTAGAGGATCAAAGAAACAACTGAAACCGGAATGTAAAGCAATGAGGTAAAGTAAAGAGTCGACTGGATGAAGTATCCGACTCCCCCCAAAGCTAGCAAAACGAACAACTGATTCCTTGGCGGAACTTGGTATCTGCCCATCAGGAAGAGAAACAGCCCTATCACAAGGAACGCCAAAACGAACCGAAACAAGAGCAGCTCTCTTACATTGACGTGGTTCTCGTAAGCAAGACGAGCGAAGATTGGCATGAACCCGAAGGAAATCGCTGAGCCCAACACAAACGCGTTGCCCTGCCAGTGCTGCTTCATTGAAATCATAGCCAACGTGAGTTCTTAGGCAGACACTGCAAGTCTACTCTTGTATGTAAGAGATGATGTGCAAAAGTTCGATTCCTGCAGTGCATCAACTGTGAAATGAAGCAAGTGGCAATGATGTCGAGATGCAGCAGGCGAGCATCATAGTTCACTTTGAGAAAGAAGCGGGCAAAAGAGCACTCGGCAAGATCATTATCATGCGCGACGCTACCGGTTCGACCACGGTCCCGGCGGCATTACGACTATGACGCTTTTCGCCCAATTGATCGCAATGATTCGATCTGCATCTCCTGTAATCGGTGAAAGGTCTCCAGATTTGGTCGAGCATTATTCTGATGTGTAGCAGAGTATTCCTCCGACCAAGGTTATGACCCCCGTCAGCCAATTCATGGTTACAAGCATTAGCACACCTATGACTACTGCGATCGTACCGCCGCTCTTGATCTTGCCGGCTCTCACCTTCTGGTAGGCATAGATTGCGACAATCCCTAGGACCGCGGATATTATGGCGCCAGCGATAATGAATCCCATCATCCAGCGTGCGATATTGAAAGGCATGTTTCCCATCCACGGGCCCATGCCGCCCATCCAGCCGGTCCAGCGCCCCCACATTCCCATAAAGATGAAAGGCGCGATGGAGAAGATCAGCGCTAGAATACCGCCAACCAGTATTAGCGTACCGCCGATCCCCGAATGATCCCGCTTCTCAACTCTAGCCGCGGCACCAACCGGCGTACCGCACTTCGGGCAGAATGCAGCGCCTTCAGGAATCTCCGCTCCACACTTCACGCAGAAAGCCATTATATGACACTCACTAAGCTCAGAATCGTTACCAGTGTAGATGCCACGCACCTAAATCTTTCTAGACTTTTGGCAACGGGCTCGCCGCGTTCTTCTGAACTGTCTTTCATCAACCCGCGGGCACCGGTTTGCTCTCGTTCTCTAAGACATCTAATACTTTCCGAATCCTTGTTCTGATCGCGATGCCTCTGTCATCTTGGAGAGCCTTTATTCTGCGAATGACTCTTGCGCGGTTGCGCCTGTCTCTTTTGCCCAAGAGACATAGGCTCGCAATTGCAGAGGCTCTTACGAAGACACTCTCGTCCTCTAGGAGGCGGAACAGGGTAGAGATGACCCTGCCAGCTTCCTCGGCAAGTCGTATGTTGCCAAATAGCATGGCAAGATGCCATCTGACAATGGGGACCGGATCTCTTGTCACCAGATCGATAAGTCGGGGCATGACGGCGAGTAGCACCTCCTGATTGGTTCGAGAGATTATCTCCGAAGCATGCGCTGATCGAGGGCGTATCACGTCGTCAGGCTCACTTAGGTCGTGAACTACGTCCTCTAGCAACGACGGATTTCGGATTACTTCTTTTGCAACGTCATTTGCTGTGCCATCTGAGCGCAGGTCGCCCCCCAGTTAACTTCCTCGGAAGCACATTCATTGTCTTCTCTGCCAGACGTCGCTTTCGGACTTGTACGATTATCCATCTACGAGGATCCAGTCCGGTTGGTCAAGTACAGGCCCATCAGTATTAGCCCGATACCGAGGAGCGATCTTGGATGAAGATCCTCTGCGAGAACCAGCCATCCAAGGAAGACCGCGATCATTGGAATTAGAAAGCTCGACGAAGAGAGAACGGTGACATCCTCCTCTCGTACAAGATAGAGCCACAAACACATGGCTACGCCACTTGCAAAGATCGACAGATACAGAACTATGACGGGGTACGGCCACGTCAAAGGAAAAGAGAAACCCTCCACAACTAGAGCCGGCGAGGCCACGAAAACTGCGCCAAGAGCTTGCTGAAGGACAGTCGCCGGGACAGCATCGACATCGCTTAGACTCTTCTTATAGTAGACGACTGTGACTGCCCATAGGAAAGCTCCGAGTAACAACAGGACAGCTCCTGTGCTTGCTAGCACTGGGACGGAGCTGTCTCCTCCAACTGAAAGCACGATAACGCCTAAGAAGCCTACGAATGCTCCCAGCAGTCTCTCGCGCTTTGCCTCGCTCTTCAAGAACAAAACGCATAGGCAGAAGACGAATAACGGCTGAGTATAGGTTAGGATCGCACCTATTCCTGAGGTCTGATAAACGATTCCCCAATACATCGGGACGATTGACGAAGCGTTGAGTGCGCCAAGGAGCAACAATTTCAGAAGCGTCTTCTTGTCCCTAGGGATCTTCTTTCCAAGATAGATCAGAAGCGGCGAGAGAGCAAGCGCCGACAGTGTGAACCTCTGAAACGCAAAGTTCAAAGGACCAACATATCTGAGCGCGACCTTCATGGTGGACCACCCGGACGCCCAGATCAATACAATTAGTACAAAGAGTATCCAATTTCTTGGGCGCTTCAAACAGGCATTGCCTTCTGTCACGAATAAATTTCTCTAACAGGTCGCATGCAAGCGTTCACTCTTCTTGGCAACCGCAGCCTCCACTAAGGCTTTGCGTTAATACACCACACAGATCAGAACGCCCCCTGGAAACGCTGACCACCCATAGCCAAATAGTAGAGCCAGGCTTCCGAGTGGCTAGAGGGATCTACATCTAATGTCTGAGCAGAAGATAGCACCTTACGGTTCTTGGAAATCCCCGATCACTTCGGAATTGGCTAGTTCTGCAACTCAGCTTACCGAGGTCGCGGTTGATGGAGATGAGGTCTATTGGAGAGAGCTGCGCCCGGAAGAGCAAGGACGATTCACCATAATGAAACGGACGGGCAACGAGCGCATAACGGAACTTACCGGGCCGCCGTTCAACGCTCGAACACTGGTACACGAGTATGGAGGAGGCAGCTTTGCCGTTGCCAAGGGCACGGTCTACTTCTCAAACTTCTCGGATCAGCGCGTTTACAGGCTGGATCCTGGCGCCCAGCCCCGTCCGATCACTTCGGAGATCAATACGCGATTCGCGGATGGGGTGATCGATCCACGTCGCGGCCGAATGTTCTGCGTCCGAGAGGATCATACTCATGCCGACCGCGAGGCAGCAAACACCCTGGTGAGCCTCAGCCTTGATCGTAACGACAGTGGTCAGGTGCTTGTCTCTGGAAACGACTTCTACTCCAGCCCGCGTTTGAATTCCGAAGGATCACGGCTCGCGTGGCTTACCTGGAACCACCCCAATATGCCCTGGGACGGCGCTGAGCTCTGGGTCGGCGACGTGAAACCGGATGGCTCTCTTGATCGAATTCGACGAGTCACGAGCGGCTCTACGGAATCTACTATGCAACCAGAGTGGTCGCCTGATGGGACCTTGTACTTTGTCTCGGACCGAACCGGGTGGTGGAACCTCTACCGATGGGACGAAGACGAGGACCGAGTCGAGCTGCTGCACGATATGCCCGCGGAGTTTGGAAGACCGCATTGGACATTCGGAATGTCCTCCTACGCTTTTGCGTCCGCTGAGCGGATCATTTGCGCGTACACAAGCCGAGGAACTTGGAATCTGGCAGAACTCGACACGAGAAATCTCAAGTTCAAAGCGATCGAGAGCCCCTACAGCGAGATGATGTATGTTAGAGCTGCATCTGGGCGCGCAGTTTTCGTCGCGGGTTCACCCACTGAACCCGAGTCTGTGATCCAGTTCGATCTCGCCACACGACAGTTCAGCGTTCTATATCGCTCCCTATCTGCGACGATCGATCCAGGGTACGTGTCAACTCCCGAAGCGATCGAGTTCCTGACTTCGCATGACCTGACAGCGTACGCCTTCTTTTACCCGCCAAGGAACGCCAGCTTCACCGCTTCCCGAGGCGAGCTACCGCCTTTGATCGTCATCTCTCACGGCGGCCCAACTTCCGCAGCTAGGACAACGCTCAGCCTAGCCATTCAGTTCTGGACGAGCAGAGGCTTCGCGGTGGTTGATGTGAATTATGGTGGCAGCACAGGGTACGGTCGGGCCTATCGTGAGCGATTGTACGGGCAGTGGGGTGTGGTTGATGTTGACCACTGCGTGAATGCCGCGCTGTACCTAGTCAAGGCGGGTAAGGTTGACGGTAACCGGCTTGCTATTCGAGGAGGCAGCGCAGGCGGCTACACGACGCTGTGCGCCGTCACCTTCCGGAATGTCTTCAAGGCCGGCGCCAGCTACTACGGCGTGAGCGACCTGGAACTCCTTGACAAGGAGACCCACAAGTTCGAATCACGCTATGACATAAAACTGATAGGCCCTTACCCGGAGCGACGCGAACTCTACAGGGAACGGTCACCTATCCACTTCGCCGACCGAATCTCATGTCCCATGATTCTATTTCAGGGACTTGAGGACAAGATCGTGCCGCCCAACCAAGCAGAATTGATGGTACAAGCCTTACAGGCGAAGGGGTTGCCGTATGCTTACGTTGCATTCGAAGGCGAGCAGCACGGATTCCGGCGCAAAGAAAACATCAAACGCGCGCTAGAGGCCGAGCTATATTTCTATTCGAAGATCTTCGACTTCGAGCTGGCGGAGCCGGTAGAGCCCGTCAAGATCGAGAACATCAAAACGTAATGATGACGCGAACCATCCGTGCCATGGAGACGCACGCGAAACGCGTCCCCAATCAAAGGTTCCCCAACAATGGGATCTGTCAGCAAGAACTCGAGAGCCTTTGCAACAGGACTGGACCTGGCCTTGAACTTGTCATTCGACAGGTCGTACGCCTTTCCCCGTCCCATCGGAGAACGACGAGAGTCGGCTACCCTCATACTTGGAAGGCACCAGCTTGATTCGGGCCTTCGGACTGCGTTCTGCGATGATGTGTCATGCCGTATCTGTTTGTCCGCCATAAAGTCAAGGACTATGCCAAGTGGAAGTCGGTGTTCGACGAACACGGGGCAACGCGAAAGGGCAACGGCTCTAAGGGAGGCTATCTCTTCCGGAACGCCGATAATCCGAGCGAAGTGATCGTTCTACTTGAGTGGGACGATTTGAGGAAGGCTCGCCTGTTTGCTCAATCTGAGGACCTGCGCAAGACGATGGAACGGGCCGGAGTTTCCGACAAAACCGATGTATACTTCCTCGAAGAGCTGGTAAGGCCATCGGTGTAATCAAAGCACATAGCCTAGAGCCTAAACCCATCACATTTTTCGTCTGCAAGCATCTGATCTGGTTTGAATGAATGAAAAGGGCTAGAACTTGCCAAGAGAACTGAACATACACAAGACGGTTGAAAAAGCACCTGATTCAATGATACAGCCGTGCCGCTTCTGATCCGCTCTGCTCAACACGAGCTGGAAAAAATCTGGAGATCACACTCTCAGCGTAGGAAAGGTGCGGTCGAGAGCTTCACCCATCAGCGGGGACACGGTTCACAGATCTAGCACTGCTCCAGGGACCCTCGGGAAGGGTTGAATCTCCGCCACATGTTTCACACCGCAAATGTAGCTTAGGAACCTTTCGATTCCTAGTCCGGCTCCCGCTGAGGGTTTCAATTTTCCATCTTTCGCAAGCCTCAACATGGGTTCGTAGTCTCGCGTGTCTAACCCGTCTCTCTCAAGTTTCTTTACGATTTTCTCATACTCGTACTCTCTTTCGGCGCCTGAGATCAACTCGCCGTATCCTTCAGGCAGTATCAGATCGTAGTTTCGCCATGCTCCTGTTTTCTCGTCCTCGTAATCGTAGAATTCTCTTGGGAGATCAGTCACCCAGACAGGGTTCCTCGACTCTTCCGAAATAGCTTCCGTCCAATCTTCCCCGTATCTTTCCTCGAGCCTACGCCTCTCGTATATTCTGAACGGTGTTTCGGGGACTGTCAAGTCTCTCCCTAGCAGTTTAAGGTCGCCTTCAAGTTTCCCTCTGACGGTCGACACGGACGCTTCGATGAGTTCCTCGAACAGGTTGAAGATGTCTTGCATCTTCCAGTGAGCTATCTCGACTTCCAGCTGCGTGAACTCGTATAGGTGCCTTCCCGTCTTCGCCCGTTCCTTCTTTTCTATTCTGATGTTCGGCGAGAGTATGAAGAATTTCTCCGGACCCAGAGAGACCAGGACTCTCTTGTGAACTATCATGCTTTGCATAGTCCTGACGCTTTCCCCATAGATGTCCAATTCGATTCTCTTCTCTAAGCTGGCGCCAGGGTCCGGCCAAAGTGGGTCTGTGGACTTGGACAGTATGACCGGGAGGATCCAAGAGAAACCTTTCCCCAGAAGTTTGTCGACGAAGACCCTGAAGATCTCGGTCTGCAGAGCGAAGACCGACTGTCTCTCTTCGGGTTCCAGACCTTCCAGCAATCCCAAGGGGTACCCGCTCTCTGACGCTTTCATGGATTTCACTGCGCAAGAGGGCTGGCCCAAAATAAGAATTTCTCACCTTTGGACGTGATTGTTACAAGAAATCTCCCATTTTGGCTGCGATTCTGGTGTTTATTACAACCGGTCTGGATTCTGGTGAGTTGACGTCGGTTCAGGGGGAGCTGGTAACTTGTGGAGGCACTCACAGTTCAGCACTGAGCTAGTAGCTGCCAACATCTCAAATCCTCCGTAGATAGCGTAAAGAATCGATTATGACGATAATTACAGAAACCGAGGCGAGCGACTACGTGTGACTCGTGTGGATGCGCGGCATACATCAAATCTGGCAAACAAGTCGTGACGAAAAGGGCCGTTGAGATCGTTAAGACCCTCGATCTCACGCCCACGAATCTAGACCTCTTTGAAGACTGCGAACGCATATCTCACGAGGTGGTTTCATACTCGTCTCCCTCGTTCTCTGAAGGTGAGATACTTGTTATATGCAGATGGGTGGAGAGCCTCCACGAGCCGATCTATCGCACATGGTTTCCAAGATATCTCAACGCTGCGAGAGACGTATTCGGTAGACTACCAATGAAGGGTGACGTGAAAGGAGCATTAACGGCGTACCATCAACTTGAGCAGTTGGTGAATGAGATCGGCGACGAGGAACTGAAGGTGGTTGGTGAAGACAGCGTCAAGCAGACTATCACAGCAGTAAAACACGTCCACGACGAGAATCGAGTAAAGAGAACGAAGCTGAGGGAACGATATGGCTTGGAGTAGCCATCAGTTCCTTTACCAAGTTTGCGCACAGTGCTGAGCAAACTAGGCTAAGCTACCAAGTACGGTGATAGATTGTGAAAGTCGGGCGTTTCCAAGTAATGGCAACACTACAGGCGGCAAGAGCAAAAGAACTTGGTCTTTCGATCACCGCGGCGAAGAGCTGGGGGCTCAATAGGGCAATATTCTACGCCGCCGCGAAACGCGGTTTTAAGGAGAGAAGAGTTCCAGTTCCAAGTCGTACAAGGGAAGAGATCGCAAGAAAACCTCTCAAGAAAACAAGAGACGTTTACTTCCTACGCGACGATATGGCGTATGTCTCCAAGAGAGGAAAACGATCCTATTTCACAATCGGAGGCGAACTTCAGACCGAAGCTGACTTCAAACGACAGATAGAAAGAAGGTTCGGACATGCTTTCTCAAAGGCCTGGAAGGAATCGCTAGAGATCGTGCGCGGATATTCGAGGGATATTCTACTTTCGCAAAACGGGTTCTTCGAAGAAGTCTATAGACCTCGGAGAGACGAGCTGGCGTTGAAATGGACTGAGATGAGTGGGTCCGCATAGATCAGCAAGTGTATGAGGGACTACCCAACCTCACGAGTGAGCGGCCTCTGCAGCATATGTTGTCACGACCAGACACTCACCGCAATTTCCGTGGCCTTGTTCTCGGCACGAAGCGTCCCATCGCCCAAGGCTAGAAATCTCAGCATCTCTAGACCGTTATCTGCCTCATCGTTTGAAATCTGACTAGACTGTTGCGCTTCTGATCAGTCAGGTCGTAATTGCAGTCCGCGCCTAGTTTCTTGTAGGTGCCTGGACCGGTTGAGCCAGCTTTGGCTTCAGAAGCTCTCTCGCTTCTCTCTGGAGCGCCTGCAATTCCTCGAACTGCTTGTCGCTCATGGAAATGTTGCTCGCAATCAGAATCGCATCCTGCTTGGTGAAGGAATCCAAGTCTTCCAGCTGCGAGATCCTCTCTGTCAGCTCCGGACTACAGCATTCGTAGACGGAGTTCATTTTGCCAGACAGTTTGGCGTACTTTGAAATGGTTTCCTCATCGATTGAATGAATCAAGCCTATTCTGACGAGGGCCTCTAAGGCCTCCTTTGTTCGCGCCCCCTGATACTCTTGGTCGCTGGTTTCGCCGTAGGTGAATTCGAAGACCTCGGCCGCCGCTTGGTAGTATGTCTCTATGAAGTGGTCGATCCTCTCTTCTTTGGCGACCTCTATGAG
>Ga0129297_10000901_pt1 | contig 14792 bp, 15 predicted proteins | sample I18A1metaG_FD_94708 | JGI IMG/M metagenome (GOLD analysis project Ga0129297, IMG submission 94708) | Lake sediment bacterial and archeal communities from Gulf of Boni, Indonesia to study Microbial Dark Matter (Phase II) - ​I18A1 metaG | ecosystem: Environmental > Aquatic > Freshwater > Lake >... | reverse complement strand
TAGCGGTGTGACTGATCTCTGCAGGACAGTGCGCTTCGCAGTTTCCGCATATAGTACAAGAGGCTAGGCGGTGAGCCAGCGAATTGTCAGGCTTAATGTATCCTTCATACAGGCCTTTGGCTATTAACATTCGACCCCTAGCATAATAAGAGTCAAATCCCTTCTTTCTTCCGACCGGGCATATTCCATAGGTGCCGTCTGCGCTTCGGTACATTTCTCTGCAATATCCGCAGTGGATGCAACGGTAGATCTCAGCCGTATACTTGTCAAGTTCCATGTCGATCAGCCCTCTATAGGCTAGTCAAGTAGGAGAAGCCCGGGATTTAGAATATTGTTGGGATCTAAAGCCTTCTTCAAAGTGACCAGCATCCTGTAGTTTTCAGATCTGAGTTTCGGAATTAGATGGCGCGCCCAAGCGTATCCCATCCAGTAGGGTGAGGCGCCGTAGCTTGTGATGGCTCTCTCCATCCAGCCGTTCCAGATCTCCCACGCCTTCTTTCTAGTTTCTGGATCATCCTTGAAGAAAAGCATCGGATACATCGAGCATGTAGGTCTCATGTCGCTGACATAGGAGCCTAGTGTAGTTGTCATGCCTAGCTCTTCGACTCTGCATTCTTTGAAGAAATAGTTTTCAGCATCCTCTGCGGCGATGGGAAGTTTCTTTAAGGGGACTCTATGGCATCCATGAGCTACGAAGGACTCTCTTTTACGTGCGTCGGTAACGAGACGCATGAACATGTCTTTCCACCATATCCTAGTCTTCTCGTCTCCATCGGCTACAATAGCTCCACGCAAGTCTTGCGCGAATTTCTTGCCAAGTTCCAGTTTTCTGTCGGCTATTGTAGGATCTTGCTCTTCAATAACGTATTTGAAGGCGCATTGACCGTCGACGCCATAGGAGCTCTTTACAGTTCTCGGTCCCGGGCTTATGCTTAGGACTTCAGGAATCTTATAGTGAAGCATCTTTAAGGCGTATTGGATGCCTCCATTCCATTCGGTGAATATGCAGGCTGCATAACGGGCTTCCTTGGGTAAAGGTTCAATCTTGATCGTAGCTTCGGTTATCACCCCGAAAACTCCTAGTGATCCGGTGAAGATGCCAGTGTAGTCGCCTCCATTACATATTCGAGCAAATTTGCCAGCCTTGGGAAGCGAATCAGATCCAGTATAGATAATATCTCCATTGGGCAAGACAACTTGAAGCGTAATTACTTCGTCTGCTGCACTTCCTGCAACTGTAGACCCTTGAGATGACATAGAAGCGCAGGATATGCTTCCCCCTAAGGTAGCGCCAAAGGCGCTCTCAGGACCCCAGAAAGGCGGTCTATAACTCTTTAAAGATAACTCATAGTCTAGTTGCCCCCACGTTACAGCCGAGTTCGCTGTCACAGTCATATCCTGCTCTGATATCTCGATGATCCTGTTCAGTCGGCCTAGATCAAGGATGACGCCATCTCCTCGAATCGATACTCCTCCTCCCCCGGCGCATGTTCCGCCACCTCTCGGTATGATAGGGAACTTCAATTCGTTTGCTACGCGGAAGATCTTTGCGATCTCCTCAGCATTGCCCGGTCGTACGATTGCAATTGGAAGTCTTGTGGGTTCCGGACTTGAGTCCCGGGAATAGGCTACCAAGTCAACCATATCGTCGGTGATGTTTTCGTCTCCTACTATCTCCGCTAGATACGATCGGGCTTTCGACGTCAAACCTGTGGCCAATTCGTCAGCCTCGGTAGATTGAAGAGAACGCGGATATATATACTCAGCAGTTTATCCTCCTCTTTCTAGCCGGGTAATTTTTTTCAGGAATTTTGTAGAGTTCCTTGGGAGAAGTTTATCCCATTGAAGTGTAATCGTAGTGCGTTGGCATTCTTGGAGAGCTTCTATTGACCTTTCGCGGGTGAAAGCTTGTTGAACAGTTGACAGTGGGATCAACGACTTCTCTGTTGCCTTTATGTTTGTGGCCAAGTATGGCATGGGGATTTGCTTCATATTCGCTGTCGAAGACTTTCAGATATGTATCGAAGACGTCGCAAGCCTTAAAGTCGATTAAGACTTACTGCGATTTCGCTGCACTCGGAATCTCGGGCTCTTGCTTTTAAGATCATAGAGCTGGGCTGCATGCACCATCTGCCTTTAAACTTTGAGGAATACCGAGTATCTAAGAAAAGCTCTAGAGAAAAGCCTTAAGAATTTTCACAGTCTTCTCGCAAGCTTCTTCCCTAGTGAAGACTGAATCCTCATATTCCAGTGACATCACATAGTCGTATCCTACATTCTTGAGTTCCGCGATTAGTCGGCCCCAGTTGATGTTTCCGTAGCCTGGTATCCGGAATCTCCAGCTCTCGCAGGGCCATCGAAACTCTTTAGTGAACGCTAGTAAGCCAGATTCTGTTATCTTTTCAGAGAGCATCTCAGTGTCCTTTGCGTGCATGTGATAGAGCCGGTCGCGGAATCTTCTAATGAAGAGAACGGGATCTATCCCTTGCCAGACGAGATGCGATGGATCATAGTTGAAACCCAGGGACTTGGAAGGAACCTTCTCGAGCATTCTCTCAGAAGTTCGAATGTTGTAGACCATGTATCCAAAATGAGTCTCAATTCCAATCTTTACCCCGTGCTTGCCTGCGAAATCGGCCAGCTCCCCCAGAACATTCCCCAGATCGTTCCAAGCGGCTTCAACCTTGGGCACGTTACTCATTGGGTGGGGATAGAGAATATGGAAGGGAACCCCGAGGCCTGAGAAAGAGTTGACAACAGGAATGTCTAGTTGAGCTGCGGCTTCAATGACCTTCTTAAAGCGACTATTAGCTTCCTCGCGTCTGCTCACATCAGCGTTCAAATGGTTGACGTGATAGCTAAGCGCCGACGCAATCATATTATACTTAGAAAGCAGGTCCTTGACATGACTTGCGCCTCCGCTCAGGACCCGCTCTGCATCTATATGGCGTTTTGCAGATATCTCAACCGCTTCATACCCTAGTCCGCTAAGATAGTGCAGAATTCTCTCGAGGTCCCACCCTTCACTAGGCTCGAACGCCGCTGTAAAGACACCAATTTTCAATGTTCATCGCCAATTCCGTAAACTCGAACAAAGAGTCTATTTAACGTTTGTTTCGAACTACCGCGTTTCAAAACCCTAGAACTCTGCGAACAAGTCTTCAGAATGGTAAGTTTCTCAAGCTGAACACTTTCGATCTTTACACGAGTTTTCCGCATATCTACCACTTCCTTGGATCTTTCTGCGTTTCCTAGACATCGTGAGATAACCTGAAGTCTCATATGACTTACGATGACAAGACGCCTCTCTGTCCGCTCTTGATCTTTGAAGCGCTAGGCCTAGAGAGCAATATCGACCCATTCCTTCTTATCAGCTGACAGATAAGCTGCCTCAAGAACTCGCTGTGCTTCCACGCCATCCACAAAGCTTGGCGACGGTTCGGCATCCTTTGCAACGCACTCAAGAAAGTGATAGAGGATCCCAACGTGACCGCGTGTCCACCCCTTCGGGGATTTTGGAGGCGGCCAAATTGCCGGCGGAGGGGCATCAACACAAATGTCTCTAAACCCTTGCGCGTACGCAGGATCTTTTTTCGAGAATATCCTTAACCAATTGAAATCCATCAAATTGAACTGGAGAGCACCCTCACTTCCGTGGATTTCAATCCGTAACTCATCAATAAATCCGGTCGCAAATCTTGAGGCTTCAATAGAACCTAGTGCACCATTTTCGAATCTCATGAGCAGCACACCTGCATCTTCGACGTCCACGATGTCACTTCCATTCTTTCCTGCAGGCCTTTCTTCCACGAAAGTTTGGGTTTCAGCGTTTACTCTCGTTATCTTGCCCACCAAGTGCAATGCGAGATCGATCATGTGTATCCCTAGATCAGCAAGAGCCCCTCCTCCCGCCAGATTTTTCTTGAGTCTCCACTCGATCGGAACCAAGGGGTCGACCAGTCTTGAATGGCCGTACACCGCTCGAAAGTGGAAAACTCTGCCAATCCATCCCATGTCCAGAATTTCTTTTGCGCGAATTATCGCAGGAACATATCGGTAGTTGAAGCATACCATATGCTTCACATGTTGTCTTTCTGCGACCGCGAGCATTTGCTTTGCTTCTCGTAGGTTTCTGCCTAGAGGCTTCTCGCATATGATGTCTTTTCCGTGTTCGATTGCTTCGATTGAAGGACTAGCGTGGAAGGCGTTCGGCAGGCAATTGTCGACTATTTGAACATCTTCTCTTTTGAGAACGTCGCGGTAGTCCGTTGAATAGTATGAAAAGCCAATTCTTTCGGCGGCAAGCTGGGCCCTATCCCGCTTCTTGTCGCATAGCGCTGCTAGTTTTAGGTTGACAGGCGGTGCCTCATAGTATATGGGTAGCGTCCTATATACGTAGGAATGGGTCCTTCCCATAAAACCGAATCCTAGAACCCCGATCCCAACGTTCTTTACGTGCTTTCCAAATCTCTGGGGTTCAGACATTTTCAGACCTCCAGCATGGTCTATAATAGAAGGGAATGATTAACCCTCAGAATGGTTATGTTTTGACAAAGATAATGTTTGTGTCACGATCCTCCAATTGATTGAACCTTGAGCGGCTTCCGGATTCTAAGAAAAGCTTAAACGCTTCTTGACGAAACCCCCATACTATATAAGTTGAGGGATGGGTCTTGAACAAGAGGTTGAGGATCGGCTTCGTTGGATCAGGCTTCGCCAGCATCTTCCACGCAAAAGGCCTTGTAGGAGTTAGAGATGCGGATGTGACAGGGGTCTTCTCGCGAAATGAAGAACGTGCCAAGAAGTTCGCGGCCTTCTGCAAAGAACTTGGCATAGGCGATCCAAAACCCTATGTGGATCTCGTGGAGATGGCCAGAGATTCGAATATCGATGCGCTATGGATAGCGGTCCCCAATTACGCTAGGGTTCCAGTGGTTAAGATCATTACGGAGGAGATTATCCAAGGAAGCGCGGAACTTGTCGGGATTTGCTGTGAGAAGCCTTTGGCGATGAACGTAAAGGATGCTGAAGAAATAGTTCGCATGGTAGAAAAGGCAGGGGTTCTTCACGGCTACCTTGAGAACAAGATGTTTATGCCGTCAGTGATTCGCGGGAAAGAAATAGTTTGGACGAGGGGGGCGTCAACATCGGGTAGGCCTTATCTAGCTCGGTCGATGGAAGAGCACGGTGGTCCCCACGAGCCATGGTTCTGGATGGGCTCAAAGCAGGGAGGGGGATGTCTAAGTGATACTGCGTGCCACTGCCATGAAGTAGCCAGGTTCCTACTAACTTCTCCAGATGAGAGGAAAGAGTCTTTAAAGCCCAGGACAGTCTCAGCGGAGATTGCCTCGCTCAAATGGACGACACCAAAGTATTCTGAGCTGCTGAAAGATAGAACCAAAGGTGTCGTGGATTACTCCAAAACACCGACAGAGGACTATGCCAGATCCAGCGTCGTATATGAAGCGGAGGGCGGTCAACTTTGCATCGGGGAAGTCGCAACATCATGGTGCTTTGTAGGGCCGGGCGTTAGACTCATGCATGAACTCATCGGCCCCGAATACTATCTGCAGATCAACACACTTCAACCTGAATCCTACGTGTTCTTCAGCCGGGAGGTGAAAGGCATTCCAGCCGAGGATATTGTGGAAAAGCAGACTGCGGAGCAAGGATTGATGCCACTCCTAGCTGACGAGGCGGTCACTTACGGGTACCAAGAAGAGGATAGGCACATGGTACAAAGTTTCTTAAAGGGAGAAATGCCCGAGGAAAACTGGTACGATGGCTTGCTAATTACCAAGATAGTTATGGCTAGCTATATGGCAGCCGAGAAAGGAAGAAAGCTCAAGTTCCCACCTCCAAATCTTGAAGACTACGTGCCACAGGTACAAAAGGAAACTTGGAACCCCAAGTCCATCTTGGACTGAACACAAGACTAATTTCCTGTTTGTTAGTTCCTCGACAAGTCTATCCTATTCCCGCTGATTCAGACATCGGTTTAACAAGCGAAAGACAGATCTCTCCGAATGCAGGAAGAGCCAGCATTCTTTAGCAATTACGAGGGGTTTCTTGCTTAGATTTTTCCAAGAACTGAATAACACTTCCCTTTGTTAGCGGTTTGTCTGGTTTCGATACTTAGAGGGATGCAACAGCGTTCGCGAAAAGCAGGCGCTGAGGTGGTTCTAAGCCGATAATGTAACCATATATGTCGGCGGCGTTCCACGCATCCCCGGCCCCAGTCACTACTTTCGCTTCCGTCATGAACGTAGGGACGGTAAACTCGCCTTCCTCTCCGAAAGTGGCTGTAAACTCACTCGTATGGAGATCTACTCTGGTCCTCATCGAATCCCGCAGTATCCTCGCGCCTTCTAACGCCACGTCCATCGAGATCGCTCTGTCGCTTAGGCTCTCCTCAAGCTTGGAAGCGAACAGGATTGCTTCGGCTTCGTTTACGCTGAATATCTGCACGACCCCTTTACTAAGCACTCCTTCAATTAGATTCTCCACCTCGCTCACTCTTGAAGTTGGGTCGGAGCAATCGAAGAAGGTCTTTCCCCTTCCCTCGCTTACGAACAAGCTCGAACACTTTACTCGCAAGCTCTGTCCCCCTCAGGTTCGAGCTCCAGTTAAGTACACAGACGAACTCCGCAGATCTGATAAGCGAAAGGTCATCGTCCGTTAGGCTGTCGGGCCCGAAATCAGCTATCGACCCCGGATCGTTCATCATCACGTTGAATCTTCTACTTCTGTGTTCAAGCTCAAGAGCCACTGTCAAGGCTAGCTTCCCGTCAGTCTTAACGTGACTCAGATCAACACGGTTTTCGGCAAAATGTTCCAGGAGTTTCAGTCCAAGACCACTCGTTCTCAGCATCAGGAAGCAGTTGACGCCCAGGTCGGAGAGAACTTTGGCAGTGTTGACAGAGTTTCCCCCTCCTTTCAGGAACTGACTCTGCCTCGCTCCTGGAATTATGCCGCCGCCTCGCGTTCCAATCCGCATTATGTCCTCCTGAAACGTATCCAAAGGTTCACGGTAGATCAAGTAGTGGTCCAAGTAGAAGTCGGGCATCAAAATCCGGTTATGGTACTATCTGATTCTATTTGAATGTGGGTTTGAGTGCATCCGGTTAATACGCGACGTAGATGTCTGCTCCCGCGTTGGTTATGCCTCCAGATAGGTTACGCAGCTAGCCTCGCTTCAAGAGAAAAAACTAGGGATCTCTAAATCTCGTTCCGTTCAAAAAGAAATTTGTAAAGATACTCAGCCGAAGAGTTCCTTTAGAAATTTCAACCCTTCTCCAGCTAACGAGTCCTGCGATGGGGCGAGGGGACGCCAAATCGCAGCTGCTGCAGCTATCTCCTCTATATTGGGCTGAAATGTCTCTATGACCAGGTATCGGTCGTATCCTATCGCTTTCAAAGTGTTGGCTACCTCATTCCATGGTATGTGACCTGATCCAGGAGTTCCTCTATCATTTTCGCAGGCATGAAAGTGGTATAGGTTCTTACCACATTTCTTCAACGCATCCTCAAAAGATTTTTCTTCGATATTCGCGTGAAATGTATCAAAATGTATCTTAACGTTTGAACTGTTGACGTCCTCGATGAATTTCAATGTTTCATCGATCGTGTTGATTAGATGGTTTTCAAATCTGTTCAGTGGTTCTATGCAAAGATAGATATCTCTGTCCTCAGCGTACTTAGCCATATCCTTCACGCTCTCTACCGCCCTCTTCCACTCACTCTTCTTGTCCGGGGCTTCTAGGGTAGGACCTGCAGACGAGTATATGGGCCCCATAACTATCTGTGTCCCCAAATCCACTGCACAGTTTACACATCTTTTGATATATTCCATGGCATTTCTCCTCACACCCTTGTCAACGCTTTTCGCGTCTCTTTCAGGACTCATTACCACGGCCAATGATGAGCATTCTATACCATTAGAGTTGAGCTGATCCTTTATTCTCTTCACGTCGATATATTTTGGATCTTCAATCGGTATTTCGATACCGTCGAATCCATGCTTGCTGGCCTTGCTAATACAACTCGTATCGAACGGATAAACCCAAACCCAACTTATAACCCCAAACTTTACCATTTTTACAATACCTCATTTATGAGCCGGTGGTCTAAGATTTGTCGTAGCTCTTATTTAATATCTGCTTTGTTGCATAGCTCTTGCGATTCCCACGTTAACGTAGAACTAAGAAATCTACGGTAAACCAATTAGAAATATAACATAGGTATTAAGAATGGTCATGAAAATAGATATGTTCACAACGCTCTTTGATGATTGGTCAGCGTATGGGCAATGATCCATCACTAAATCTTCCTTACATAGAGGACATGGCAGGGTATTTCCTGATTTGCTGGGCATTCCCGCTAGCGGCTGTAGCTGTGCCACTGTACATGTTCTTGAGAGATATGGGTCTTCTGGACACGCAGATCGAGCTCATACTCCTTTGATCACGAGAAGACCTAATGAGGTCGGATTCCGCTGACGCGCATCCAATCGAAGATTGTCTTGCACACTTTGTTAAAGACAGGTTTGGTCGGATCTGAGAAGAGGAGGTGGTCTGCCTCAGGTATCATAACCAGTTTCTTGGGATTCTTGGCTTTGGAATAGGTGCTCAGCGATTCCCGGTCTGGGACCAAGTTGTCAGAATCGCCGTGAATAAAAAGAGCAGGACTTGGCGAAATCTCATGGACTATGTTTTCTGGCTTGTGTTCAAGAATGCTCTCCGCGGTCTGTAGTGGAACATGAACCACAGGCCCTTTCGGCGGTGGAAAGAGCCTTCTAGCTTCATGTACAAACTTCCTTATGTCAGGAGGCGCCTGCATCATTTCCAACATGTCTATGTAATGAGATTTGCCACTTAGTACGCGGCGGTTTCTATCTTTTTCTATGCGCCGCAAGAACTCGTTCCATTTCGGTTCAGTGCTCTGCCTTCAGAAGCGTTTGTGGAGCCAACGTTCCCCGTCGCCAATCGCAGCTATCGAAATCAGATATCTTGCTCTCTTATCCGTGGCGGCGACGTAGATGGCATGCGCACCTCCTAAGCTATACCCTACTAAGCCTATTCTTTCCTCATCAATTTCTTTCCGAGTAGTCAGATAAGTGATTGTGTTCTGAATATCCCTTATCTGTTCTTCGCAAACAATTCTGCCTCTGACGCCTTCGCTAGTTCCGGATCCGGCGTAGTCAAACCTAGGCCCAATAAAGCCTTGTCTCGCAAGTCATAGAGGAGTACATAAAACCGTACTGAGTCAATAAAGCGGTTATATGCAGCCCTTGGGGCTCCACCGGGCAACTCAAGCATCAAACCAGAATACATGATGCTTCAAACGTTGTCAAAATCCATATATGCAACTATGTGGAGACCTTATGCCCAAGAGGTGTAAAGTTCTTGGTAAAGTTCGCGTACAGTACTCTTGTGTATACGGGAGTAGATTTTTCGGGCGAGCCACTGGAGAAAGGACTCGAACGTATATCCAAATATCATTACGACGGAGTCGAGATCGTTGGTGAACTCACAAAGGTCAATATGCCTAAATTGAAGGAGTTGCTCAAGAGCTTCAACTTGGAAGTATCTTCAATCGGTGGCGTTTTTCCCCAGGGCAGATATCTTGTAAGTTCAAATGAAAAGGCTAGGGAGGCTGCTGTGGAAGATTTTAGAAGCGTCGTCGACATGGCATCTTTCTTGGGAAACCCAGTTGTTGTAGTTTATCCGAGTCCTGTAGGCAAAGTGTATCCGGACAACTTAGAGAAGGAATGGGGATGGGCTGTGGAGAATATTAGAAAAGTGGGCAAGTATGCAGCCGACAAGGGAATTAGACTTGCGATAGAGCCTTGGAATCGATACGAGACATATTTTCTGAATACTTTGAGACAAGCTCTTGATTTAATGAAAGATGTGGGGTTGGACAACGTGGGTGTTTGGGGCGATACATTTCATATGAATATCGAGGAGCGATCGATTTCTGCCGCTGTTGAGGAGGCTAAAGAGGACTTGATGCATCTTCACGTCGCAGACAGCAACAGGGCAGCTCCGGGTCAAGGCCACATAGACTTCGTGCCAATTGTTAAAGCGCTTAAAAAGATAGGGTACGACAAGTACATGTGCTTTGAACTGATTCCTGCGGCAGCTGACCCGTTCTTCGCAATGAAGACGAAAAAATGCGATGAGTTCTTTGATGAATATACGAGACAATCCATAGATTACATGAAGACATTGTGGAGTAAGTATTAGACTATACATCATATTAGGATGAAGTTTAGCCGCTCGAAAGGATATTGCGGGATAGAGGGCGATGAGAGAGATAAACGTTGGAATGATAGGGGCAGGGTTCGCCGCCAAAGCACATTCAGTTGCCTACCGGATGCTACCAACCATCTTTTGGCCGCCGCCAGCGATTCCGCGTCTCAAAGTCATTGCAGATATTGACGCGAGATTGGCTGAGCTTGGCGCTAAAAGCTATGGTTTTCAAACCTGGACGGTTGAAGGAAAGAGTGTTGCTCAGATGAAGGATATTGAATTAGTGAATGTAGCTACACCCAATAACGCTCATAGAGAAGCGTGTATCGAGGCAGCCGAGCATGGAAAACATGTTTTTTGCGAGAAACCGATGGCAATGAATGCAATTGAGGCCAAAGAGATGTACGAATCTGCAGAGAAAGCGGATGTTAAGCACTGCGTGGATTTCAATTATAGAAAAACGCCTGCGGTTTCATTGGCAAAGCAGTTGGTTGACGAGAATGGAATAGGTCGAGTCTATCACTTCAGAGCTGCATATTTGCAGGACTGGCCGATCAATCCCGACTACCCACTCACGTGGAGGTTCAGGAAAGATGTGTCTGGATCAGGCGTTCTTGGTGACCTAGGTTCACATATAATTGACTTGGCTCGATTTCTGGTTGGAGATATCAAAGAAGTTGCTTCGATTACTGAGACGTTTGTGAAAGAGAGGCCTCTACCTAAAAGGGAGTACGCCCTCTTCGAGACAAAAGAGACCGTGAAAGAAAAGGGAAAGGTAGATGTGGACGATGCGGCTTGCATACTTGCGAGATTTGAAAATGGAGCCCTCGGCACAATCGAGTCCTCTCGACTTGCGTACGGACGAAAGAACTACCAGACCTTTGAGCTATATGGAAGCAAAGGATCTCTTATTTTCAATTATGAGAGGTTGAATGAGCTTAAGTTTTATTCGGCTGAAGATCCTGAACACACGCAAGGTTTCAGAACGATACTAACCGGGCCTGCCCATCCCTACGGGGCAGCATGGGGGCCGATACCAGGAATCAGCGAGGGATACATGATGACGATTGCAAATACGATCTACGAATTTCTCAATGGAATAGTAAATGAAAAAAAGAATTATCCTACATTCTATGATGGCTGGAAAAGTCAGCAGGTGATAGACGCGTCTCTCAAATCAGCAGCAACTGGTAGGTGGGTCAGCGTTGGATAGTTCGCTATACAGAACCTCTGTCCTAAGAATTTCCGGCAGATTGACTATTTTGTTTTTTATTCCGCCAAACCATATTAGGCTTATCCTTTTCCGATTCCCAGGGTCAAAGCTTGGACTATATATTTCTGGACTATGATTGCGAGGACGATGATAGGGACCATCATTATCACAGTAAGAGCAGCAATCACGTGCCATTCCAAAGCTATCTGCCCCCATATGAATAACAGAAACTGTGTAGGGAGCGTTGCAGCCGCAACATTAGTTAGAATAGTCGAATAGAAGAATTCATTCCATGAGAATATCGCGGAAAATATGCATCATACGGCCAAGCCTGCTTGAGAAAGAGGTAACGTTATTGTTAAGAAGGCTCGCCACCGTGTACATCCATCAACGAGAGCAGCTTGTTCCAGATCTTCAGGTATGCCAACATAAAAGGCTCTCATTATCCAAACTACGAAAGGAAGGCTAATAGTAACATGCATAAGAGACTGACCAGTACCCCCCCGCCGCCTGTATCAATCAAATGTAACTTTGTAAAGAAAATGAACACAGGAATCAAAATTGCTACAGGCGGTAAAATCGGTTAGACAGAATCCAGAACGCGATATCCCGATTGCGTCTGAACTTAAATCTGGCTAAACCATAACCGGCCAGACTACCCAGTACGACCGACAGAGGAGTGCTCAATGCCAAAACTATTAGGCTATTTCTGAAGTGCTAACTACTACTGATCTTACCAGAAGCTCTTTGTAGGTACCTAGGAGGTCCCCTTTTGGGAGGAAAACTGGTACCATGGCAATATTCTCAGCATACGATTTGAAGGAAGACAACACAGTCCATGCTATCGGAAACAAACACCAGGCCTAAGCTAGAGCATTTATCAATAGAGGGTTTTTTAAGCCTGCTCATCTCCGTTCAGCTGTAGTAGAGCCGGCTAGAAAGTACATTGATGGCCTGCTCTGTCAATTCGCACTAGCTGAACACCGCAAAGCGTTGTATTTCGTGCTCTAGAGAAATCATGCAAATCTTGAGAAGCATATAGTTGACGCCACTGAACCTAAAATCAAGAATTGAATGCAGAGGCTTTCGATTATTAATCAAAAAACGTAAGCCTTTAAGGAGTTTCCTTTGAGACTATTCTTCTTAAATCGTAAAGTGCGTATATGATATGATCGGGCTCTGCGTCCAAGGATGTCATGTTTATCGGCCTATTAATGAATAATACTGTTCTGGAGCCTGCTCTTTTGCCTGCTATCACATCATAAACGCTATCGCCAACATAGAAGCAGTTTGCCGAGGGTAAACCTAGTCTTTTCGCCGCTTCGATAACTAAATCTGGACTAGGCTTTCCCTTTTCTACGTCATCACGACCAACTATGACGTCGAAGTATTTCTCTAGATAAAATCTCTTCAGGATCATCTTTATCCTTTCTTTAGGGCTTGAGGAGGCTACTGCCCTTCCAAATCCTCGCTCATTTAAGTAGATCAGGGTGTCTGCCACTCCAGGCATGGGTTTTATTAAATCTTTCCAAGTGGCATCAAAATATTTTTCTACAGAATTTACAAGGTTGTTCAGATTCCGAAAATCGTCTTTTAAAAAAAGCCTTGCAATGTCTGGAGCAGATAGCCCAAAATACTTCACTATCTCGCGATCTTTAATCCTTCTTCCTAGCCTATGTAAACCATGCTTCCATGCATTTAACCAAAGCGTGTCTGAATCGATTATCGTTCCATCCAAGTCAAAGATGTATGCATTCACTTTTTTACACTTGTGCGAGAAGGTTTGAATCGTTTCTTTAAGGAATTGGTGAATCGGATTAAAGCAAGGGAGCATTTGCACTAGTTTGTCCTCAGCTATTATTGACTATACGTTCACGATTTTCCTAATGAGCTAGTTCTTAATAAGATGAATGACTTCTATGCGGATTAGAAGTAAATATTGATTTACGCCATTGGCAAATATCAGTCTTTCACACTCATTTGAGCTTATCAATTCGGTCAAGCATGCAGAGTTTTCACCGAGCGCTTGACACGCGCTAGCCGAAAATGCTCTTCCGTAAGCCGAGTAAGCAACATAGGGACTATATAGTCCTATACGAGTTGGCACAAACCTATGCGGATTAAGGCCAAAATTAATGAAACTCGTCGATGTAAACATCGAACCAGAGGTTTAGTGCGGGGGTTAAGATTCGAACCTACGATTTTCCGCATATGGCCTTACATTGTGGTAGGAAAGGTTAAGAATTGATCTGAGAAGAAGGGAGGGATACTTTCTCAAGAAGCTTGATGGCTCCACTTACGTCTCAGATGTCCGGGGAGGACAGTATCCTCCATCTGGCATAATCGACTTCACATATGCACCATATTGCCGTTGAGTGACCCAGTCCAACCGCTCCAAAGGCCTTCTGTGGACGCTGTTCAAGTGCGCCAGACGAGATCGGAAGAGTCCTCAGAAAGAAAGGGATCATCGAAGGAAATCTGGAAATTGAAATCGAAATGTATATGTTGGTGATGCATCTTTCATCCGTTAATAGTGGATTTTGAGGAGGTTCAGAGATGGCACAGGCTTGCCCATTAAATCACCGCAAGGAAACTCATGCCTTCAGGTTTGGCGGCGTCTTGAGAGAGTTCGGGTTGCCTTCAGCGCCTGAGAAGCTGCTCACTGTAAACGATGATCCTTTTAGACCGCAGCCTAGAATTGACAGAAGTTTTCATGCTGACATGAGCACGGTTGTCGGCCGAATGAGGAAGGACAACCCGCTTGAGAACGATCTCAAGTACGTCCTCGTCTCGCGTAACACCATGATGGGTGCTGCAAAAGGCGCTGTTCCGGTCGCTGAACATCTTTTCAAGAATGGCTACGTTTAGAGGGTGTAGGAATTGGACATTGGCAAGAGGAAGAGGTTGAGCAGGATCTTCAAGAATGACGGGCGAACCGTAATCATTCCCATGGATCACGGAGTCACTTTAGGTCCAGTCCAAGGGCTCGTGAACATGCAAGAAACCGTGGATAAGCTCGCAAAGGGAGACGTTGATGCGATCGTGGTCCATAAAGGGATCGCGAAGACAGTCAACACTGGTTCAATAGGACTTATCGTTCATCTCTCAGCCAGCACGAGGCTGGGGCCAGATCTGAATCGGAAGGTGAAGGTTTGTTCCGTGGAAGAGGCGCTTAGACTGGGCGCGGACGCCGTTTCTCTCCACATAAATGTCGGCGCTCCAAGCGAACATGAGATGTTGATTAAGCTCGGGAACATCGCTGATGAATGCGACAGCCTGGGGATTCCTCTACTAGCCATGATGTATCCCCGGGGCCCAAGCGTCTC
>Ga0129297_10000900_pt1 | contig 14795 bp, 14 predicted proteins | sample I18A1metaG_FD_94708 | JGI IMG/M metagenome (GOLD analysis project Ga0129297, IMG submission 94708) | Lake sediment bacterial and archeal communities from Gulf of Boni, Indonesia to study Microbial Dark Matter (Phase II) - ​I18A1 metaG | ecosystem: Environmental > Aquatic > Freshwater > Lake >... | reverse complement strand
CCAGGGCGAAGGGGACGGGGGTGGGTGGGGTTTGCGCCACCAGGAAGGGCGCGCACAGGGACATGGCCAGGCAGAGGAGGGTCGGTTTCATCACAAGGGACCTCAGGGGCTGGAAGGAAGAAGGCGCCTCCAGTATGGCCGGACCCGCGACCCGTCACGGATCCTTCCCGATTCCCATCCAAAGGACGAGAACGGAGAGGTGGACCATGAGCTTCGAGGATGCCTACCGCTGCATCGCCAAGCGCCGCATGCGCGAGTTCCGGACAGGATTCCGCGCGCGGACCGGTACGGCCTGCCGGCCGCCAGCCACAGCCATCCGGCCGCTGCGTAGACCGGAACTGATCTCCTTTGTCGTCTCCAGCCTGCTGCTCCGCCGCAACGGGATCATGCGGTGACCGGGGCCGACGATCGCCTGGGCCGGATCCTGCGCCAGTCCACGTTCTCATCGCAGGACCTGGTCTACTTACTGGGACTCGCGCGTCCGGCCGAGGTGGCGCGCCTGCGCACCCGGGCCCTGGACGTGATGCGGGCGCACGTGGGGGACGAGGTCTACTACCGGGGGCTCATCGAGCTCACCAATGTCTGCGCCTGTGACTGCCTCTACTGCGGCATCCGTCTCAGCAACCGGGAGGTGGAGCGCTTCACCCTGGAGGAGGACGAGGTCCTGGATTCCGCGAGCTGGTGCGCCGAGGCGGGCTACGGCTCCCTGGTGCTCCAGGGAGGCGAGCGTAAGGATCCAGCCTTCATCGACTACGTGGAGCATCTTGTGCGGCGCATCCGGGCCGACTCCGTGCGCCCGGAGTTGCCCCAGGGCCTGGGCATCACCCTCAGCCTGGGCGAGCAGACCCTGGCGACCTACCGGCGCTGGCGTGCAGCCGGGGCGCACCGCTACCTGCTGCGGGTGGAGACCACGAATCCCGAACTGTTCAGCCGGATCCACCCGCCCCGGCAGACCCTGGAAGCCCGCAAGCAGGCCCTGGCGGACCTGGCCACGGCCGGCTTCCAGGTGGGCACGGGCGTCATGATCGGCATCCCCGGCCAGACACTCGAGATGCTGGCGGAGGACGTGCGGTTCTTCCGGCAGCACCCCATCGACATGATCGGCATGGGCCCCTGGCTCTTCCACCCCGATACGCCCATGAAGGACTGGACCCAGCCCCTTCCCAAGGAGGGGCTGCTGCAGCTGGCCCTCAACATGATCGCCGTGGTGCGCCTGGTGTGCCCCGACGTGAACATCGCCGCCACCACCGCCCTGCAGGCCATGGTGCCCGACGGGCGCGAGAAGGGCCTGAGCTACGGCGCCAACGTGACCATGCCGAACCTCACGCCGGTGCACGCGCGGGCGAACTACCAGCTCTACGATGGCAAGCCCTGCATGGACGAAGGCCGCGACGAGTGCCGCGGCTGCCTCATGGGCCGCGTGGAGAGCGTGGGGCGGACCGTGGCCCTTAATCAGTGGGGCGACGCGCCGCACTTCGCGCAGCGGACGGGTGCCAGCGATCCCGGCGGGATGCTTCAGGAGGAGGCATCCGCCGCTTCCAGACCGCGGGACGTATAGACCGCAGCGGCCAAGCCGAGGGTGATGATCAGCAGACCGGAGGTGGCCAGCACGGCCGGCAAGGGGACGATGTGCAGCAGCACCCCTGCCGCCCCGTAGGCCAGGGTGAGCGCGATGTTCCCGATGGAGGCGGCCAGGGAGAAGACGCGGCCGGCCATGTCCTCGGGCACGCTGCGCTGCAGGACGGTGGTCCAGGAGACTGAGGCCACGGATACGCAGATCCCGGTCAGGAGCATGGCCGCCGCATAGGCGATGGGCGAGGTCAGCGTGGCGATCCGGAAGAGGCCCAGCCCGAGGAGCCCGGCTCCCATCAGCGCCAGGATGCGGTAGAGCAGACGCTCCCCGGCCTGCAGCCTCAAGAATCCCAACAGCATGGACCCGGCGATGATTCCGGTCCCCATGCCCGCCTCCAGCATCCCCAGGTTGAGGATCCCGCGCCCGGAAAGCTGGTCCGCCAGGAAGGGCAGGATCACGGCAAGGCTCCCGAAGAGCAGGTGGACGCCGAACACCACCCCGAGGATGAGCAGCAGCCGTGGTCGGTCCGCCAGGAAGCGGAACCCGCCCCGGACGCCGGCGGCGTGGTCGCCGGAGGGTGTCGTGGAGACGCGCTGGAGTGCCGGTCCCATGCAGGCGATGAGCCCCCCGGAGACGAGGAAGGAGAGGGCGTTGGCCAGGAATGCGCCCGCATAGCCCGTGAGCCCGAGGCACGCGGCCCCGAGCAGGGGCCCCGCGACGGAGGTGGCCCCGGAAATGAGCTGCATGCCGGCGTTGGCCTGGACCAGCCGGTCGTCCGGCACGATCCGGGGGATCACCACCCGCGCCGTGGGATTGAAGAAGGCGGAGCAGACCGAGAGGAGGACCGCCACGCCGAGCACGTGCCAGAGGGCCAGGCGGCCGGAGAGCGCGGCGGCGGCGGCGAGCGCGACCACGAACCCACGCACGAGATCCGCCGCCACGAGAAGGCGCTTACGGTCGGAGCGGTCGATGAGGACGCCTACCCAGGGGCTGATCAGGAAGCCGGGCAGGTAGGACGCCACCAGGTAGAGGCCCATGGCGGCCGGAGAGCGGGTCTGCTCCAGGACGAACCAGGCCAGCGCGATGGCGTAGAACGTGTCCCCGGCCTGGGAGACGAGGCTCGCGGTCCAGAGAAGACCGTAGTTCCGGTTGATGATGCGTGGACGATCCATGGCTTCCTCCCTGCCGGCCCGCAGCGGTTCGTCTGGACCGGTGGGAGGAGGCTAAAGGGTGAAGCGGTGATCGGGTCAAGCACCGGCGGCGGCTGCCCGGAGCTACTCCACCACCAGGCAGGCTTCCCGCGGGAAGCCCACGGACACTGGAGCACCCAGCGGCGGCAGCGCCAGACGCGGGGTGTTGAAGGTGTCGAGGACCAGGTCCTGGTCTGTCGTGCCCACCACCAGGCGCACGATGGAGCCCAGGAAGATCACGTTGGAGAGGGTTCCCCGCAGGCGGTTCTCGTGGTGCGGATGATGCTCGAGGGAGAGCATCTCGGGGCGCAGGGAGAGCTTCACCGCGCGGCCCGCTGGGACGGGACCTGCCGCCACCACCTCCTGACCGCTCACAAGGAGGCGCCCCTGAGCGGAGTCCATCACCATGGCATCCAAGACGTTCAGCGTCCCGATGAAGGAGGCGACGAAGGCATTGGCGGGACGGTTGTAGATCTCGAAGGGCGTGCCCACCTGCTCGATCTTGCCGGCGCGCATGACCACGATGCGGTCGGAGAGGGAGAGCGCCTCCTCCTGGTCATGGGTGACGTAGACCGTGGTGATGCCCGTCTGGCGCTGGATGGCGCGGATCTCCTCGCGGAGCCGGCCGCGGATCTTCGCGTCCAGGGCGGAGAGGGGCTCATCCAGCAGGAGGATCTTCGGCCTGGGTGCCAGGGCCCGGGCCAGGGCCACGCGCTGCTGCTGGCCGCCCGACATCTGGTGGGGGTAGCGCTCCCCGAACTCCCCCATGTGGATCAGCTCCAGCATCTCGTCCACCCGGCGTTCGGTCTCCGCAGCCTTCCAGCCCGTCACCTTCAGCCCGAAGGCGATGTTGCGGCGCACGGTCATGTTGGGGAACAGGGCGTAGTTCTGGAACACCATGCCCACGCCGCGCTGGTTGGGCGGCACTGAGGCCACCTCGACGCCCGCAATGCGGATGCTGCCCTCCGAGGGCGTCTCGAAGCCCGCCACCATGCGCAGGGTGGTGGTCTTGCCGCAGCCGGAGCCGCCCAGGAAGGACATGAACTCGCCCTCCTGGATGTCGAGGTTGAAGTCGTCCACCACCGTGGTGGCTCCGAAGCGCTTTACGAGATTTTTCAGTTCAAGGAATGCCATGGAAAGCTCCGGTTCAGTGCGTGCCGCCCAGGGCGGAACCTTGGCCTGCGAGACTTCGGCTCGCGAACTGGATCAGCCCGATGAGACCCCAGGTGAGCAGGAAGCTGAGGATGGCCAGAGCCGCGGGCTCGAAGGCAAGGTCTCGGCCCACCAGGGCCATGTAGGGGCCGAAGGCGGGCCAGGCCAGCATCACGGCGAGGGTGAGCTCGCCGATGACGATGGAGAAGGTGAGGAACACCGCGCTGAGGAGCGAGATCCGTAGGTTCGGCAGCAGCACACGGAAGAGGATCGTGCCCCAGCCCGCGCCGAGGCTTTGCGCAGCCTCCGTCAGGCCCTTCAGGTCGATGGCCCGCAGCCCTGCATCCACTGCGCGGTAGATGTAGGGGAAGGCGAGCACCACATAGCCCGCCACCAGCAGGAAGGGGCTGGAGACCAGGGTGAAGGACAGGACCCCGTACATGCGGATCAAGCCGAAGACCAGCACGATGGGCGGAATGACGAAGGGGATCAGGGAGCAGGTCTCCAGGATGGGCTTGGCCCAGGTCGCCCGCAGATGCACCCAGATCATCGTGGGCAGGATCAAGGCCAGACCCACCACGATGGTCAGCAGGGCCATCCGGAAGGAGAAGGCGAAGGTCTGCAGGAACTGCGGGTCGGCGAAGACCTTCGCATAGGCCGTGAAGCCGAGCACGCCCTTCTTCCCCCGGAGGGAGAAGAGGAAGGTCGCCAGCAGGGGGATGAGGAAGTAGAGGGAGCCCAGGGTCATCCACAGCCAGGCCCAGCCGCTCTGCCGCAAGGCATGTCTTCGCTGCCTCTTCATGCGAGCCACCGGGAGGAGCGCTTCTGGAGCGTGCGGTAGGCGAGGATGCTGAGGCCCATGACCACCACCATGCCCAGTGCAAGGGCATACCCGAGGTTGGGGTCGTGCAGCACATCTCCTTGGATCTGCGCGCCGATGAGGATGGGCACCAGGTTCAGGAGGCCGCCGGTGAGGGCGTAGGCCGTGGCGTAGGCCCCGAAGGCGTTCCCGAAGAGGAGGATGGCGGAGGAGAGCAGGGATGGCATCAGGATGGGCAGCGCCACATGGCGCCAGTACTGGTATTTCGAAGCCCCCAGGCTCTCGGAGGCCTCCCGCCACTCGCGGCGGACGCCGTCCAGGGCGGGAGTGATGATGAGCACCATCAGGGGCAGCTGGAAGTAGAGGTAGGTGAGGCAGAGGCCCCAGAAGCTGTAGAGGTTGAAGCCCATCTCGTACAGATTGAGCCCGAAGACATTCTTCAGCACGAAGGTCACCATGCCCATGCGCCCCAGGGTGGCGATGAACGCGAAGGCCAGGGGCACGCCCGCGAAGTTGGAGGCCACGCCGCAGAAGGTGAGCAGCATGGAGCGCAGCTCCTTCGGCAGCCTGCCCAGCGTGATGGCATAGGCCAGCAGGAAGCCCAGCAGTGTGCCGCCCAGGGCCGAGGCCGCGGAGACCTCGATGGTGACGAGGTAGGCGCTCATGATGGAGGGGCGGGCTAGGTGGGCGAAGTTGGCTAGGGTGAAGTGCCCTTCGGCATCCTGGAAGCTGCCCACCAGGATCGTGGCGCAGGGCAGGATCATGAAGGCCAGGGCGAAGCCCAGGAAAGGCAGGAGCCCGAGCCAGCGCCGGGCTCCCCGCCGGGCAAGGAGGCGGTAAGTCGGCGCCTCCTTGCCAGAGGACAAGGCGAGTTCTGTGGCTTCCAAGATCTACTTCTTCTGCACGCTGACGTTGACGACCTTGTCCCAGTTCTCGGCAATGAACTTCTTCGCGGAATCCTGCTTCTCGATGCTGGGGAAGACGGCCGTCGCATAGGCGGACGCGGGCGGCAGCTTGGCGCTCAGGTCGGCGGGGATCGCGTTGCGCTTGGCCAGGTCATTGAAACGCACAGGGTGGCCGTACCCCTTCAGCCAGATCAGCTGGCCCTCGTCGGAGTAGAGGTACTCCATCCACAGCCGCGCGGCGTTCGGGTGCGGCGCGAAGGCGCTGATGGCCTGGATATAGACGCCCGCCACCACGCCGGACTTGGGGATGATGACGTCGATGGTGGGGTTGCCAGCGCTCTTGTCACGGTTGCTGAGGGCGTTGTAGTCCCAGCGGATGGTGATGGGCGTCTCGCCGGAGGCCACGGTGCCGGGCACGGCGATGATGGGCACGAAGTTGCCGACACCGTTCAGCTTCTTGAAGAACTCCAGGCCGGGTTGCACCTTGTCGAAGCTGCCGCCGTTGGCCAGCGCCGCGGCACCCACGGACATGATGGCCTGGTTGGCGGTGCGGGGATCGCCGGCCAGGGCCACCTGGCCCTTGTATTCGGGCTTCAGCAGATCGCTCCAGTCCTTGGGGGGATTCTTGACGATGTCCCTGTTCACTTCGAAGGCCAGGGCGCCGTAGTAGTCGCCGTACCAGAAGCCCTCGGTATCCTTCACATCGGCGGGAATGGTGTCCCAGGTGCGCACCTTGTAGGGCGCCAGCAGGCCTTCCGCCTTGGCCGCGGGGCCGAAGGACAGACCCACGTCGATGACGTCAGGAGCCTGGCGGCCCTTGTTGCCTTTATTCGCCTTGATGGCCTCGATCTCCTCGCCCGAGCTGCCATCGGGATTCAGCTCGTTGATCTTGATGCCGTACTTGGCAGAGAACTTCTGGATCATTTCGCCGTAGTTGACCCAGTCGTGGGGTAGGGCGATGACCGTGAGCTCGCCCTCCTTCTTGGCGGCGGCGACCAGGTCGTCGAACTTCGCGGGGGCCTTGGTAAGGGGGGTCTGGGCCAGCAGGCTGGCGCCCGCCAGCAGCACGGCGAAAGTCATCCGGGCCAGACGGCCGGATGCGGGCGTGATGGACATGCTCATGACGGTCCTTTCTCTGCCGGTCTTTCCGGCGCAACACAGGGGTTCACTTGATTAAGGCGCGTGGTCCGTGACCGGAAGGGAAAGGGACGGTGAACTCTGGGTGAAATCCATCGAGAAAGCGATTCGCAATAAATTCGCTATCATGAAAGAACTCAGGACGCCCCGTGTCTTCCACCTCCCCCATCCGGCGCATTGCCCACCTGGACATGGACGCCTTCTTCGCCTCCGTGGAGCTGCTGCGCTACCCGGAGCTGCGGGGGCAGCCGGTGGTGGTGGGCGGGCGCCGGGCCAAGGCCGTGACCGGGGAAGGCGGCTTCGCGCGGCTGAAGTCCTACGCGGGGCGGGGCGTGGTGACCACCTGCACGTACGAGGCCCGGGCCTTCGGCGTGCGCTCGGGCCTGGGCCTCATGAAGGCCGCGGCCCTGGCGCCGGACGCGATCCTGCTCCCGGCGGACTTCGAGGCCTACTCCCGCTGTTCGCGGCTCTTCAAGGCCGCGGTGGCGGAGATCGCGCCGGTCATCGAAGACCGGGGCATCGACGAGATCTACCTCGACCTGACGGCGGTGGAGGGGGAGAGCCGGGAGCTGGGGATGCGCCTGAAGCGGGCCGTGCGCGAGGCCACGGACCTCACCTGCTCCGTGGGCATCACGCCCAACAAGCTGCTCTCCAAGCTGGCCTCGGAGCTGCAGAAGCCCGACGGCCTCACGATCCTCACGCGGGAGGACCTCCCCACCCGCATCTGGCCCCTGAAGGCGGGTGCCATCAACGGCATCGGGCCCAAGGCCAGCGCGAAGCTGGAGTCCTTGGGCATCCGCACCATCGGCGAGCTGGCGGCGGCGGATCCACTCTTCCTCATCCGGCAGTTCGGCCAGAGCTATGGCACTTGGCTGGCGGAGGCCGCCCAGGGGCAGGACGACAGTCCGGTGGTGACGCACCGGGAGGTGAAGTCCGTGAGCGCCGAGACCACCTTCGAGCGGGACCTTCATCCGAAGACGGATCGCGAGGAGCTTTCGCGGATCCTGCTGGCCCTCTGCGAGCGCGTGGCGCGGGACCTCGAACGCAAGGACTGCCGGGGGAAGACCATCGGCATCAAGCTGCGATTCGACGACTTCCGGACCCTCACCCGGGATGTGACGCTGGATCGCGCCACGGCCGACGCGCAGGCCATCCGCGCGGCGGCCCGCTCCTGCCTGCGCCGTGTCACCTTCGACCGGAAGCTGCGCCTCCTGGGGGTGCGCGCGGGTTCCCTGGTGCACTCTGGCGAAGAGGAGGTCTACGAGCCACCCCGGCCCGATCGCGTGGCGGAGCAGGCGCCACCCCTGTTCGAGGAGGGGGACCTCTGATGCCCGCCCTCTCCGTCTCGGAGTTCGTCACGCCCCTGGAGCCCTCGGGCAGCCTGGACGCCTCCCTCTCCTTCCGCCTGGACGAGGACGCCATGGCCCTGGGGATGAAGCTCCACGCCCGGGTGCAGAAGCGGCTGATGCGCGAGGTGCCCGGCACCCGCTGCGAGGTGTCCGTGCTGCGCGCGCTGGAGCGGGAGGGCTACGAGTGCCTGGTGCGGGGGCGCCTGGATGTGCGCCTGCCGGGGCCTCCCTGCCTGGTGGAGGAGATCAAGACCACCTTCCAGCCCGCCGCCCTCCTGCGGGCGCTGGCGGCGGACCAGGACCACGTCTTCGCCCAGCAGGCGCGGATGTACGCGTGGATCCACTGGATGGAGACGGGGGAGGCGACCACCTGCCGCCTGCGCGTGATCTCGCTGCTGGACGAGGCGGAGGCCCTGGTGCCCGTGGCCTTCGAGCCCGAGGCCTTCACGGTCTGGGTGGAAGGGCAGCTGGAGGCCCTGCGGCAGGCCCACCTGCAGGTCCTGGCCCGGGCCGAGGAACGGCGCGGCATCGGCGAGGGACTGGCCTTTCCCTTCGCGGAGCTGCGCCCGGGGCAGGACCACCTCATGGCGCTGGCGGACCGGGCCTTCGAGGAGCACCGGCCTCTCCTGGTGCAGGCCCCCACGGGCCTGGGCAAGACGGCGGCGCTGCTCTTCCCGGCGCTCCGCAAGGCCCTGGCGGAGGACCTGCGCGTCTTCTACGCCACGCCGCGCAACAGCCAGCACGGTCTCGCGGAGTCCTTCGTCCGCCTGCTCCGGGCGCAAGGGCATGGGGTGCGCTCCGTGACCCTGCGCGCCAAGGAGAAGGTCTGCCCCCAGGAGGAGGTGCACTGCACCCCCGAGGCCTGCCCCCGGGCGAAGGGCTATTACGACCGGCTGAAGGCCTCGGACGTGCTCGCGGAACTCCGGGCGGAAGGCTGCGCGGACACGGCGGCCCTGAAGGAGGCGGCGGACCGCTTCGAGCTCTGCCCCTTCGAGCTGTCCCTGGATGCGGCGCGGAACGCCGACGTGGTGATCGGCGACTACAACTACGTGCTGGCGCCCCAGGCCACGGTGCAGCGCTTCTTCGCGACGCCGGAGCTGAGCGCGCGCAACCTGGTGCTCTTCGACGAGGCCCACAACCTGCCGTCCCGGGCCACCGACTGGTTCTCCCCGGCCCTGGACCTGCGGGAGCTGGAGGCCCTGCGGAAGGCCTGGCGCGGACCCCGGAACGCGTCCCTGCGGGGCAAGGTGACCCGGCAGCTCGGGCGCTGCCTCAAGCGGGTGGAAGCCCACGCGGGAGACCACCGCCAAGTGGCGGTGGATCCGGAGCCCTTCCTGGCGGAAGAAGCCCGCCTGCGCCGCCTGCTGGCCACGGCGGCGGCGGAGGGCGCCACCCTCAGCCCGGGCCACCCCCTGGTCCAGCTCTTCCGGCTGTGGTCGGGCTTCTGCGCGGTGCTGCGGGAGCTGAGCCCCGCTCACCTGATCACCTGGATTCCTCCGGGGCGCCTGCAGGTCACCTGCGCCGATGCCTCGGCCCACCTGGCGGAGCGCCTGAAGCCCCTGGCCGGCGTCGTGCTCTTCTCGGGCACGCTGAAGCCCTTCGCCTTCTACGAGCGCCTCTCGGGCCTGCCCGCGGAGCGCACCCTGCAGGAGGAGATCCCCTCGCCGTTCCCGGCGGAGCACCGGCGCATCCTCGTGGTGCCCCAGATCTCCACGCTGCTGCGCCGGCGCCCGCAGGAGATCCCCCGCATCGCGGACTTCCTGTCCCGGGTGCTGCCCGAGCGGCACGGCAACTACCTGGTGTTCTTCCCCAGCTTCGACTTCCTGGAGAAGACGCAGGCCCTGCTGGACCTGCCCGGCTTCCAGGTCTTCGCCCAGCCGCGGGGAGCCTCCCAGATGGACCTCGCTGCGCTGCTGACCTCCCTGCGGGAGGCGCAGGGCGTGGTGGTGCTGGCGGTGCAGGGGGGCTCCCTCTCCGAGGGCATCGACCTGCCCGGGGAGGCCCTCATCGGCTGCGTGGTGGTGGGGCCTCCCCTGCCGCCCTTCGACCTGGAGCGCCAGCTCATCAAGGACTACTTCGACCGCACTCTGGGCTCGGGCGAAGCCTACGCCTACACGTTCCCGGCCATGGCCAAGGCGGTCCAGGCGGCGGGCCGCGTGATCCGCAGCCCCGAGGACCGGGGCCTCCTGGTCTTCCTCGACGGGCGCTTCCTGGAAGACGCCTACGCCCGCTGCTTCCCCGAGGACTGGTTCCGGGAGTCCCCCCGGGAGGCCGTGTCCGCCGCCATCCTGGCCGATGTGCGCCGCTTCTGGGAGGGCGGATGAGTGGGCCAGTGTCTGACTTACCGCAGGGACCCCAGCCTGAACTCCCGCTGGGGCCGCAGTCTGAGCTCCCGCTGGGGCCCTTGCCCGAGGGCTACTACCTGCGGAACGTCGAGGCGGTGCTCGCCGACGTGCGGAGCCGGTACGGCGACCTGCTGCGGCCGGAGGAGACGGCGCGGCTGGAGGCCTTCGAGGCCCTGTCGCTCCCCGCCCGGCGCCTCTACGTGCGCATGCTCACGCGGCGAGGCCCCTGGTTCCGGGAGGACGGCCTGCGCTACGCGGAGATCGGGCCGACCGAGGCGCCGCTGCGAAGCCTCGAGGCGGCGGGCTTCTGCACGCGGCAGGGACCTGTTCAGGAGTTGCTGCCCCTGCTGACGAAAGGGGAGGTCTGCGACCTGCTGGCGTGCTTCGGGCTTTCCCACGCCAAGGGCCACCGACGGGAAGCCCTGGTGGAACGTCTGGTGGAAGGGGCCGATCCGGTCCCGCTGGCGGAACCTCTGGAGACCTTCCTCCGGCCCGTCCGGCCGCTGGCGACGGAGTTGTGGGGGCTCATCTTCTTCCTCTTCTTCGGCAACGGTGAGCAGGACCTGTCCAGCTTCGTGCTGGCGGACACGGGACGCCTCGCCTACGAGCCCTACGCCGTGGATCCCACAGACCGGCTGTTCGAGACCCGGGCGGACGTGGACTTCCTGCTCTCCATCCGCGCGCTCCGGGAGGCCCTGGAGCAGGCTGCCCTGGTCAACGACCGCGAGGCCATCGCCGGGATCACCGCGACGGCGCTGGCCATGGAGCCCCATCCCGGGGTGCGCCAGCAGCGGCGGTATCACCGGCTCCTGAACCTCCTGGGGCAGACCTGGGAGCGCGCGGGCGAGGCGGCCCAGGCCCTCGCCTGCTATGAGCGCAGCGACCTGCCCCCTGCCCGGGAGCGCATCGCCCGGCTCCTGGCGAAGGAAGGCCGCGCCGGGGATGCGTGCCGCCTGGCCATGGTCCTGGCGGAGGCCCCGCGGGATCCCGGAGAGGAGCGCTTCGCCCGGATCTTCCTGCGGCGTCTGGCCCGCCGCGTGCCCGAGGCCTCCCGCTGGCTGGAGGGCCAGCCCCCGCAGGACAGGATCCCCGAACTGCACCTCTCGCTGCCCAGGCAGGACTCCGTGGAGCAGGCCGTCCTGGAAGACGCCCGAAGGCAGGGCTGGGCGGGCTTCTTCGCCGAGAACGTCCTCTGGAACGCACTCTTCGGACTGGCTTTCTGGGACGTGCTCTTCGCACCCGTGCGGGGAGCCTTCCAGCACCGGTTCCAGACGGCACCCGCGGACCTGGGGCATCCCGACTTCTTCGAGCGACGACGGGCGCGCTTCGAGGCGCGGCTGGCGGAGCTGGGGGCCCACGGTTCCCTGGTGCACCGCATCCTGGACACCTTCGATCGCAAGCAGGGCGTGGCCTGCGCCTTCGTCTCCTGGAGAGCCCTGCGGCGTACGGATCTGGAAGCGGCCCTGACCCGGATCCCGCCGGCCGTCCTGATCCCCGTGCTGAGGACCCTGGCGCTCAACCCCCGGGCCTTCGGCTCCGGCTTTCCCGATCTCTTCCTCTACGAGCCCGGCGGGATGGCGTGGGCCCTGCACGAGGTGAAGGGGCCGGGCGATCGTGTGCGGCCCGAGCAGGAGCGGTGGCTGCTGCAGTTCCTGCGCCTGGGCGCAGAGGTCCGTGTGGCACATGTGAGCTGGGAACCGTGACCCGGTGCCTTCCGCCGCGGTCTTTTCCAGAGGGGCTGGCAGCCCGTTGGCATGTCACCCCTTTCCCGCTGCAGGGGCGTGTTTCCGAGGGGGCGGACCCTCGGAACGTTCTAGGATGGAGGCTGGGTGGGAACCTCCGTTCCCATCGGACCGCAGGAGTCACACCATGGGTGCAGTCGAGATCAAGTCCAGCGGACAGCGGATGGTCATCATCGGCGCGGGCACGGCCGGGATGGCGGCCCTGAAGCTGTTCAGCCAAGCCCAGGGACTGGTCGTGGGCATCGCGGATCCCAACCCGGAGGCCCCCGGCTTCCAGCTGGCGCGCCAGCTCGAGATCCCCGTCTTCCACGATGCGGCCGAGGCGCTCCGCGTGGCCAAGCCGAACCTGGTCTTCGAGGTGACGGGGGTGGAGGCGGTGACCGAGGCCGTGGCCCTCCTGGCGGCGGAGGTGGGCGCCACCTTCATCCCCAGCCGAGTGGCCCGGCTCATGATGCAGGCGGTGGAGCACAAGGCCGAAGGCGTGCGCAGCCACGTCATGGAGAAGATCTCGGAGGTGGAGGACGAGATCACCGGCGGCACGCGGGAGATGGAGGCCACCCTGATGCAGGTGCGAGCCATCATGTCCCAGCTCCAGATGCTGTCCCTCAATGCCGGCATCGAATCGGCCAAGGTGGGTCAGATGGGCAAAGGGTTCGCGGTCATCGCCGAGCACATGAACAAGGTCGCCGAGCAGGTGCGGGCCCTCACCCAGAAGATGGAGGCCATCAACACGGACATCCTCAGCATGTCGGCCAAGGTGGAGTCCATCTCCGAGTTTGTCCGCTAGGCCCGCCACCGGCATCGCATTCCGCACAAGGACCCTGACATGACCCGCATCTGTGCCTGGTGCCAGACCGAGATGCCCTCCAAGGGGGAGACGATCGTCACCCATGGCATCTGCGACGCATGCGCCAACCGCATGATCCGGGACACCCCGTATTCCCTTCAGCTCTACCTTGAGGAACTGGCCATCCCTGTGCTCGTGGTGGAAAGCGACGTGACGGCGTCCTTCGCGAACCGGGCCGCGCGGGAGCTTCTGGGCATGTCCGAGGATGATCTCAGGCACAGGGCGGTCGGTGAGGTCTTCACCTGCATTCATGCCAAGCAGCCGGAAGGGTGCGGGAGGACCATCCACTGCTCAGGCTGTGCCATCCGCAGGAGCATCCTCGCGAGTGCGGACACCGGTGAGCCCCAGGTGAACGTGCCGGCCACGATGAAGTGGGGGGATGCCGAGGATCCATCCGAGGTGGCCCTGCAGGTCACCACCCTCAAGCAGGGCGAAGTGATCCTGCTGAAGGTGGAACGGAAAAGCTGAGCCCCTCAGCCCGTCACGGTCCCCTGGAGCCGGGCATCCGAGAGTCATTGCCGCGCCTTCAACGGGGGGAACCATGGCTGCAACAAGCAACGCCGTCGGCTGGTTCGAGCTCTATGTCACGGACATGTCACGGGCCCGGCGCTTCTACGAGGCGGTGTTCCAGTGCGAGCTGGCGGAGCTCCCGCCCGTGGGCACCGATCTGAAGATGTGCGTGTTCCCCTGGAACGAAGGCCGCAAGGGCATCGCGGGGGCCCTGGTCCAGACCGCCCAGAAGGCTCCGGGTGACGGAGGGACACTGGTCTATTTCACTTGCGAGGACTGTGCCGTGGAAGCCGCCCGGGCACGGCTCCAAGGCGGCGTTGTGATCCGCCCCAAGATGAGCATCGGTGAGTACGGCTTCATTGCCATCGTGCGGGACTCCGAAGGCAACACCATCGGTCTGCACTCCAATCGATAAGCCGGGGAGCGGGATAGCCCCGCTCCCCGGCTCCGTTTGCCCTTCCCGTTACTTGGGCAGCACCACGGCATCGATCACGTGGATGACTCCGTTGGAGGCGATCACGTCCGCCGTGATCACATTGGCGCCATCCACCTTCACGCCGTTCATGGTGTTGATGGTCAGGGACTGGCCCTGCACCGTCTTGGCCGAGGACAGCTTCATGACGTCCTTGGCGGTCACCTGGCCGGGAACCACGTGGTAGGTGAGAATGGCCGTCAGCTTAGGGATGTCCTTCAGCAGGGAGTCCACCGTGCCCGCGGGCAGCTTGGCGAAGGCCTCGTCCGTGGGCGCGAACACGGTGAAGGGGCCCTTGCCCTTGAGCGTGTCCACAAGGCCCGCGGCGTTCAGGGCCGCGGTCAGAGTCTTGAAGGACCCGGCCGAGATGGCTGTGTCCACGATGTCCGCCTTTGTGGCGGGGGAAGCGACCACCAGGGCGGGGGAAGCCAGCAGGATCGCGAAGACGGGAACGGCAAAGCGAAGGACCATGTGAAGCTCCAGGGGGAAACGGCATCGGCCGGTAACTCTTGGAGGCTTCCATGAAGGAAATTGTTAAGAAAAATTTCTAGACAAAATCTGGACGGGCTTGTAAATCAACGCGCGACTTCCAGCCCGCGCACCAAGGTCACGCCTGGGATCCTCCGAAGGCGTGCCGCACCCTGTCCGCCCGCCACCAGCCTGACTGAATCGGGAAGCCGCTCCCGCAGGTCCCGCAGCAACAGCTGAGCCGCCTCCCCGCTCCCCGCCAGGGAGACGCTGACCCCCAGGGTG
>Ga0129297_10000899_pt1 | contig 14799 bp, 16 predicted proteins | sample I18A1metaG_FD_94708 | JGI IMG/M metagenome (GOLD analysis project Ga0129297, IMG submission 94708) | Lake sediment bacterial and archeal communities from Gulf of Boni, Indonesia to study Microbial Dark Matter (Phase II) - ​I18A1 metaG | ecosystem: Environmental > Aquatic > Freshwater > Lake >... | reverse complement strand
TACACCGTACCTTCTCGCCTCATAGGAGCACCCCGCGACTACTCCTCGTCCCTTTCCTTCCTTAGGGTCCGCGCCAACAATCACTGGTTTGCCCTTAAGACTTGGATTCTCGCGTTGCTCAACGGAGGAGTAGAAGGCATCCATATCGACGTGCAGAATGATCCTTTGCAATATTCCATCATCTCGCCGTTAAAACGCGATTTGTTCAAGATGACCTCGGGCACCTAGGCAGAGATCTGAAAAGCTGTTCGAGTTCAAGGAGTGTCGTATCTGTCTTTGGATCAGAGGTGCCCAGCTGGGAATGTATTACCAACCCAACGAGGGATAAGAGGTCAAACTTCGGAAGCAACACTCTTTCCAAGGCAAGGTCTGAATCCGTGGAAGAGTTTTGCGGACTCGTGGTGTGGAAGATGATTTGGAGAGACGAGCCTATCTCTGAATCGGCCTACTGTCTTTGGATTCCCAGACGGTGCCGTTAGGCGCTTGGGGCGCCTACTGCTTGGCGGTCAGGATGTAGTCGTAGGCGGCGAGCGCTGCATTGGCTCCCTCGCCTATCGCGATCACCACCTGTTCAGAGTATACGTTTGTCACATCACCAGCCGCGAAGAGTCCTGGCACTCCCGTTTCGTTCCTAGCGTTGATCATGATCCTGCCGTCTGGACTGGTTCTTACTAGGTGAGAGAAGAGAGCAGAGCCGGGAAGGAGGCCCAAGGTCACGAAGACCCCCTTGACAGGAATCTCTCTTTCGGTTCTATGAACTCTAGATCCAACTAGGATGCGTTCTACGTGTGTATCGCCTTGAATCTCTTTGACTTCAAAATCGCTGAGAAACTCAACGTTTTCCGAACGGTGTAGAATCTCACCAAGAGTAGAATGCAGGTATTCGGCTGGAACCCCTATCAGATAGACCTTTCTTGCGATTCGGGCTAGCTCCGTGGCTGCTTGAAGGGCTTGGGCGTCTTGACCAACCACGGCTACATCCATGCCGACGAACAGCGGAGCGTGACTCACCGCGGAATAGCTGACGCCCCGGCCTATCAGCCTGTCATCTCCGGGCACCATGAGTCGTCGAGGCATGACACCTGTCGCGATTATGGCTGCCTTGGCTTTGAACATTAACCCGCCTTTGGTTGTGGCCTCGAATATGTTCCCTGTCTTGCTGAAACGTGTCACCGTGTCCAAGTGGCGCGCGAAATCGAGATATTCCAATTGGCTCTTGAACTTGCCGACTAGTTCTTCTCCGTCAATTATGAAATGCGTTTCGGCACCCTCAAGGGAAAACTTGTAGTTCGTCTTTCCGCCAAGGTCTTCGCTCAACAGAATTGTCTCTATTCGTTTCCGAATAGCATAGGCAGCGGCTGTCAGGCCTGCTGGCCCGCCTCCAATTATGAGGAGGTCGTATGTCTTCTGTGGATCCGCTTTCTTCAACTCTGGCACCGCCTATTCAGGGGCTTTGGGGATATAACCAACTTTCATGCTGTGCTGGACCATATCCCTAGCCCTCTTTATTATCGCTGAGGCCTGATTGTAGAGCTCTTCTCTCGTCAGTTTCAAGCCGGCTATCCCTTGTTCCTGCGCCTTCAATCCCACGGCCATCGCCTCACGCGGGAAGACCTCCCACTCATCCATGTTCGGGCATATGTAGTCCTCAGTGAGTCCTTTTTCGCGAGCGCATTTCGCAAGTTCCTCAGCTGCTGCAATGCACATTTCATCCGTGATCGTTCGAGCCCGGACATCGAGAGTTCCGCGGAAGATTCCCGGAAAACCTAGGGAATTGTTGACTTGGTTTGGAAAGTCTGATCGACCCGTTGCGACAACTCGCGCTCCAGCTTCCTTGGCTTCCCAAGGCCAGATCTCGGGGATCGGGTTAGCGCAAGCGAAGACAATTGCGTCCTTGTTCATAGATGCCACCCACTCTTTCTTGATGGTATCTGGCCCCGGCTTGGCAAGGGCGATGCACACATCTGTACCTTTCATTGCCTCGGGTATGCCGCCGGTGCGTCCCTCCTTGTTAGTCATTTGGCAGATTCTCCATTTGTCCACGAACTCTGCCTTCCGCAGTTCAATGTCTTTCCTGCCGGGATGCAAGATACCTTTGCTGTCCACGAAGACCGTGTTTTCGGGCTTTATGCCGTAGGCAAATATCAACCGGCTCACCGCAACGTTCGCTGCGCCTGTTCCGATTAGCGAGATTTGCACGTCACTTGGCCTCTTTCCTACCACCTCCAGAGCGTTAATCAAGCCTCCCAAGGTGATTGTCGCTGTTCCTTGTTGGTCGTCATGCCAGATGGGGATTTCACAAGCAGCTCTCAGGGTATCCAGAATACGGAAACATTTCGGTTGGGCGATATCTTCCAGATTGACTCCGCCAATTGCAGGCTGCAGCCACTTCACTGCCGATATTATTTCGTCGGGATCCTTTGTCCCTAGGCAGATGGGAAATGCATCAACACCTCCGAGGTACTTGTAGAGAAGAGCCTTTCCCTCCATGACGGGAAGCCCGGCCTTCGGCCCTATGTCACCGAGACCTAAGACGCGTGTTCCATCACTTACGACCGCGACTGTGTTCCATTTGTTCGTATAGTCGTATACAAGCTGCTCATTCTTTGCGATTGCTCTGCAGGGCTCTGCAACACCTGGTGTGTACCAAATCGCAAAGTCGTTGAAGTCTCGGATTACGCACTTTGGCAGAACCTCGATCTTCCCATGGAAGAAGGGGTGAAGTTTCATCGCGTCAAGAGAGGGTTTCTTGGCTTTTTCCAACAGTTGCTCTTTCGTAAGCATAATTCGCCATCCTCCAGCAATCTGAGATGAATCAGTCTGTTCCTCTACGTTTCATATATGCTGTTTGGGGTTTCTGTATATGCTATAATTACGAAGGGACCGATGAAACGAGGCTCTGGCAACTACTTCTTCCGTATACCTAATTGATCTGAGAAATCTGCCTCAAGGAACTCGTTTTCAGCTTTGAGACTTCTGCTTCTCAATTCTAGTTCGTACTCTCTGAGATCGGCTCTCCTGATCTTTCCGCTTATGGTCTTTGGCAGCTCAGGCATGAACTCTATGATTCTTGGCCTGCGGTAAGGAGCAATTCTTTCTCTAATGAATCTATAGAGGTCTAGAGCGACAACTCCTGATGGTACGACGCCGGGCTTTAACATCACAAACGCTTTCGGGACATAGCCCTTCAGAGGATCCGGACTCGCCACGACGGCAACTTCTGTTACGGATGGATGAGTGAGAAGTTCGCTTTCCAACTCGAAGGAACTTATTCTGTAGTCGGAACTCTTGAACACATCATCCGATCTTCCAATGAACCAGAAACACCCCTTCTTGTCCATGTAGCCGACATCACCTGTCAAGTACCAATCTCCAACGAAAACCTCTCGGTTTCTCTCTGGTGGGTCTATGTAGCCCGTCATCAAGCCAGTGGGTTTCGTCGGTTTGACCCTAATCGCGATAGCACCTTCAGTCCCCGGCTTAGCACACACATGCTCGTCATTCAAGATCGATATATTAGACCCAGGAGCCTCGACGCCCATCGATCCCGGTTGAATATTCATGCCGGGAAAAATCCCGATTTGCAGCGTTGTTTCGGTTTGCCCGTAGCCCTCTCTTATGCGGAGGCCTATGGCAGTTTGCACCTTTTGAATTATCTCCGGATTCAGGGGTTCTCCAGCGCTCACCAGCTCTCGTAGAGCAAATTTGTAGCTACTCATGTCCTCTAGTAGGAGAAACCGCCAGACGGTTGGGGGGGCGCATAGGGTAGTCACCTGTTGCTCTTCGATCGCTTTCAGAACCTTTGTTGCGTCGAACTTTCCACTGTAGTTGTAAACGAAACTTGTTGCTTCCGCATTCCATACCGCGAATATGGTGCTCCAAGCATGTTTAGCCCATCCAGGGGCGCTGATATTGTAATGCAAATCTCCTGGCCTAAGCCCTATCCAGTACATGGTGGTTAGGTGCCCTATTGGGTAACTTTCATACGTATGAAGGACCAGCTTGGGTTTGGCAGTCGTTCCCGAAGTGAAGTAAATCAGTAGCTCGTCTTCTAGAGAGAACTTTGCTTCTGACTCGAAGGTTGAAGGCTGGGAGTCAGTATCACCATAATCCAACCAGCCATTGGGCGCACCTTTGACGCTAACTTTGATGAGCGAGGTCTTGAACGAAGTTGCTGCGTCGATCTTCTGCGAGAACTCATTATCCGCCACGATGCAACTCACCTTTCCTCTCATTACCCTGTCTTTGAGATCCTCAGGAGTGAGCAACGTAGAGGCTGGTATGAGTACACATCCAGCCTTGATCGCACCAAGGAAACTCTCGAAGAGCTCTATGGAATTATGCAGCATGAGCATAACCCTGCTGCCTTTGCCTAGCCCTTTACTCACGAGGAAATTCGCAACCTTGTTCGACCTGTCTCTTAGCTCCCGAAAGCTTACTTTTTCTGTCAAACCGGTATCATCAACGTATACTAGAGCGGGGTTGGCACGTTTGTCGGCAAGTGTATCAAAATAGTCAATTGCCCAGTTGAAGGAGGTGGGTCGCGGCCACGCGAACTCCTGCTTGGCCTGTTGATAGCTATCTACCTCAAGCAGAAAATCGCGCGCTCGAACGAATTCCGCGGTGTTCTTCATATGAATTCCTTGCCGTTCGGCCGCGTTGCCGAGCCATCGTCTCCAGCTTCTTAGTCTTGTGGTTGCCAATCACTTCTGACGGCGCAGAACCAACCCGTAACTAAAGAAAGCCCTCTCGATCAGCGTGTCGCACTGTCGCTCGCGGACATACGACTTTGATGCGGGAAGGCTATCTCTCGAGCCATTCCCGTCTCAAAAGAGAAAAACAAACATCATCGATGTATTTTCCTTGGAAAAGGGACCGCTCTCTTAGCACACCTTGCTTCTTGAAGCCCAATCTACCGACAAGCTTCTTTGAGCGTGCGTTGTTCGAGGGTATTGGAGCTTGGATCCGATTCAAACCCATCCTTTCGAAGCCAAAGGTGATGATCACTTCCAGGGCCTCTGTCATAATGCCCTTTCCCCAAAACTCAGGATTGAGATCGTAGCCGATCTCTGCGCTGTCTACTCCTCCCCTAATCCAGTTGTAGAACCCGCAGCTTCCGATCAACTTGTTTGTTCCCTTCTCGGTTATACCCCAGCGAAAACCAGTCTTCTGCTTGAAGGGGTTCAGAATGTAGCGTTCCAGTTCTTTTCTCGCTGCGTCAAGATCTTGAGGACCGGGAAAGGCCGTTCCTTCGACGATCTCAGCGATGCGGAAGTGGTCGAGGTACCAGTTCGCGTCGTCCAGTATGATCTCTCGGAGGATTAACCTCTGGGTTTCTAGCACAGGGAACTGGCCCTGCTTCTCCATTCGCCTCTCCTAGACGACTTTTCCGAATGTCTCATCGTTCACTGCTTACTGTCTAAGCCCCTGCGTATGATGGGCTGCTGGCGCCGCGAATTGAGACACTAGAAAAAGGGAGTTGGTTGCTTCAGTTGGGGATTTCAGGCGTATGCTTTTGCGAGAGTTTCCAGTTTCGACATTGCCTGCGTTGTTACGATCTTCTTCAGATCGTTGCCTTGATGATCCTGCGTCACGAGTAGTGGGCCAAAATCTTTCACTTCCCAGATCCAGACTAGTTCTGTCGGTCCCAGTTCCTCAAGGAGTCTCTTCTTGACGCGTACGATCTTCGAAACAGCTAGGGCGGAGGCGCCACCTGTGAACTCGGAGTATACAGCGCCGAAATTAGCCAAGCCCTTCTTTCCGACCTCACCCAAGCCACCTTTGCCGATCACTATCTTTGTCTTGTACTTCTCTAGGACTGGGGGTGTGAGCGCATCCATCCTGGTGCTGGTGGTCGGTCCACCAGCTAGGATTGTCCATTCCTCGCCGCTCTTCTTGGCAATGGGGCCGCAATGGAAGATTGGAAGCCCAACCAACTCTGGAATGAGTTCGGATTCAATGAGCTTCTTGTGGGCTTGGTCACGGGCAATCACTATGTCTCCCGTCACGTACAGAACATCGCCTGTCTTGACTTCAGCAATTCTTGCATTGTCTTGCGGGATGTTGAGCCTGAATTCGGTCATCTTCATTTCACCTCACTATCTTGAACCGTTCACCCTTCAGTTCAGCAACCGCAACCCTATTTGCCCAACATCCGAATGAGATTGCGATTGGCAGGGCAGCAGTGTGTGTGCCGGCGGTTTCAACATGGACATCGAGAATCGTTGTGTCCCCACCCAAGCCCATTGTCCCAATTCCAAGCTCGTTGACTGCTTTCAGTAGCGATGATTCAAATTGCGCTACATCAGGATCTGGGTTTCTTGCACCAATTGGCCTCAGTAACGCGAGTTTTGAGTTGAACATTGCTTGGACAGCTGAACCACCTATGCCGATTCCGAGAATATTCGGAGGGCATGTCTTTCCTCCAGCGTCTATTACAGCTTGAAGAATGTGTTTGAAGATGTCTTGCCTGCTCGCCGTGGGAGTCATCATCTTCAGGTTGCTGAAGTTCTCTGAGCCTGCGCCTTTCAGAATCATCTTCATCGTTGTCTTCTTCGTCGACTTGTCGATCAAGACTTCTGGTTGGCTTAACCCTGTATTGGTTCCAGTATTCTTGCGGGTGAGCGGATGGACCACATTCGCTCGCATACCGCTCTTTGCGGTTAGAGAGCGAACAGATCGATTGAGTGCCCTTTCCACTTCACCCAGATGATTCACCAACTCTCCGGAGACAAAGAGTGTGACAAGCCCTGTATCTTGGCACACAGGTATCTTCTTTTCATCGCTTAGGGTGACACTGTTGAGGATGGCTTCCAACTGTTTCTTAGCCAGGTCCTTGGTTTCGTGACTGTGGGCCTCTTTAATTGCGTTCAGAATGTCCTCAGGGAGTTGTGTGGTTGCATGGACGAGCATTTCGTTCAAGACTGGCTGTAACTCTTTTGCTGCAAATTCCTTCAAGTCTACAATTCACGCTCTGTTTACTCAATGGTGCGAAGGTCTCCCCTTATGCAAAGTGTTCTTACTACTAGTAATGGAAAACTGAATATTTAGAATAAATAACTCGGAAGGGCCGGAAGAAAACTAAAGCTTGGCGCTTAGACGGGTCGTTTTGCGTTTCAGGTATTGGATGAAGTAGGTTGGGTTTATCGATTTAGGGCACGCGTCGGCGCAGTTGAAGATCGTGTGACATCTCCACACGCCGTCTTCGCATCCCAACAAATTTGCGCGGCTGGCTTTGTCAGAGTCTCTCGTGTCGGCTATGAAGCGGTAGCCCTTCACAAAAGCTGCAGGTCCGGGATAAGCTGGGTCGGTCCAAGTGATGGGGCATGCGGAGAAGCAAGCAGCACAATCTATGCAATCAATCGCAACATCCAAGGCCTCGCGGTCTTTCGGTGCCTGAATGAACTCCTTTTCCGGAAATGGTTCCCTGGCTTCGAAGTATGGTTTCACCATATCCATCCTGTGAAAGAACGGATGAAGGTCTACCACCAAATCGCGAATCACGGGAAGGTGGGGCAGAGGCCCGACCGTGATTTCTTTGCCGAGTTTGCTGATCTGAGTGTTGCAGGCCAGTCTCTGGCGGCCATTAATGAACATCGCATCGCTTCCACACACAGCGCTTCTGCAGGAATAACGGAAAGCGAGCGACCTATCGTAATTCTCAAGAATGTAGAAGAGGGCATCTAGAACCCTCATGCCCGGTTTGGTTGGAACCTCGAAAATGTCGTAGTGGGGCTCTGAGTCAGTCTTCGGATCAAATCTCAGAATGCTAAGACGGACGGTCTTCGCCTGCGACTTCAATACTTTCTTTCCTCCGGTTGGTAGCGAGTAATCTTGACCTCTGAAAACTCGATACGAGGCCCGTCAGAAGTGCGATACGCCAACGTGTGCTTCAGGAAGCGTGCATCATCCCGTTTGGGAAAGTCAAGTCTAACATGGGACCCACGAGATTCCTCGCGGTTCAACGCTGAAGCCACGATAACCTCACTTAGTTCGAGCATTTCCTCGAGCTCAAGCGTTCGTATCAGATCGAGGTTGTAGATTCTGGAACCTGCCACCTGTCTGAGGCGTGCGAGGCGAATCTTCAGGTCTTTCAGTCTCACTAAGGCTTCTTTCAGCTGCTCACCATTCCTAAACATGAAGGCCTTCTCAACCATCAGAGCCCTCATCTCTTCTCTCAGAACTGATGGGTCTTCGTCCCCACTTCCTCGGAAAAGGCGCTGAATGTGATCTCTCTTGGCGTCGAGGGCATCTTGGATGATGTTATCAGTTCCATCCCAAGAACTGCTTTCTGCGAATTGCCCAGCCTGCTCACCAGCGATCTTCCCGAAAACAACCGTGTCTAGTAGTGAATTGCCCCCCAATCTGTTTGCGCCGTGAACACTAATGCAAGCGCATTCGCCCGCAGCGTACAGACCTTTGATCTTAGTCTCACATTTCGAATTACAATCCACACCGCCCATCGTGTAATGCTGAGCTGGTTGGATCGGGATCAGTTTGTCTATGGGATCGATTCCAGCGAACTCCATGGCTATGTCGCGGATGCCCGGCAATCTGCTGAGAATTTTCTGTCTTCCTAGATGCCTTACGTCAAGGTGGACATAGGCGTTGTTGATACCCCGGCCCTCATTGATCTCTTTCTGGATTGAACGGCTTACGATATCTCGTGGCGCCAGTTCCATAGCTTTAGGGGCGTAACGTTGCATGAAACGTTCCCCTTGGGAATTGACTAGGTATCCGCCTTCTCCGCGAGCGCCTTCAGTGATCAAGATGCATGTTGGGTATAGGGCGGTAGGATGGAATTGCACAAACTCCATGTCCTTGAGCGCAACACTTACCCGGTAAGCTAGGTCCATGCCGCTTCCGGTGTTGATCATCGAGTTCGTTGATTTTGCGTAGATCCAACCAGCCCCGCCTGTAGCTAGAACCACTGCCTTTGCTCTGAATGCCTCCAACTCTCCGGTCAACATGTCTAGGGCTACTAGACCTTTGATAAGGTCGCCATCTGCTATGAGCGATGTGACGAACCATTCCTCGTAAACCTTGACCTTCCGTTTGAGAACTTGCTCGTAGGCCGTGACAAGTAGATAATGTCCGGTCTTGTCTGCTGCATAGCAGGTCCTGGGGTAACCTGCTCCGCCGAAAGGTCTCTGCGCGATTTTTCCGTCGTCAGTTCTGCTGAACGGGCAGCCCCAATGCTCCATCTCGATAATTCGTTCAGGGCCTTCCTTCGTCATTACCTCGACAGCATCTTGGTCCGCTAGAAAATCGCTGCCTTTGATGGTGTCGTACGTATGTTTCTCCCAGTTGTCATCGCGGTTTGCCTCGATGTTGGCTAAAGCAGCGTTGATTCCGCCTTGGGCCGCGCCTGTGTGTGATCTCAATGGGTGGACTCTGCTGATTATTGCTGTGTCTGCGTATTTCGACGAATCGATGGCAGCACGTAGGCCGGCGAGTCCTCCGCCGACGATTATCACATCGTGTGAAATCATCTTCTCGTCATCCTCCCGTTAGTAGCGGCCAGAAGCCGTACACACCGAAGAGAAATGCTGCGATTCCTAGCATTGCCAAACTCGCTGAAAGAAATCGACGCCCCTGCAACCCCAACCCGAAATCTAGCACAACCGTCCTCACACCATTCAGTCCATGGAACAACGCAAGGGCTAGCAGTGAGAGGTCGACCATGGCTCTAAGGAATGCCGCCCAATCTGTAGTGAAGTTTGATGCCCACAGGTGCAGTGCTAAGAACACTACCAGAAGAACTGCTGTGATTCTCTGCAGGATCCACAGCAGAACGCTTCTCCACAATTCTTGCTCATCCTCCTTGAAGCCTATCCACCCGGAAGCAGCGGCAACCCCAGTATGATGACATACGCAGTTGCAGCTATGGCACCTATCATGGCGACCCAGAAACTGAGCCTATGTTTCCGTACTCCGAATCCCAGATCCAGGAAGACGATTCGTACTCCGTTCAACCCATGGAACGCAATTATTCCCAAAGTCACTAAGTCGAAAATCAACGTCCATGATCCTCCGAACCAGAATGGGTTTCTGAGCGCATCGAAGATTTGGGCTTGGAAACCTGTAGTGATTCCGAAGCCTGCTTGTGCAATTGCAGTGATGTGAGTGAGCAGGAAGAACACTAAGAATAGTCCAGAAATGCGTTGGATCAGCCAAGCGTACATTCCCAGCCTCATATTGCGCGGGTTCAAATCGCTGCTTTGGTCTAGGATCTGGCGAAGGGTCTTACCCGTAACTAATCCTCCTTCGAATTCCGGTCATAGAACACCACTTTTGCCGTATATAGAAGAACAGCGAAGCACAATATTGTCAGTCCCGCGAAAACACCAAAGATCTTCTGGTAGCCAGTAACATCAGCCAGCATCGCTTCGTAAAGGAAAAACGCCTCAAGCAGGGTTAGTACGCCAGCTAAGATCATCCAACTCTTGGAGAGCGAGTCTCCTTTCAAAACACACACCTACTCGAACCATTCTATCCTGTTTCGTATTCGTCCGGCCCGCCTGTCAAGCCTGTAGATTGCCCGCGCGAGAATTCCCATCGCGATGACTTCGGCGACCAAATATCCTGCAATCGACATGCTGTCTACAAGGTTCAATCCCTTTCTGGCAGCATGGAGTAGCAAGGGCATCAGATTTGAAACGGCATAGATGCTCACTGGGAGGGCCACTGCTACGAGCAAGAATTGAGCCGCACGATTGATGCGTCCCTTCTCTTTCATCAGCTTGCACCTTTCCTCGTTCGTTTCTCGGCCACGAAGACGAGTGCGGCCAGGCCGAACGCTAGTAGATTGACCACAGCGAAGGCGGTGACAAAGCCGCTATCAGAAAAAGTTCCAACCTGTCCCGGGGACATGTACCCGTAGATTGTCAGCGACAGGAATTCGATGACTGTGAAGATCGCGATTGCAGTGAAAACAGGCCTTTTCATGGGTCGGCGCTCAGAACCTCTGTCGATAAAGGGAACGAGCACCAAGAAGATCGCGAGACCGGCTCCAAGCAGCATACCGTGAAAAGGTTGGACCCCTTCCGTTTTGAGGAATTGGTACATTCCCATGAAGTACCATTCTGGCTCAAGAATGCTCGGGGGGTTCATTGGATCAAACTTCTCTCCGAGTTTCAAAGGAAACAGTGAAACGAAGATTGCCAGTAATCCTATGACTGCGATTGCAAGACAAACTTCTTCAAGTAGAACATTGGGGAAGAATGGAACTTCCTCATCCGATTCTTCTTTCGGCTTTTCAGAGTGGCCTTGCAATTCCATGCCTCCGAATCATGAAAAAGTGAAAGACCATCAACAAGATCATCACACCAGGGATTAGTAGAATGTGACTCGCGGAGAAGCGCGCGAGTATATCCGCGTAGTTTCGGCCCCAGAAGATCTCTGTCAACACGGCCCCAAATTGCGGTATTGAACCAGCCAATCCCAGACCAATTCCAGCTGCGCCGACAGCTTCTTGATCCCAGCGAAGCACGTAACCGGTAAAACCCGCCATCAGGGTGGCTGCTCCAAGACCTACGCCCACAATCCAATTTAGCTCTCTTGGTTTCTTATAGGCGCCTGTGAAGTAGACTCTGAGCATATGAAGAATTGATGTAATTATCATACCGTTTGCAGCATAGAAATGAACGCCTCTGATTAGCCAGCCGTAACGCACGCTTATAGTAATCTGCTGAACACTGTCGTAGGCCGCTTCGGGCGTTGGGGTGTAGTACATCGCTAACATCACTCCCGTTACCACAAGGAGGACGAAGAAAAGGAAGGTCAACCCGCCGAGACAGTACATCGGACTCAGGGCACGTTCAGTGATGGTGGATGTGAGAAAAGGCTCTATTCTCGTCCGCTCAACAAACCAATTCCAGATTCTTTCTGATAGTGACCGTTGAGGCATCTTCGTCAACTCTCGCCATAGAGCGGAAGGCCACTCTCGTAGCCATTTGCGTAAATGTCGCCCTGTTCATCGGTCTCCAGTCTAATCTTGGGCAGCGGCCTTGGCGCTGGACCTGCCAAGACCTTTCCTGTCCTTGGGTCGAATACACCGCCATGACAGGGGCAGAAACTCTGCTGCGGATCATTCTCCCACCCCTTCACCGCGACCTTGTTGTAGTGGATTTGGCAACCTAGGTGAGTACAGAGCGCATCGTAGGCTACGAACTCTCCTTCTGGCAGATGAATCAGAACAGCTGGTCTATCCTTATGCGGATACTCGAACAGGAGACTGTCGTTCACAGGGATATCATTGGAACTGGCTATCCGCAACCTTGGATATGATACAGGGCCCGATTCTCTGGGTGCGAATAGGAACTGGGCCAGCCTTTCTACTGGGACGAGCAGAATCACTGCTCCGAATAGGACTGTCGCCTTGAGAGCATCCCGCCTGCTGAGCTTCCGAGTGCGGGGGTTCTCATCGTGATGTGACAACGGGCTTAGCCACCGGTAAGTAGAACACTTGCTGTTTATTTATGCCGGAAAGAAAGAAAATACTACTATGTATCGTTAAGTCGCAATGGCGACCTATGCGACGAAACGGCGCAAAGGTTTGTCCAATTCTCTAGGAAATCACGCGTTTGATGGCCAGAAATAGCGACTTTGTATAGTTGGGCCTTAGACCCAATGTTGCCATCAGGTATATTCTAGCATAGTAGTAGGAGAGCCGATAGTAATTGCTCTAGACAATGAGAATTCCTGAAGAGCGAACGACTACGAAAAATAGCCCCACATTGGGCAATCGCTTAGTAGGTACTCTTCATCAATCAAAATCTAGGCGGAGATCTTGAATCGATTTCCGCCTAGTAAGTTCAGATTCCCGAGGTTAACGCGCTTGAGATGCCTCTTTGCTGCCCTATAGCATTCTTGCACTTGCTCAAGGGGTGTGGGGGGAAGATCGCTCATCATGAAATGAGGAAAGAAAACCAATAGGGAATACGGAATTGATGTATCCAAACCTGCGATGAAGCGGGCAATTCTGTCTACCTCTTCTGAATCTGTGTACCCTGGAACCAACAGGGTGGTGGCAGTCAAGACTGGAAGGTCGCGCCTTTCGTTGTAAAACCTGTCATAGACGGCTTTGAAGTTGGCGTAGGCTGAGGAGTTTTCCGTGCCACTCAATGCTAGGCTTAGCGTGGGGTCGAAGCATTTCAGATCGAATTTTAGGTTTCCCCCATTTTCTAGGGCGATTTCCGCTGCTCGCTCAACTAGGAATCGGTTTCCGCATCCGTTCCATTCGAAACATATTCTGACTATCCTGCCGGAGGGAAGTGCCTTCAACATCTCTCGTGAGGCAGTTATTGCGAAAGGCAGTTGTGGCTCCGGAGATCCTCCGAAGAAGCACCAACAGGATATGCGATCGTTCTTGATTGTGGTTCTCACAAGCTGGTCCGCAGTCGTTTCTTCTGCAAGTTCAAGTTGCTTGTGGGAAATGTTTTGGCAAAATAGGCAGTCGAAGTTGCATCCGTAGAAGAATACGGCTAGATTGTAATATCCTCGTTCGGGACCTTCACAATAAGCGTACTTTGGATATCCAGCTCCTGTCCCTGCTGGACAGAACCACGCTGCACAACAATTCGTGACTTGTGGATCCAGATAGGCATACAGAAGGGCCTTCTCTGTCGATACATTTGAGTCGAGTCTTCCGTCTATGTTTCTTCTGAGACCACAATACCCGACCTCATCCTCTCCGATGCGGCATTCCTGAGAACAGACAGCGCAAGGGATTCCTCTGCGGCTGCGAGGTGGCTGGGCAGGCAGCCCGAATCTTTCCCTAGCCTTCCTGTGAGCGTCTCGAATGAACGGGACAGATCGGTGTGGATCTGTCCTAATGCAATCCACGCAGAGGCTCAGATTCCCAGCTATATATCGCGACTGCTTGCCGCAGAGACTACATCGACCGGTCATCGGATCGGCACAGACCAAGATTGGGATGCTTGTGGATGTCTCCCTATAACTTGTCGTTCGCGATCTTGCGTCAATGAACAGTGTCAGTATCGCTTGTAGGACTGCCCAGTGAACGCGAATGTTTTGAAGAGTTCATAGACCTTCTCAGGAATCCCCTCGACGACATTGAGCCCGAGAGCTATAGCGACGTCAAGAGTGATCGGCGTGGCATGGGACATATAGCCGCGCGCCAGAAAGTCCGCAACTCTATTCGCTTGTTCCTTGTCCATTTTTCCTTCAAGAAGCCAGAGAACAAACGCCTTGGCGTTCTCTGTCTCTAGGTTGGCGACATCAGACATCACTACCATCCTATCAGTAACGTTCTGGATGGGCTTCATGTTAATCAGAGTAGACAGAGAGCTGGCAGGCCACATTCCGTCTGGTGTAGGGATCTGTGGGTCCACTGGTCCGAGAACACTGTACTTCTCCATGCGGATCTCATCAGCTGCCAAGCTCATCAGTGATCCACCTGACATGGCGTAGAAGGGAACCATGACGGTGACCTTCGCGGGGTGAAACTTGATGGCCATAGCCATCATCTGAGCGGCAAGGGCGTAACCTCCTGGAGTGTGGAGGATGAGGTCGACAGGTTTTTCGGGGGGGGTGCGGCGCAACTCCTGAAGCACCTTCTCGGTGTCCTCGATCCCTATCTCAGGCTCTTCGTCCGGTGCGGTCCAGAGCTCTTTCTTGTGAATCATAGTGATGACTTTGGTGCCCCGCTCTTGCTCAATCTCCTCGGTTATCTTTCTTCGCCATTCAAGAATTCCGGCCTTTGTAGTAGGCCGCCTCAAGACGGCCGATGATTCTGATGGAACTTTTTTCTCGCCAGTCTCCTGCTCACTAATTCCC
>Ga0129297_10000898_pt1 | contig 14800 bp, 10 predicted proteins | sample I18A1metaG_FD_94708 | JGI IMG/M metagenome (GOLD analysis project Ga0129297, IMG submission 94708) | Lake sediment bacterial and archeal communities from Gulf of Boni, Indonesia to study Microbial Dark Matter (Phase II) - ​I18A1 metaG | ecosystem: Environmental > Aquatic > Freshwater > Lake >... | reverse complement strand
GCCCTACGCCGTGGCCCTGCGCGACTTCTTCAGCGAATACAAGATGCGCGCCCAGCAGAACACGCGCTACATCGAGGCCGACATCGAGGAGGCCGTCCGCACGCATACTGTGGACACCCTCATCTCCATGCTCACCCGGGCGGACATCCAGTCCACGATCACCCCGGACGAAGGCCGCAACGTGCCCTGGCACTACAACAACATCCGTGGCGTCCAGACCGTGAAGCAGACCTGGGCCGCCCTGGACGGAATCAAGGAGCTCCTGAGCCTGAACCACGACGGCCCCCTGGGCGAGATGGTGCGCGACCTCAAGGAGCGCGCCGTGGCCTTCCTGGAGGAGGTCGTGGAGATCGGCGGCTACTTCGCCGCCGTGGAGAAGGGCTTCTTCGTGGACTCCGCCAAGTACCCCGAGCGCAATGGCGACGGCATCGCCCGTGACGGCAAGGGCGGCGTGGGTGTCGGCTCCATCGTACTGCGCGAGGCGGACTACTTCGCCCCGGTCTGCGACCACTTCGGGCACAACCACGTGCCGGCCGGCGTGAAGAAGGCCTGCGACCCCATCCAGGGCTGCACCCTCTGCGACCCCGAGAAGATCGTCTTCATCGACGAGCTGGATCCCGAGGACTCCTGCCACAAGCGCCTGGAGAAGACCCTCCCCTACCGCAAGGGCAACATGATCAAGCCCGAAGCGGAGTGGGCCGGCGACGGCACCATCCTGATCCAGCTCTTCGTGCCCCAGAACGAGGACATCGCCCCGGTCTACGCCGTGGAGATGGCCAAGAAGATGGGCCTGATCGATCCCGAGGTCATCAACACCATGGTCCTGCATCCCTCCGAAGGCTGCTTCGTGGAGGTGAAGGGCAAGGTGGCCTTCGACATCGACAAGACCACCCTCAAGATCCCCGAGAAGGAAGTGATCCTGCCCGAGCAGGAGCTGCGGGACGCCGTGAAGAAGCTGGGCGTCAAGGTCGTGGCGGGCACCGTGGGCGAGGACGAGCACAGCGTAGGTCTGCGCGAGATCCTCGACATCAAGCACGGCGGCATCGAGAAGTACGGCGTGAAGTACCACTACCTGGGCACCTCCGTGCCCATCGGCAAGCTGGTGGATGCCGCCATCGAGACCGGCGCCCAGGCGATCCTGATCTCCACGATCATCAGCCACAACGATGTGCACCGCGCCCAGATGAAGAAGCTGGCCGAGCTCTGCCAGGAGAAGGGCATCCGCGAGAAGATCGTTCTGATCGCGGGCGGCACCCAGGTGAACCGCGACATGGCCAAGGAAACGGGCCTCGACGCCACCTTCGGCCGCGGCACCAAGGGCATCCACGTCGTGAACGCCATGGTGAAGGTCCTGAAGGCCCGCGGCGTCGTGTAGCCAAGCCGAGCCACCAGGGCGCAAAGGCACAAAGCAGGGAAACCCATCCTTCCTTCGTGTTTTTGCGTCCTGGCGGTGCTTCTTTCAGAGGTTCGTCATGCCCAGCGAGATCGAGATCCTGACCATCGAAGTGGGAAGCACCATCACGAAAGTAAATGGGTTCAACCTGGCGGACGGCGGCGGTTTCGAGCATGTGGCCCAGGGCTTCGCACCCACCAGCGTGGCCAAGGGCGACGTGGGGCTGGGCGTGCAGGAGGCCGTTGACGATCTGGAGTCACGCTTCGGCGCGCCCATTGGGAAGCCCGAGACCTTCGTGAACAGCTCGGCTGCCGGAGGCCTGCGCATGACCGTCCACGGGCTCACGTACAACATGACGGCACGGGCGGCGCGGGAGGCCTCTCTGGGGGCCGGGGCCCTTGTGAAGATGGTGACGGCGGGCCTCCTGGGCGACTTCGAGCTCGAGGAGATCGCCGCCATCCACCCCAATATCATCCTGCTGGCCGGGGGCGTGGACTTCGGCGAGAAGACCATCGTGCTCCAGAACGCCGAGAAGCTCGCGTCGCTGAAGCTCCCCGTGCCGGTGGTCTACGCGGGGAATGTGGCGCTCCGCAAGCAGATCCATCACCTGTTCCACGAAGCGGGCATCGAGCTGCTGCTGGCCGACAACGTCTTCCCCGATGTGGATGTCCTGAACATCGAACCCCTGCGTCATCTGATCCACGATGTGTTCAGCCGCCACATCATCCATGCCCCGGGCATGTCCCGCTTCGCGGAGATGACCCACTGGGGCATCCTGCCCACACCGGGTGCGGTGCTCCGGGGGGCCGAGCTCTTCGCGGAAGTCATGGGAGACTGCCTGATCTTCGATGTGGGCGGCGCCACCACCGATGTCCACTCGGTCACGGACGGCAGCAGCGAGTTCGCCTCCAAGCTGGTGGAACCGGAACCCCGTGCCAAGCGCACCGTGGAAGGGGACCTGGGTGTCTACGTCAACGCCCGCAACATCGTCGACATGTCCGGCGATGATGCCTGGGAATCCCGCATGGAGGATCTCCAGGCCATGCCGAGCACGGAGCGGGAGAAGGAGCTGACCCGCTGGCTCTGTTCCCGCGCCGTGGATGTGGGCGCCAAGCGTCATGCCGGGGTCATCTCGGACCTCTACACCCCTACGGGCAAGAAGCAGATCGTAAAGGGCAAGGACCTCACAGGCGTGAAGTGGGTTGTCGCCACCGGCGGCGCGCTGACCCGCATCGAAGGTGGTGCCGACTGCCTGCGTTCCATCTGCACGGGAGCCGGGAAGTACCTCCTCCCTGCCAAGGACGCCCGCATCCTCATCGACCGAAACTACCTCTTCTCCGCCCTGGGGACACTGGCCCAGGCCTATCCGGAGGACGTGAAGCGCACGTTCGCCCGATGGGCCGAAGCCGATGGCGATCTCGCGCTGTCCCTGCTGGGCGAAGATCCGAACCCCAGCTAGGAGCTTCACCCATGTACGTCCGTACGCCCCGCCTTGAGATCTATCCCGAACGGATCACCGCCAACGCCCGTTCCGTCATCAAGAGCTGCCACGAGCATGGCGGGAAGGTGGCCTGCGTCACCAAAGTGGCCTGCGCACATCCTGCGGTGGTGCATGCCTTCGAGCAGGGCGGCGCCGACATGATCGCGGATTCGCGCATCACAAACCTGATGTCCATGGCCAACACGGGGATTTCTGTTCCCCTCATGCTGCTGCGCATCCCTGCCCCAAGCCGGGCCGCGGATGTGGTGCGCTGTGCCGACGTGACCCTCAACTCAAGCCTCCAGACGATCCAGCTGCTGTCCGAGGCCGCGCAGTTCCTCAAGAAGCGCCACCAGGTCATCGTCATGGTGGACGTGGGCGACCTGCGGGAAGGCCTCTGGCCCGATCAGGCCCTCGAGGTCGTGAAGAGCGCTGCGAAGCTGCCCAACATCGATGTCATCGGCCTGGGGTGCAACCTGGCGTGCTATGGCGGTGTCATCCCCAGCGTCGAGAACATGAACGCCCTCATCGAGATCCGGGACACCTGCCGCAAGGCCACGGGCCTCGAGCTGGCCACCCTCTCCGGAGGCAACAGCTCCAGCCTGCCGCTGCTGGCGTCCGGCAAAATGCCGAAGGAGATCAACCACTTCCGCCTTGGCGAGTCCATCGTCCTTGGCCGCAACGTGCTGGACCGCTCCCCATGGCCGGGCACGCGTCAGGATACATTCCGGATGGTGGCGGAGGTGGTGGAGGTGGCGCGGAAACCCTCAGTGCCCATCGGAGACCGCGGTCAGAATGCCTTTGGCGAGACCTGTGAGTTCGAGGACCGAGGCGTACGCCTGCGGGCCATCCTGAACCTGGGTCGACAGGACGTCGTGGTGGACGGCATCGAACCCGAGATGAAGGGCATTACGGTGCTGGGCGGCTCCAGCGACCACCTGATCCTCGACGTGGAGGAGGCCGAGAGGGAGGTCAAGCTGGGTGATGAGCTGGCCTTCTACCCGAGCTATGGCGCTCTGCTGGCGCTGGCCACCTCGCCCTATGTCCAGAAGGCCGTGATGCGCTAATGATCAACACCACCCCCCGAAGGCCCATTGGGCTTTCGGGCTACCGGTGATGAAATGGAGGAGAGGATCGCCATGCTCTACCAGACCCATGCCCGCGTCCACCTCGGGAACATCCGCAAGAACCTGGAAGGCATCCGCCAGGCCGTGGGCCACGAGCGGAAAGTGCTCATCGCCGTGAAGGCCAATGGCTATGGTCACGGCGCAGTGCAGGTCTCGCTGATGGCCGAGCGCACGGGACTGGCGGACTGGCTGGGGGTGGCCACGGTGCCTGAGGGACTTGAGCTCCGCAAGGCAGGCCTGCGCCTTCCCATCCTGAAGTTCTCGCCCGCCTTTCCGGAGGAGATGGGGGCGGCCCTGGAGAATGGCCTCACCCTGGCGGTGGCCGAGCGCGCCAACATCGAGGCGCTGCAGCTGGTGGCCCGAGCCAAGGGGCTCCGGGCCCGTGTGCACCTTAAGATCGACACGGGCATGGGGCGGGTCGGCGTGGGAGTCGATGAAGCGGCGGAGCTGGCCCTCTTCATCGAGCGGCAGTGCCCGGATCTCTACCTGGAGGGCGTGTTCACGCACCTGCCCGTCAGCGACGAGCTCCAGCAGATGCCTTACACCCAGAAGCAGGTGGACCTCTTCAAGAAGGCCGCCAAGGCCATCGAGAAGGCCCTGGGTCGCACCCCCGACCTGGTCCACTGCTCGAACTCCGGCGCCGTGTTGGGCCACGAAGCCGGCTGGCTGTCCATGGTGCGGCCCGGGATCATGATCTACGGCTACTACCCCGACGAGACCACCCCCAAGACGATCCCCCTCTACCCGGGGATCTCCTTCGTCTCGCGGATCTCCTTCCTGAAGCGCGTGAAGAAGGGCACCAGCATCGGCTATGGCCGCACCTGGGTCGCCCCGGAGGACACCTGGATCGCCACCATGCCCGCAGGGTACGCGGACGGATTCAACCGGCTCTTCTCCAACTGTGGACGGGTGCTGGTGAACGGCCAATCCTATCCCATCGTCGGTCGCGTCTGCATGGACCAGTCCATGTTCAACCTGGGTCCCGAGATCGATGCGAAAGTGGGCGATGAGGTGGTGCTCATCGGCCGCAGCGGCAAGGAGGAGATCACCACGTACGAGTGGGCGAAGATTCTCAATACCATCACCTACGAGATCACCTGTCAGCTCAATGCGCGGGTGGAGCGTTTCTACGACGCCTACTGATGAAGGCGTCCCTCCCTGCGTTTCAACTGGTCTTTCTGTCAATTCGCCGCTGAATCGAGCGGATCATCCGGGCCGGGGGTATAGTTCCTCGTGGTCGGTGAGACCGTTCGACTGTGCAGGTATCCGACATGACCGTGATGAAGCGCCGTACGAAGCTGTTTCTGATCCTGGGCCTGGTGATCGCCCTGGTGGCTGCCCCCGTGGGGATTCCGAGGCTCTTCCGCGAGTCCCCCGAGGCCTTGACCTGGGACGCGGTCTCTCTGGGCGAGGTCCGGGAAACCATCAGCGCCAGCGGCGAGATCAAGGCCAAGACCAGCATCAACATCGGCACCAGCGTCACCGGCGAGATCAAGGTCCTGCATGTGAAGGATGGGCAGGATGTGAAGGTGGGAGATCTCCTCGTGACCATCGACCGGGAGCGGCTGAAGCAGCAGCTCTCCCAGGCCGAGGCCCAGCTTGAGGCCTCCCGCAAGGACGCGGCCCGCCTGGAGGCGGCGATGAAGCGTGCCCAGGAGAACGCTGCGCGCATGGAGTCGCTCTTCCGGCAGGGGCTCATCTCCGACGAGGAATACCGCCAGTCCAAGCTGAACCTGGAGAGTGCCATCCTCAACCATGAGGCGGCGCGTTCCAACGTCATGCAGAACCAGGCCAATGTGGCCGCCATGCGGGACAACTTCGGGAAGACCGAAATCCGAGCCCCCATCGTGGGCCGTGTCACGGCCCTGAGGGCGGAGCGGGGCGAGATGGCCATTCCCGGTACGAGCAACCTGGCAGGGGCCAACCTGATGGTCATCTCGGACATGAGCGAGGTCATCGCGGAGATCAAGGCGAACGAGAGTGAGGTGGTGCGCCTGAAGGAGAACCAGCCGGCCCAGGTGACCGTGGAAGCCTTGCCGAACCGCGTCTTCCAGGGGAAGGTCTACGAGATCGCCTCCGCCTCGGAGTCCAGCGGCAGCGATGCCAACATGTACAAAGTGAAGGTGATCCTGGATATGTCCGGCAAGGATGTGGATCAGCTCCGTCCCGGCATGAGCGCCCGGGCCGTGATCCTCACCGCCGAAGTCAAGGGCGCCTTGCGTGTGCCGCTGCAGGCCGTGCTGGACCGGGAAGGTTCCATGGAGGACGCGCGGAAGAAGGGCTTGTTGAGCCCTGAGAGCCGGTCCGTGGTCATGGTGGTGAAAGGGCGCAAGGCGGAGGAGCGGCCCGTCCAGGTGGGCATTGCCAACACTCAGTACTACGAGGTCCGGAACGGGCTGTCCGATGGGGAGCGGGTGCTCACGGGTCCGGTTCGGAAGCTCAAGGAGCTGAAGAACGGAGATTCCATCAAGCTCCGCAAGAAATCGGACGCCGAGCTGGAGGAGGCGGCCCGGAAGGATGCGGAGCAGAAGCCGTGATCGATGTCTTCGAACCCCTGCAGGCGGCCCTCAAGGCCCTGAAAGCCAACAAGCTGCGCTCGGCCCTGACGACCCTGGGCATCATCATTGGGGTCGCCGCAGTGATCATCGTGGTGAGCCTCGTGCAGGGCCTGGAGCAGAGCGTTCTGAAGCAGATCGAGAAGGCGGGCAGCCAGACCCTCTTCGTGCGCCCCATCATGCCCATGGACATTCCCTACGAGGAGTACGTGAAGATCCGCAACCGGGATCTCACCCTGGACGACATGCGGATGCTCCAGCGCTCCGTGCCCATGGTGCGCCAGGTGACACCGCTCTTCTTCATGGCCACGGAGCTGAAGGCCAACGGCCGCTCCACCAGCGTGAACCTTGTGATGACCGACGACACCTACATCGAGCTCAACAGCATCGACCTGCAGGCCGGGCGCAACTTCGTCTCCTCGGATCAGCGCCTGGGCAACAAGGTGGTCATCGTGGGCTCCAAGATCCCCGAGCGGCTGGGCATCAAGGGCAATCCCCTGGGGAAGATCGTCCAGACGCCGACCCTGAGCCTCGAGATCATCGGCGTGCTCGAGGAGCAGGGCGCCACCATGGGGCACGACCCGGACACCAACATCTTCATTCCCCTCTCCACGGGTCTGCCGCTGCTCTCGGATCAGCAGAGGCGCCAGCTCCTGTTCCAGGCGCGCATCGATCCGAAGCTCAATGCCGATGACGGCGCGGACCTGGTGAAGGATGCCCTGCGGCGCATCAAGGGCTTCAAGCTCAAGGAGCGGGAGGGCTTTCAGGTGTTCAGCCCCAAGCAGATCACCTCCATCATCGGCAACATCACCGGCGTCATCACCGCCGTGGCCGGGGGCATGGTCTCCATCGCACTGCTGGTCGGTGGCATAGGGATCATGAACATCATGCTGGTGAGCGTCACCGAGCGCACCCGGGAGATCGGGATCCGCAAGGCGGTGGGTGCCAAGCGCAAGGATGTGCTGGCCCAGTTCCTCATCGAGGCCGCACTGCTCTCCCTTTTCGGTGGCGTGGCCGGCATCGTGCTCGGCTACATTGTGGGGGCGATTCTGGGCAACGCCCTGGTGGGCACCGTGGGCACCATCCCCATCTGGGCCGTGCTCTGCGCCTTTGGTGTGCCGGCTGTCATCGGGGTCGTGTTCGGGCTCTATCCCGCCTGGAAGGCCTCGCGGCTGGATCCCATCGAGAGCCTACGCTACGAATGAATGCCTTGGACTTGCACTGGTTTTTCGGCGTTGTGTGGCATAGAGTCTAGGGGCCAGCCTCCTGATCCTCCCCATGTCGTCCTCCGCCCCTGATTCAACCCAGCCCCCTGGAATTCCTGATCGCCTCGCCTTCCTGGAAGCGGTCCATGCGGCATCTCGGGACATGGTCGCCCTTCTCGACTGCGAGACGGATGCGTACGAGTACCTGGATCCCTCCGTGGAAGCCCACCTGGGCTACACGATCGAGGAGATCGCCCTCAGCGGGCCTCTCTTCCTGGCCAGCCTGCTGCATCCGGATGACTGGTCACTGGCCCAGGGGGCCATCCCTGGGACGGCATCTCCTGCTGGGGTTCAGGACCCATCCACGGAGACCGTCCATGCGGGTGATGGAGAGCTGAGACTCCGTCATCGGGATGGTGGATGGCGCTGGTTCAAGGTCCTCAGGACGGTCTTTGACCGACGACCGGAGGGAACCCCTTGGCGCACGCTGGTGGTTTTCCAGGACACCACGAGCCGACATCAGGCCGAGGACCGTTCCCGGCAGGCGGAAGAGCGCTTCCGGGCCGTGATGCAGCACTCCCTGGATGTCATCAACATCCTCGATGCCAACGGCAGCCTGATCTACAGCTCCCCGGCCGGTGAGCGGGTCCATGGCTTTGCCACGACGGAATCGCTTGGGTTGAGCCTCTACCCCTATGTGCATCCGGAGGACCTTCTGGCGGTACGGCGGGCGCTGGGTGAAATCGTGGCCCATCCCGAGAGGCCCCAGACCGTGCGGTACCGGCTGGCGACCAAGCACCGGGGCTGGGTGTGGGTGGAGACCGTGGCGGTCAACCAGCTGCACAACGAGGCCATCCGGGGCATCCTCTGCAACATTCGCGACATCTCGGACCGAAAGCACGCGGAGGAAGGCCTGCTGCGCAGCGAAGCGCTCCTGGCGGAGGCCCAGCACCTCGCAGCCCTGGGTTCCTTCGAGTTCGACCTGCAAAGCGGGGAGAGTGTCTGGTCCGAAGGCATGTATCGCCTGCTGGACCGAAATCCAGCCCAGGGTCCCATGCGCTACCAGGAGCTGATCGAACTGATCCACCCCGAAGACCGGAAGCTCTGGACCTCGGCCCGCAAGCTCCTCTATGCGGACTCGATCCCGCTGCGTTCCGAATTCCGCGTGGTCTGGCGGGATCGGTCCATCCACTACCTCACCATCAAGGCCCGTCCGGTGGACGGGACCGGCGGCGCCGGCACGAAGATCGTGGGAGCCGTGCAGGACATCAGCGAGCGCAAGCGCATCGAGGAGGCACTGCGGGAGAGCATGAACGCCTACCGGGAGGCGGCGGATTTCCTGCCCCAGACGGTCTTCGAGATGGATGTCACCGGGCGGCTGACCTTCGTGAACCACCAGGGGTTCCAGGCCTTCGGCTACTCGGAAGAGGACTTCGACCGGGGCATCCCCGCGATCCAGATGCTGGTGCCCGAGGACCGGGTCCGGGCCGCCCAGAACATCTCCCGCGCCATGGCCGGGGAGGTGTCCGGACACGAATACCTCGCCCTGCGCAAGGATGGCTCCACCTTCCCGGTCATCATCCACGCCTCCCCCATCGTGCGCGACGGTCGTGCCGCGGGACTCCGCGGCCTGGTGGTGGACATCACGGATCGCAAGCGCGCCGAGGAGGAGCGGGAGTGGCTCCAGGAACGCCTCCGGCAGTCCGAGAAGATGGAGGCCATCGGCCAGCTGGCTGGCGGCATCGCCCACGACTTCAACAACCACCTGAGCGCCATCCTGGGATTCGGAGAGATCCTGGAGGAGCGGCTGACCGATCCCGAACTCCGGCACCTTGCGGAAGGGATCATCAAGTCCTGCAAGCGCTCTGCGGAGCTCACGCGGCAGCTGCTGGCCTTCGCGCGGAAGGGCAAGTACCTCACGGTTCTGGTGGACATGCAGGTGGTGATCGACGAAGTCATGCAGATCCTGCGCCACAGCATCGACAAGCGGATCACGATCCGGCAGGTGAGCGACGGACATCCCGCGCTGGTGCTGGGGGATCCCTACGAGCTGCAGAACGCCCTCATGAATCTCGCCCTCAATGCCCGGGATGCCATGCCTGAAGGGGGTGAGCTGACCTTCTCCACCGAGCTCCGGGAGCTGGACGAGGCAAGCTGCCGCAGGCTGCCCTACGACATCTTCCCGGGACGCTTCCTCCAGGTCAGCGTGACGGACACCGGTTCGGGGATGGATCGGGAGGTCCAGCAGCGGATCTTCGAGCCCTTCTTCACCACCAAGGAGCTGGGCAAGGGCACCGGCCTTGGCTTGGCGTCGGTCTACGGCACCATGAAGAACCATCGCGGCGCCATCGTGGTCTACAGCGAACCTGGGCGCGGCACCTGTTTCAAGCTTCTGCTGCCCTGCGCGGAGTTCCAGGACGGGGAACTGCAGGTGGGTGGCGAACCTCGGAGCCAGGTCCCAGCGCTGGGCATCGTGCCCGGCTCGAAGCGCGTGCTCGTCATCGAGGACGAGGAGCTGGTGGGGCAGATGCTCCTGATCCAGCTGCGCCAGCTGGGCTTCCAGGCCACCTTGATGCAGGACGGGCGCGCGGCGGTGGAGTATTTCCAGGAGACCTGGAAGGAGACCGATCTGGTGATCATGGATCTGGTCATGCCCCACCTCAGCGGCTTCGAGACGTTCTCCGCCCTCAAGGCCATCCACCCGGACGTGCCCATCATCCTGTCCTCGGGCTACAGCGTGGAGGGCGAGGCCCAGCGGATCATGGATGCCGGCGCCCTGGCTTTCCTGCAGAAGCCCTACCAGATCGGTGAACTGACCCGGGCGCTCAGCCGCGTGTTTGGTCCGCGGGAGGCTTGACCACCGCGCCAGGGTTGTTGGATTTCAGGTGTCAGGCGGAAGAGGTGGAGACGCGACCTTGGACCGCGAGGCGCGCTGCGAGGGCGACCGTCTGAAGCGTTCTCTCGCTGCGCTGGCATGGATCAGTTAGAGCGGCTGCGGAGCTCTGGCTGGATGGAGTTGATGGAATCAAACCATAAAAATGATACAAAATAGGACAAAAGATTATAATTACAATAATAATAAGAAATAAGACAAGGAATATTCGACAACATTTTTTAGATATTCCCCTTTAAGTGAGGCCAAAGGGTGTCACAATGGAGGTATTCCATGATTTAAATGTATTAAAAAGTGACAATTGATAACGCGAGTGGAAGGACGATCGGTTTGATCGAGCCCAGGGTTTATGTGGCTCGGAATTCAACGCTGAAGTGATCCCGCTCGCGACCCCCCTCGGATCCGTTCCCCAGTCCCTCCACCAACGCTTCACCTTCAACCCAGCCTGACCAGGCATAGCGAGGAGATCACCCGTGAAGAAGCTCATCAACAAGCCCGAGGACGTCGTCAAGGAAGCCCTGCAGGCCATCGCCATCGCCCACAAGGACATGGTCAAGGTCCACTACGATCCGAACTACATCGTTCGTGCCGACGGGCCCGTGAAGGGCAAGGTGGGCATCCTGTCGGGTGGCGGCTCCGGCCATGAACCCATGCACGGAGGCTTTGTGGGCATGGGCATGCTGGATGCGGCCTGCCCGGGCGCCGTGTTCACCTCCCCGACTCCGGACCAGATGCAGGAAGCCACGAAGGCCGTGGATGGTGGAGCCGGCGTGCTGCACATCGTCAAGAACTACACCGGCGACATCCTCAACTTCGAGATGGCTGCGGACCTCGCCAAGGCTGAAGGCATCGAGGTCGAGGCCGTGGTCACCAACGACGACGTGGCTGTCCAGGACAGCCTCTACACGGCCGGTCGGCGCGGCGTCGGCGTGACGGTGCTGGCGGAAAAGATGACGGGCGCCGCCGCGGAGCAGAAGCGTCCCCTGAAGGCGGTGGCGGACATCTGCCGCAAGGTCAACGCCCAGGGCCGCACCATGGGCATGGCGCTCACGTCCTGCACGGTGCCTCAGGCCGGCAAGCCCACCTTCGACCTTCCGGCCGACGAGATGGAGATCGGCATCGGCATCCATGGCGAACCCGGCCGCACGCGCATGAAGCTGAAGACCGCCGCCGAGATCACCGAGATGCTCGTGAACCCGATCCTGGAGGACCTGCCCTTCAAGTCCGGCGACAACGTGCTGGCCTTCGTCAACGGCATGGGCGGCACGCCCCTCATCGAGCTCTACGTGGTCTACAACGAGATGGCCAAGATCCTGGCGGGGCGGAACATCAAGATCGCCCGCAACCTCGTCGGCTCCTACATCACGTCCCTGGAGATGGCCGGCTGCTCGATCACGCTCGTGAAGATGGATGACGAGCTGATCAGCCTGTGGGATGCTCCGGTCAAGACCCCTGCCCTCCGCTGGGGCATCTGAACCCGGAAGCCGGTGGCGGCGGGTGTTCAGCCGCCACCGGCACCCGCTCTTCCACAAGGAGGAAGCTGTGACGGTACTGAGGGACGATGTGATCGCCTGGCTGGGCGCTTTCGCCGATGCCATCGCCGAGAACAAGGCCTATCTCACCCAGCTGGATTCGGACATCGGTGACGGGGACCACGGGACCAACATGGACCGGGGCTTCCAGGCCGTCCGCGCCAAGCTGCCTGAGCTGGCGGACAAGGACATCGGCTCCATCCTCAAGACCACGGGCATGACCCTGGTCTCCACGGTGGGCGGGGCCAGCGGTCCCCTCTACGGCACCTTCTTCCTGCAGGCAGGCACCTCCGCCGCCGGGAAGCTGGAGCTCTCCCTCGCCGACTGGACCGCCCTGCTGCAGGCCGGAGTGGACGGCGTGATCATGCGCGGCAAGGCCAACCTCGGGGACAAGACCATGGTGGATGCCCTCGTTCCTGCGCTGCAGGCGCTGAAGGAGGCGGCCGCCAAGCCCTCCGACTTTGCGGCGTGCCTGCTGGCCTCTGCCGACGCCTGCGAGCAGGGCATGCTCGCCACCACGCCGCTGGTGGCCCGGAAGGGCCGGGCGAGCTACCTGGGTGAGCGCAGCGCCGGCCACCAGGATCCGGGCGCGACCTCCTCGCACCTGCTCCTTCGCGCCGCCGCGCAAGCATGGGCCGACGCCGGGAACTGATCCCGGTCTCGTCCGCCCACCTGGAAGGATCCCAAGTGCTTCCGGCCGTTGCGGCCGGGCTGGGGGCTGTTTCGCCGCGTCAAACCCCACCAGGGTCTAGGGTCCTGGCCCTTCACGGAAGGATTTCGACATGTCGCCATTCCTGGCTGAAGTCATCGGAACCGCCTTCATCCTGCTCTTCGGATCCGGGGTCGTCGCGGGCGTACTCCTGAACAAGAGCAAGTCCAGTGGCGGAGGGTGGATCGTCATCACCTTCGCCTGGGCCATCGGCGTGACGCTGGGGGTCTACGCGGCGGGCAAGTACAGCGGCGCACACCTGAACCCGGCCGTGACCCTGGGCCTTGCTGCTGCCGGCAAGTTCCCGTGGGTAAATGTGCCCGCCTACATCGCGGCGCAGTTCCTGGGCGCCATGATCGGCTCCGGCGTCGTCTACCTGGCCTACTACCCGCACTGGGAAGAGACCGCCGACCCCGGCTTGAAGCTTGCCGTCTTCTCGACGGGACCGGCCATCCGCCACACACCTTCCAACTTCCTGTGCGAGTTCATCGCGACCTTCATCCTGCTCTTCGCGATCATGATGCTCGGCGGCAACACGTATGCGGAAGGGCTCAACCCGCTGGTCATCGGCGTCCTCATCCTGGGCATGGGTCTCTCTTTCGGCGGGCCCACGGGTTATGCCCTGAACCCGGCCCGCGACCTCGGACCTCGCATCATGCATGCCCTCCTGCCCATCAAGGGGAAGGGCGACAGCGACTGGAGCTACTCCTGGATTCCCGTCCTCGGCCCCATCCTCGGCGCCATCTGCGGAACCCTGTCGGCCGTCGCGTTGTTCAAGTAGACAGATCCTGGTTTCGAACCATCCAAGAATGAACGGGGGTGCCACGATGGCCCGAGAGCACGCACGGACCCAGCCGGTATCCCTGTTCGCGGCCATGGCTTCGCTTTCACCCCTGAAAACAACCTCGGATCTGGACTGGGAAGGCCTCTGGGCGCCCTACGACGAGGGCACCTACACGACGGCCCTGGACCTGCTGAAACCGGATGATGTGGTGCTGGACATCGGAGCGGGGGACTTGCGCTTTGCACGGCAGGCCGCACGGCGCGTCCGGAGAGTCTTTGCCATCGAGCGGAGCCGGGAAGTCCTCTCCGCAGGAGCGTCCCAGGATGGGGACCCGGAGAACCTCACGGTGCTCTGCGCCGACGCCCTCACACTGCCCTATCCGGAAGGCATCACGGTGGCCGTCCTGCTCATGCGGCACTGTCGTCACTTCAAGGATTACGTCGCGCGCCTGCGTGCGGCGGGTTGTCGACGCCTCATCACCAATGCCCGCTGGGGCATGGATGTGGAGTGCCTTCCCCTGGATCCCCAGCCGCCTTACTGGATGGCTCCGGGCGGATGGTACGCCTGTGCCTGCGGTGCGGTGGGTTTCAAGGTGCCCCCCGAAGGGTTGCCGGCCGACGCGCTCGATTCGACGTTTTCCGTGGAGGACTGCCCCGCCTGCCTCGCATCGCGGGTGGTCCCCATCGCTCTCGCAGGGAGTCGCAGGTGATCGGCATTGTCATTGTTTCCCACAGCGCACGCCTTGCGGAGGGCGTGCTGGAGCTCGCCCGGGGCATGGCGGGCGAGGATGTCCGGATGGCCGCCGCGGGGGGCATGGACCTGCCCGAGCGGCCCCTGGGCACGGATCCCGGCCTGATCCTCCAGGCCATCGAGGCTGTCGATTCTCCCGAGGGCGTGATCGTCCTGATGGACCTGGGCAGCGCGATCCTCAGCACCGAAATGGCCCTGGACATGCTGGAACCGGAGCTGCGGTCCCGGGTGCTGCTCTGCGAGGCCCCCATCGTGGAAGGCGCCATCGCCGCGGCCGTGCAGGCGCGGCTTGGCAGTCCCCTCGAGCAGGTGGCGCTGGAGGCTCGGGGTTCCCTGGCCTTCAAGCAGGAGCACCTCCACCCTGTGCCGGAG
>Ga0129297_10000897_pt1 | contig 14810 bp, 15 predicted proteins | sample I18A1metaG_FD_94708 | JGI IMG/M metagenome (GOLD analysis project Ga0129297, IMG submission 94708) | Lake sediment bacterial and archeal communities from Gulf of Boni, Indonesia to study Microbial Dark Matter (Phase II) - ​I18A1 metaG | ecosystem: Environmental > Aquatic > Freshwater > Lake >... | reverse complement strand
TGCAGCTGCGAAGTCGCGAGGCGTATAGGGGAGGAGGGACGTTTTCAGCAGGTTGCCCTAGAATTGGTGGAGCTTTTCAAGAGATACAACGTGAAGTTGGTTCTCACACAGTGTCCGCACTGCTTTAACACCTTCAAGAATGAGTATCCAGAGTTCGGTGCCGCTTTCAGATCGTCCACCACTCGCAGTTCATCGATCAGCTCATAAGATCTGGAAAACTGAAGGTCAAGGAGGGAGCTGAAAAAGTCGTAACGTTTCACGATCCATGCTATCTCGGAAGATACAGCGGAACGTACGATGAGCCAAGAAAGGTCATATCGTCTCTCGGTCCAATAACACTCAAAGAAATGCCACGTTCCCGCGAGGACAGTTTCTGCTGCGGAGGCGGAGGAGCAAATTTCTGGTATAAGATCGAACAGAAAAGGAAGGCAAGTGCCATTCGCTTCGATGAAGCTCAGCGGTTGAATCCTGACATCTTAGCAACTGCTTGTCCTTTCTGTACGTCAATGTTTGAAGACGCGTTAGCCTCTAAGGAGACCCCAAGCTCCATCGCTCTGAGAGACATCGCAGAACTTGTCGCAGATCTGGTTGAATCGTCCTAGCTTTTATTAGGTCAGAGTCGTGTCGAGAAGGCAATTTGCACAGTGAAAGCTGATGGTTAAAGTCATAGTATTCGTGAAGCAGGTGTTTCAGAGTTCTGAATTGAGGGTAGATAGAGCGACAAAGACGATAAACACTCAAGGTGTTCCGCGGGTTATCAGCGAAACAGACAAGAACGCCGTTGAGGAGGCAGTAAAAATAAAGGAGAAGCATGGCGGCAAGGTTACTGCGGTTACGATGGGTCCTCCTGAGGCCAAGGAGGCGCTCAGGGAAGCGCTGGCCATGGGGGTTGATGAAGGGTATCTAATCAGCGACCCACTGTTTGAGGGATCCGACGCGCATGCCACCGCAAATGTGTTGGCCGCCGCAATTACCAAGATACTCGATTATGATATGATTCTATGCGGAGCTTACTCGGAGGATTTGTTTGCATTTCAGGTTGGTCCAAGATTGGCAGACATCTGCAATCTGCCTCAGATCACTTACGCAACCAAAGTGGTCTTGGAAGGGACAAAGGTCGTTGTCGAGAGAGACCTTGAGAACGAACGTCAACTTGTCGAGAGCAAGTTGCCTTGTCTAATTACGGTTGTAAGAGAGATCAATGAGCCGCGATTGCCAACTTTGATGGCAATAATGGCCGCATCCAAGAAGCCCATGACTACTTGGACTGCTGCCGACCTCAACCTCGGGGAGGACGAGTTGGGCTTCAAAGGTTCACTAGTTAAAGTTCTCCGAAGTACCGTATCCGTGGGAGAGAGAAAGCGAATCATGTTACAAGGTGATGTCAAGGAGATTTCCCCGAGACTTGTCAAAGCTCTTTCGGAAGAAGGCGTTCTGAAGGCGAGCTGAATCATGTGGGAAGAATTCAAAGGCGTATGGGTTTTTTCTAACAATCCTCAACTGACATTCGAATTGTTGGGGAAGGGCAGAACCTTAGCGGACCAACTGGACACTGAACTTACTGCAGTCGTCGTAGGCTCCGGGGAGGACCCAGAGAGCTATGTTCAACGTGGGGCTGACAGGGTCCTCCTACTCGCTGACCCAGTCCTAACCGCCTTTCAGGTCGACACGCACACAGGTGCATTGGCCGCCTTGGCGAGTGAGCACAGGCCTGACATCATCTTGATTGGTGCGACCCGAGACGGTTTGGAATTCGCTCCACGCCTTGCGGAACGATTGAAGACTGGTTGCGCAACCGAAGTAATCCGCATCGAGCTCGACTCTGAGAAGAAGTTCATGCTGATGGACAGAGTTACCTGTGGCGGCAACATCGTGGAAACTCACATCTCTAGGTCAAAGCCCCAGATTGCAACAATCCCAAAAGGCCTATTTTCGCCTCTGCCCGCAGATCAGTCTCGGAAGGGCGAGGTCATTAGAATTGAACCTAAGATAATGCCACCAAACACTCAGCTCCTAGAAAGACGTTCTAAGATGGCTAAAGGTGTTAAGCTGGCCGAAGCGCCGATAATAGTTTCTTTCGGACGCGGTGTGAAAAAGAAGGAGGATATCGCAATCATTGAACAGCTTTCCGAAGCCTTGGGTGGAGTGATCGGTTGCTCTAGACCTGTGGCTGAAGATCTTGGCTGGCTTCCGGAAGAGCAGTACATCGGGCTGTCGGGTCGGAAGGTCAGCCCGAAGTTGTATGTTGCATGCGGAATTTCGGGGCAGATTCAGCACCTAACAGGGATTAGGAATAGTAGGATAATTGTAGCCATCAACAATGATCCCAAGGCTCCAATCTTTGAGTTCAGCGATTATGGCGTTGTCGCCGACCTCTACGAAATACTTCCTTTACTGACAGATGCAGTGAAACAGATGAAGCGAGAATAGCCGTTTCCGTCTATCCAGAGTCAGATTACCAAGGTCTCTCCACGGGAAAGGCGGATCGTCTCCGAGGAGGGATCAGGCGGAGGCATGTGCCTTTGTGGTAAGATATCATCGAAATACTCTTGATCCTGAACTTCGACTTGATTTTCTTGTATGGTACTCCGGATCTAATCATCCTATCGATCTGCTTCCTCGCTCTATGATTGCAGAGAATACAAGCCATCGAACTCACTGACCCAACGATGGCTTTCGGTCAATTGGGGCCATCACGTTTGCGGAGAGACGTTTCTTTATGTATTAATTTGTCGGTAGACCGTCTCGCAAACCTAATCGCGAAATTCTCCATATTGATCGCTACTCGTAAGGAGCAATGAGGGAAACGAGAGGACGGACGCGGATAGAATCGTGATGAAGAACCTTGGATCGCGAGCCAGTGATAACATTGTTTTGCCTTGGAAGTCAATGTCCGCCGCCCTATTGAGAATTTCTTCAGCCTCTAGTTGATGAGCTATTCTGAAGATCCGGTCGAATTGCTCGTCAGATAATCTATAGAGCAATCTGCGTAGCCACGTCATCGCATGAAGATCGAATCCTATTAGTTGGCGCCATGCCTTTTCGTAACCGCTGAGTTGTGCGGAAGATGTGTCGCCTTTCAGGGCTGCCCTCGCCGCAGTCTCTCCAGCAATCTGTCCACATGCTAACCCAAATACAATGCCACCACCTGTCGTGGGCTTGACCTGTGAAGCTGCGTCCCCAACTGTGAGAATACCCTCAGCATACGTACGGGCTTTGGCTCCACTGATAGGTATGGGATGAAACATAGGGGCGGTGAGGAATCTCGTCCTCCTCAACTTCCCTGATACGATGGGGTGTTTCTTAATGAAGCGTTCAAGACACTGCCGAACATTGGTTCTACTACGTGCTGCTATTCCGATCTTAGCGGAGCCATCTCGGCGTGGGATTATCCAACCGAAGAATCCCGGTGCATACTGTTGACCAAAGTAGACCTCTACGAAATTTTCGTTAACACCATTCAGATCTTCCGCATAGAATTGAGCTGAATTCACAAGAAGTCTCGAATTCGGTTGAGGTAGTCCCGCACATCTTGAAATGGAACCTCCCACGCCGGCTGCATCGATCACCATCCTACAAGAGATCTCCCTTTGGTCGGAGCCTCTTATTCTCAAACGGATCCTACCATTGTCGGATCTACGAAAACCATCAACTGGAGATTCTAAATGCAGTCGGACTCCGCTTTTCGTGGCAATTGACGCAAGGTGTCTATCGAACTCTGCTCTGTTCAAGACCCAAGTTACCGGTTCATCTCTAAAGAGAGTGAGGGATTTGCCATTGGGGGCATACAACACTGCTCCCTTTACCTCGTTTTCAATAATTTCTCTTGGTATGCTCGGTGCGAAATGTTTGAAAGCCAATATGCCGACATGGCCTGAGCAGTGTGATGGTTCTCCGACAGTTTTATGGTCTTCAAGAACTGCCACCGAAATACCATTCTTCACCGCAGAGATGGCAGCAGCTGCGCCGCTGACACCACATCCAACTATGGCCAGGTCAACTGATTCTTGGAGCAAGATGTTTAACCGCGAGGGCTCAGTCTCCGCAATATGCGAGAGGATTGGAGATGACAAACTATCCTATTCGGTGTGCCGCTCGACGAGTTCTACGAGGCGCTTGCCTTTCGTTTGACGTGACACTCTTACAAGGCCGTTTAGTTCCAGTTTCATTAGGATGCGGTTAAGCTCTCGAAAGCTTAGGTCTTCTTTGGAGTTCCGCATTTCCCTTAGCAGTTCATCATCGGTTAGTGGGCCTTTCCGTTTGATTGCGTCCATAACGGAAAGATGCAGAGGCCTTGGGCCCCATACCTTCTCCAACTACGTTGGCACCGACAGTTCTTTGCGCTAAGCCACGGGTGTGGGTGCCGCGGCTCGTTCTCTCCTAAGTCGCTTGGCGAATTTCTGGTACCAGGCATCGTCCTCTACGCTTATGCTTGGCCCGATCCTTTCCATGGCCGCTTCGAAGTCGCGTCTTGTGACGTCGGATGCATCGATATCTTCTCTTAGAGCGTTCATAGCTGCTTCACGGCAAATTGCCTCGATGTCAGCGCCCGAGTATCCTTGAGCTTTTCGCGACAACTCGTCAAGGTCAACGTCCCTAGACAGAGGCATCGAACGTGCGTGAATCTTGAAGATCTCTTTGAGCGATTCAAAGTCCGGCGCAGGAACATAGATCAGTCGGTCGAATCTTCCCGGCCTCAGGACGGCTGGATCGAGAATGTCAGGTCGATTTGTTGCAGCGATTACGAGTACGTTCTGCAGCGTCTCAATGCCGTCGATTTCGGTCAGGAGCTGACTTATGACGCGTTCACTGGCACCGGAGTCGGCGTATCCAAGCCCCCGTTTCGGAACGATTGCGTCCAATTCGTCAAAGAATATTATTGCAGGCGCTGCTGTGCGACCTTTCCGGAATACCTCCCGTATCGCCTTCTCAGATTCGCCGACCCATTTGGAGAATATTTCCGGTCCCTTTATCGAGATGAAGTTAGCCTCGCTTTCGGTTGCTACCGCTCGGGCTAGGAGTGTCTTGCCGCATCCTGGAGGCCCGAACAGGAGGACACCTCGTGGAGGCTTAATGCCCATCTTCTTGAAGACATCGGGTTTCTTGAGAGGCCATTCCACCGATTCCATAAGCTCCTGCTTGACTTGTTTCAGGCCTCCTATTTCGTCCCAGTGAACCTGCGGGACCTCAACGTACACTTCTCGCATGGCCGTCGGTGTTATCTCACGATAGGCTGAGAGGAAGTCATCCATCTTGACGACCATCTTCTCGAGCACCTCGGGCGGAATGCGTTCCTCTTCCAAGTTGATTTCGGGTATGTAGCGTCTCAGCGCCTTCATGGCTGCTTCTCGGCAGAGAGATGCTATGTCAGCGCCGGTGTAACCATGGGTTATGTCTGCCAGCTTCTTGAGATCGACATCCTCACCTAAGGGCATGTTCCTTGTGTGGATCTGGAGAACTTCGAATCGTCCCCCCTTATCCGGTACCCCGATCTCTATTTCTCTGTCAAACCGTCCTGGTCTCCGCAGCGCAGGATCTATCGCATTGGGTCTATTTGTGGCTCCAATGACTATGATATTTCCCCGAGAACCCATTCCATCCATTAGAGAAAGAAGCTGAGCGACGACGCGGCGTTCAACTTCTCCTGTAACTTCCTCACGTTTGGGAGCAATGGCGTCCATTTCGTCAATGAATATGATACTTGGAGAGGTTTCCTGAGCTTTCTGGAATATCTCACGTAATCGCGCCTCGGACTCACCGTAGAACTTCGACATGATCTCAGGCCCGGAGATTACGTAGAAGTTGGCGTCAGACTCATTTGCAACGCCCTTGGCTAGCAGCGTCTTTCCGCATCCGGGTGGTCCGTACAGGAATACTCCTCGCGGTGGTTCTATGCCAAGTCGTTGGAAGAGTTCTGGGTGCCTCAGAGGAAGTTCAACCATTTCACGTATGCGTTGAATCTCCTCGTGCAGTCCACCTATGTCCTCATAGGTGACTATCGGTATGCCTTTCTTCTCTGGAGTGGGTTCACTCAGAACCTGAACATGACTCGTCTCCGTTATTTTGACAGGGCCGTGAGGTCGTGTCCTTGTGACTATCAGCGGGACGGCGCTACCGAAAATTGAGAGCAGCGTCATATCCCCTTCGATGAACGGCATGTCCATGAAGCGTCGTTTCACGAAGCTTACGAACTCTTCGTCCACGCTCAAGCGCACATCCGTCGGCGCGAAGACAATTGCCTGAGCCTCTTTGACATCCGCCTTCCTTACTACGACGTATTCATTGAGAGCTACACCTGCATTTCTTCGTATGAGTCCATCCATGCGAATTATTTCTTGACCTTGATCTTCAGCATACGCTGGCCAAGCCACAGCAACAGTCATTTTCTTTCCATGTATCTCAACGAAATCTCCAGCGGTTATGCCCAGTCTCTGCATTGTTTCATTGTCAATACGGACTTTTCCGTGTCCTACGTCACGTTGTCTCGCGTCAGCAACTCTCAAAGAAGATTCTCGGCTACTCATGTTCTATGCTCCTCGAGACAGTTTGCTACCACGACTGGCGCGGCTGACAAGCTGATAGGTGCTATTAAGATTGCTTTTATGCAGCGCTCGTCCAGTTTATCCCTTCCAGTGAGCTCTTTGGAAACTGCTCTCTTCATGCCATCTCAGATCCGGTAAATTTGTTACTGGCGGTAACTGAGACGCTTATAAGTGTTACTTAAGGTAACAGAAATCCTAGAACCTTCCGACTCTGAGGACTTGGATCTCGCTCACTAAGTCAACAGCGCGCATAGCTTCCTCGACTTGATCCATCTTGCCTTCAGCATCCTCAGGCAAGACGACATGGGCTATGAGAGCAACCAGTCCAAATGCAACTGGTTCTTCCTCGAATCTTTGAACTTTGGATCCGGCTGGTAGGGACTTCTCAATCTTCGCCTTCAGGACGTTTAGATCTATGTTCGTGTCATTTGGGAAAATCTTGATAGAGGCTAACACTTTGGCCAATTGATTACAACCAGCGCATAATCTTCATGGGCCTGTAAAACCGCATTTTACGCATCGGTAAGGTCGCCCGAACATGCGACACCTCTCACAACGCCAGATTGCCACCTCACCGCAATTCGGGCACGGAAACTTAACGGCTCCCTCTCCAGGGAGTATGGTCCTAGCACACCAAGTACAGGTTGGCATGCGTATGATTTTCTCGCTTGCTACAGTTGCCGTTGTGCTCAATTGCCGACACTCCCAAAGCCTCACACGCACCGTTCTGATGGTTATAAATTGATTGCTACCTGCGTGTCTCCTAGCAGCTGCGGTGTAAGTTGCCGCGAATGACCGACAAATTCAAACGAGGCCGGCCTATTCTGAAAACAACAACTCCAGCTTAGGGGAACAGTTTGGTTCGGATAGATACGGTCTGTGATCTCGACAGTTTCAGACAATTCATGATCATGAGCACATGTCAATCCTACATACCGATGGGGCTGTATGACGATGGGACGATCTATCCGGAGCGATCATCGGATAAAGGTACAATGTATGTTGAGGCTGAGGACAAGGAGACTGTACTTCAATTACGTGAGATCAGATTCACGCGTGTGTCAAATGTACTCGGTATCATATACAATTCTAAGAGTGGTCGGACACAACTGAAATGGCGGCATCTGAAGGGCAGAGTTGGTCGTCTGAGTGGGGAGGCAAGTCCGAATACGCTTGTGAATCTCTTCGCATCCGAGGCCCTGCCAGAATCCTACGCCATCGCGGAGCGGCAGGAAGAAACCAAGGCTCCCGAGCAAGAATCCTCAATAAATGAAGCCTTCGCCGATACCTAGGAATCATCCATAAGAATGCACTTGAGTCTCAATGTCGAGATATGACCTGCTCATAGGAGGCAACTTTTGTAGTGACCGTTCGCTAATCACAGGTGTACTCAGACAATCAGTTGGCAAAGCCTTTGGGCGTTGATCTGGCTGAAATCGTCCCGGAAGAATCGACCAGACTTGATGAACTTTCTAGCAAGACACTCGCCGTAGATGCCTATAACACACTATACCAGTTCCTCGCAATCATCCGGCAGCCCGACGGGACGCCTTTGAAGGACCGCCGTGGAAGGGTGACCAGTCATCTTAGCGGATTGCTCTACAGAACAACAAACCTGGCCGAGAAAGGAATCAGACTCGTCTTCGTGTTTGACGGTGAACCCCCCGAGCTCAAGGAGATGGAAATTCTGAGGAGACGTCAGGTCAAGGAGGAGGCGGCCATTCGGTATGAGCGAGCCGTCAAGGCGGGTAGACTTGAGGAGGCACGTACGTATGCTCAGGCAACTTCTCAACTCAAAGATGTTATGGTTGATGATGCCAAGAGGCTCTTAGACGGGCTTGGTGTCTCTTGGATTCAGGCACCATCAGAGGGCGAGGCTCAAGCTGCATTCATGGCGGCGCATAAGGACGTATGGGCTGTGGCCTCTCAAGATCACGATTCACTCCTCTTCGGAGCACCAAGAATGGTAAAGAATCTCGCCATAACTGGCCGGAGAAAGCTCCCGCGCAGAAACGCATACATCGAGGTCGAACCCAAGATAGTTGAACTGGGCAAAGTGCTCAAGGGGCTCTCCTTGACTAGGGAGCAGCTGGTTGATGTGGGAATACTCATTGGGACGGACTTCAATCCTGATGGTGTCAGAGGGATAGGCCCAAAGACCGCTGTGAGACTCGTCCGTGAGCATGGTGGCTTGGAGAAAGTCATCGAGGAGAACCCTGAGATCAGGATCTTTCCCGACTTCAACACTATACGGAAAATCTTCATCGAGCCAAAGGTGACACCCAACTATACCGTCAAGTGGTCTAAGCCCGACGTAGAGAAAGTAGTCGACTTCCTTTGTCGCGAACGAGACTTTTCTGAGGAACGCGTCAGAAAGGCGATCACAAGAATGACGACGGCGCCAACGACGACAGATCAGAAGACTACACTTGAATCCTATTTCCACTGAGAACTCTTGACAGAAACCAATGCAGAAAATCCCCTGTACCATCCAAGGCGTCAGTGGAACTCTTGAGGACGGTCAGTCAGCGCCTTAGGAGGTGGTTCATAGTCTGATGGATGATGTTTTATCCAGCGGTTGAAACAGAGAGGGAGAATCGTCTCGCATGACGGAGAAAGATCAGCGTCAGGAAGCCAACTGTCAGCCCAATGAGGATGGACTCCCATGGGAAGCCTGGCACTCCTGGAATGACCTCGGTGATGAGTGAAACAGAAGTCTGCTGTTCGGTCAGCGTTGCCACTTGAGTCATCAGAGTCGTGATGGTTTCAGAAGTGGTCGCATAGGTGGAGCTCCAAGAAGTAACCGTTTGATTTGAAGACCCAGTCGCCACGAAAGTGTATATCGTCACAGCTCCTCCTCCGGAAGAAGTTGTTGATGTGTAAGTCGTTGTAATGGTCGTTCCTCTGGTACTGATGCTCAAGACACTGGTCGTTACTGTCGACGATGAAGAGACTGTTGTCGTTGAGGAAGTGGTTGAAGTGAAGCTGATCGTAGATGTGGTCGTCGTTGTGACAGAAGTTGACGTAAAGCTAGTGACTGTTGTCTGCAAGGCATTCATCGCTGAGCCGACAGGTGTGACAAATACTGCGGAAAGCAGGATTGCTGTTGTCAAGGAGACGAAGAGCACACTAAAGATCAGGCGTTTCGGAGCTAGGCTCCTGTTTCTGAGTTTCAACTCAAATGCGGCCTCTCTTATTATTCCTGACATTCCCTACTCTTCTACGATGGAGTGCGAATAGTAAGAAGATACCGACAACTAGGCCTACAAGAATAGATTCGATCGGGAAACCCGGAACGGCTTGGGTTGTGGCCTGAGGATTCGTATTGAAGCTCGGAAGTGTAGAGGTGACCGTCGTGAATGATGTCAGTGTCGTCAAGGTGCCTGAGAGTATGGTTGAAACCGATAACACGGAGTTCCACACCGTTGTAGTGGCTGTTGTTGGAGTCGTTGATGTGGAAGTGTAGTACGTTGCGACGCCCGTCAAGACCGTCAGTGACGTCAATGTTGTCGTTGCACTGACTGTACTCGTTGAAGTCGAGCTCGTAGTTATCGAAGAAGTGACACTCGTCGTTGTCAATGGATACTGACCCACCGTGAGCGTTGAGCTAGTTTTCGTGGTAGTTGAGGTGTAAATCGTCGATGTCCTTACAGATGTTGTCGTAGTCACTTCAGTGATGGTTTGCTCCGGACCCAAGGACGACTCCACTGAGATAAGCTGTCCTGAACCGATTGCTACAGTTGCAAGTGCCAGAAGTAGCACGGAGACCAACATGCCCCTGTTTGTCTTGCGATCGCTCAATGAACCCGTCTCCATACCACGCAAAGGTCAGTCAGTCTTATCCTTCGACACTCCTTCTTATCATCTGCTGTTCCCGCAGTTCACCAAGGATGGGCATCTCATGGAGCATGTCCATTGTCACACAATCCCAATAGATGCCCTTCGGTTTGGGTAGGGCAGTATGCGTCTCCTGCATCCGCGTAGGGGTTAGGATATAGTCAACAGGCACGTCATGTTTCTGCACAGGAAACGGCTTCACAATCTGGCAATCATGCACTGTGGTGACGACCTTAACATCATCCGTCACGAGGCCGCACTCGCGTAGAATTCCATACTCGAGTTCGCTGTATCCTTCACCCTTACCAATCCTTCCTCCTTTCAAAGAAACTGCGACTGAGCCCGCTACGATGAGATCAATCATTGGTAGCCCATTCAAGGGTACCTTGTCAGCTAAATGGAAAGCACCCGCTATGGTTGCCGCCTTGTCGATCATGTGCTTCTGAATTTGCTCTGGTTCGAGCTTCAAGAATCCACTCGACAATCTGGGAGTAGGCATTAACAGCGTTTTGCCCTCTTTCAAGATCAGTCTTCGCACGTGAACTTGAGGTGAGTCAGGGTTCACCTTTACTACGCGTGCATCAGAGAATTCCTTCAATTTCCTCATGAACGAAGCAGCTTTCTCGGCGCCGACGAAGTTCGGAATACGATTGTATACTGGACGAGGGAAACGGGCGAGATCATGGTCTTCGAGGTATCTCCAAATCTCTTCCCGGACTTCTCTCTTAATGAGTTGTATCCTTGATTCTGAGTCATCTGAGCGAAGCGTCCTCATAGTTATGGATTCCAACCGCGTTTGCCCCTCATGGGCACAAAAGCCACTCCACCTAGATTCTCACGGGAGATGCTTCGATCCATTCTCTTCCTTATTCGAAGCAACTGCTGGTAGAAGTGAGCCCCACCAACAGGTATGAGTAGAATTCCTCCGGTCTTCAACTGCTCAACTAACCCCGATGGAACTTCAGGAGCAGCGCTTGTCACGATAACGATGTCAAAGGATCTTTCACCTTCCAGTCCTTCTGATGCGTCAGCTTGGAGGAATGTCACTCGATCTGCGTATCCAGCGCGCTCAACATTCTTTTTTCCGAACTCGGCAAGTTCAGGTATGATTTCCGCTGACCAAACATGTCCCCACGTTTCTTTAGGCTTCTCACTTGATGCGACAACTTCTGCGTACACGCAACTCATGTAACCACAGCCTCCCCCTACCTCCATCACATTCTGACCGGACCTCATTTCGCCATACTCACAAAAGAGAGCGGTCATATGCAGGGCGCTAGTTGTTTGGCCGAATCCAATCGGTAGAGGAGAGTCAACATAGGCGTAGGGCCTCATATCAAGCGGCAAGAATTCCTCACGGGGAACTTTACTCATCGCCCTGACTATATTCGGGTCTCGAAGGATCCCCTGCATTCTCAACTCTTCAACGGCTTGCCGCCGCGACTCAGCAAAATCCTTCAAATCCGTCAAGCCGTAAGGACTAAGAACCCTTCAATAAAGGTTCAAGAGAGCCTGTTCCCATACGAGCTTGGATTGGGATTGTGAGGCTTACTGAAGAACTCATCGCCTATGGTCACCCAAACGTTACAGCGAAACACCCTACGACTTTCGAGATTACAAGGGATCCTGAGCTAACAAAACGAGGAGACTGCGTAATTGCTGTACGTTCAACGAAGGGCCCAAAGGATCTATCGACGGATTTCAAGCACCTATGCAGAAACGATGAAACAAGGATCATTCTTGAACTCCGTGTGAATGGTTTCGTTGAATCCATTGAGGGGCGAGGAAGCCATCGACTTACGTTGAACCACTGGAGTGACATGGTGGGACGGACATCTACACACATATCAGACCGAACTGTCATGATTCGCGCTGACAAGGCTGCATGCGACATAGATCGAGACCTAATTCATACTCTCCACTCTTCAAGGAAGAAGGTCTTGGTACGAATAACTGCTGAACTCTATGGGATCACCTAACCACTGCGTCAATGGCGACCTCTACTCTGTTCGGAGCAACTTCTTTGATGACTTTGGTAAGGAGGAATGATTCAACTTCCCTCCGGTTCTTCTCAATTCCAGTGAGTACCCAATCTTTGATTTTCTCGAGACTCTCATTTCGCGAAGCGAACGTGTAGAAATGCACTGTGCCACCTTTCGGTGCGAGCAATAAGGTGGCAGCGTCAAGGAAGTTCTTCGCTTCGGAAGGAAGGTTCATTATCACTCGATTCGCGACCCCGCGAAGGGTTGTCGTCGCCAAGTGACGTGCGTCCCCTTGAACAGGTATCACCCGGTCCGCAACGCCGTTCAGGAGAATGTTCTCCTTTAGATATCTGAAAGCTGCAGGGTTAATGTCAATGGCATATACCCTCGCACTGGGCCTCAGTTTCGCGATGAGAACGGTGTAGGGACCCACTCCCGCAAACATATCCACGACGCAATCGCCATTCCTAACCTGTTGAGCAACGCGCATCCTCTCGTGGGAGAGCCTAGCGTTGAAGTAGACCTCGGCAACATCCAGATGGAAGCGGCATGAGAATTCGCGGTGAAATGTGTCCGTACTGCCTACGCCTGAAATCACCTCAAAACGCCTCGTCCTAAAGGGGCCCGAGACTTCACTTGACTTCTTCAGCACCATTCGTACGTACGGGTTCACGTCTAGGATTCCGTTGGCAATTGCACTTGCGAACTTTTCAAGTTCCTTCGGAAGCTCAAGAACTGCGATATCGCCGATCATATCGAAGGAGCGAACCATGCTCATGAGGTTATCAGGGATCCTATTCCTTACCGCTTCGCGAAGATTCCTAGGCCTCACAGTCGCGTGCAGGAAGTTAGTTTCTTCAACTCTCATATCTCTGCATTGTTCTCTGAGTCTAGATCGCTCCTGACACGAAGGATCGTGGCTCAGCGGAACGATCACAAGACGGTTCATTCGCTTCCATTCAAATCGGTTGTCTATTAGCTGGAGCTTTCGAAGGACTCGGAGCGTTCTCTCAACATCCTCGGTGGGCATAACGAGTCCTAGGGTCAAAGATACATCGATTCCTGCTGTCTGTTAATCAACCAAAGCTACACAATGCTAAATATCCATCAGATGAATCTAGACTCCAAGGTTCAGATGTGATATTCCTTGGCACGATGGCGTAGGCGCGAGGAAATTGTTGGGAAGGAATTGATCGATAGTGACGCCAGAAAAATCGGCGTCTCCAAGGATCTAGCATGGTCCGATGACGGCAAACTAGCGTTGATTGTGGAGTTGGCGGAGGAGGAAGAGGCTTTTCTCCCCTTCACCGAAATTGAGAGGATAGGGGATGTCGTCTTCATTAGGGCTAGGTCGGCCTTGGAGTCTGCTCCCACGATCACTTGTCCCGTCTGTAAGCATAGGAACCCAGTAGAAGCGAAGTTCTGCGCCAAATGCGGTCGAACGCTAGAGGCCAGAGAGGAGAAAATGGAGAAAAGAGCCTCGACTTCGGGATGAGGCTAGAAAAACGACTGAAATTCGATTTTTTGACCGGAACTAAGTTGTTCCAGAATAGTGTGCTTCGCCTTCTGGGGCGAGCATTGTTTGCCTCAAATTTGCTTGTGGGCTTTTCCTATTAGGTGAAAGCTTCTTTTATCGCCACGAAATCAAACCTAGCGAGTGTACTGTATGGTCTGCAGAATTCGGGCGGACAACTCCAAGAAAGTTCTCGTTTTCGCGACGATTATGGTTCTCGCGCTCTCGTCCGTCTATGATGTCTTCCTTATCGTGTCAGCCCAGACGACCACAGCCACATTGACCGAGTGGTCGCTCCCGGACGGAGGCTCGGGTCCATGGGGAATCGCCGTCGATTCATTTGGGAAGGTCTGGTTCAGCGAAAACGAGACCAACAGAATTGCAATGTTTGATCCGACAACGAATGCGCTGAGGGAGTGGGACATACCATCTGGCGGTAATCCAAAGTACACTTCCGTCCAGAGCGTCGGAAGTTCGGTCCGTGTTTACTTCACAGAGTACGGGGCCGACAGAGTGGGATTCTTTGATAACATTACGAATACCTTCTACGAATGGACGCTACCGAACTGCGGTGTTTCGGGGCCTCTGGGAAGTGGATGCAAACCCGTGGGAATTGCGGTTGACACTGCGACTGGAGATATTTGGTTCACGGAGGCAAATCGGGGGGTTATCGGTCAACTGAATCCCACCTCAAACACTCTGACCGAATATGTCCTCCCCGCCATTCCGGCCCCGGGTACGGATCTTAGGCCATGGGGCGTAGCTGTTCAGCGAATAACTACTGTGGGAGCAACGAATCTTTTTGTCTGGTTCACAGAGCTGGGCAATAATGCGATAGGAAGACTTGAGGCAAACAGTCGCCGGCTCTCACTCTTCCAGCTCAGCTCACTTGGCAACCCGTTCCAGTACCAACCGACAGATATCACGGTTGATCCT
>Ga0129297_10000896_pt1 | contig 14814 bp, 15 predicted proteins | sample I18A1metaG_FD_94708 | JGI IMG/M metagenome (GOLD analysis project Ga0129297, IMG submission 94708) | Lake sediment bacterial and archeal communities from Gulf of Boni, Indonesia to study Microbial Dark Matter (Phase II) - ​I18A1 metaG | ecosystem: Environmental > Aquatic > Freshwater > Lake >... | reverse complement strand
CTCAAGAAGAAACATTGTTCACATATCGTAGATATGAAAATGATTATAAATTAGAACCGAGCATTCTCGATGAGCAAAAAAGAATCATTTTTGGGATTCGTTCTTGTGATATTTCCGCAATTCTCTTTTTAGATAGGTTTTTTACGAGTAATATTGAAGATATCTATTATCTTAAGAAGCGAGAAAATACGACTTTAATTTCTCTTGGCTGCAATGAACCTCAAGAAACTTGTTTTTGCATCTGTGCTGATTGTGGTCCATTTTTGACTTATGGTTTTGATTTACAGTTCATTGATTTAAAAGATAGGTATTTAGTTGAGATCGGCACTCCTAAAGGTGAAAAGATAATCAAAAATAATAAGAATCTATTCAAAGATGTCTCTGTAGCAGATGTAAAAATTAAACATGAAATTGTTGAATCAACAAAAAATAAGTTTAAGACTGCCCGAGCATACTTTTCAAAATCGATTCGAAAACTTACTGAAGGAAAGCCTGATAAAAATGTATGGAATGAACTTGGACAAAGATGCTTTTCTTGCGGCGGATGTTCTTATGTTTGCCCCACTTGTTCTTGTTTTGATGTGCTGGACTTACTCAAAACAATTGATGAATATGATCGGACTAGAACATGGGATTCCTGTATGTATATTGGTTTCACAAGAGAAGCTTCTGGACATATCCCCAGATTAGAGAAAAATGATAGAGTATATCGTCGCTATTACCATAAGTTAAGTTACCAATACATTGAAAAAAACCAAACACATGGGTGTGTAGGCTGTGGCAGATGTATAGCTACTTGTTTAGGTCATATTAGTATGCCTATGGTAGTCGAGAAAATAAGGAGAAGTTAGTAGAACAATGACAATTTTTACTATTTTAGTAGCATTGCCTATTGCAGGAGCACTCGGTGCGATTCTACTTTCAGATAGGATAAGTGACCGTTGGGCAATCATAATTGTAGCCTTAACTGTGCTTTCCGCTTCGTTATTAATTTATGCAACTTTCCCCCATAAAACAGAACATTTGTTATTAATTTTACCTTGGCTTACTTTACCTACGAAATTATTCGGCTATTTAATTGATCCGTTAAGTTCTTTAATGTTACTCGTAATAACTATAATCGGATTTTTGGTAGTTCTTTACTCAACAGAATATTTAAGTCCAAGAAACAAAGACCATTCAGTCACAAGTGGGAAAAATAGGTATAATTTCTGGATGCTTCTTTTCATTGGCTCAATGGTTGGTATTGCTATTTCACCTAATCTGCTTCAACTATTCATTTTTTGGGAAATGACAACATTATGTTCTTGGGCACTAATCTCATATAATCAGCAAGATGCAGCTTTAAAAGCCGGTTATAAAGCACTTTTAATGACATATTTAGGTGGAATATTCTTTATGATTGCTTTAGTTCTTCTCTTTGTCAATGCTAACTCTTTTGAATTCCCTGCATTAGGTAATTTGAATCCTACTCTGCGAACAACAGTGTTCATTCTTTTAGCATTAGCTGCTTGGGCGAAGTCCGCTCAAGTTCCGTTTTATACTTGGTTACCCGATGCTATGGAAGCACCAACTCCAGTTAGTGCATATCTACACGCTGCGGCAATGGTTAAAGCAGGTGTTTATCTATTAGCAAGAGTTGTACTTTCTTCTTATCCGACGCTAACTTTTGGGAATGGTTTAGTAATTGCTATTATGGCCTTAGTTACTATGTTCGTTGGAGTATTTTTGTATTTCTTCCAGGACGATTTGAAAAGACTCTTAGCATTTTCAACTATTGTTCAATTAGCTTTTATTCTCTTTGGTATTAGCTTAGGGATTATGGGCTCTCCTGTAGGCTTTCGAGGTGGAGTGCTTCACGTCGCCTGCCACGCGGTTGCAAAAGGACTTTTGTTTTTATCTGTTGGAGCGATTGCTTATGCCACTGGCACAAAGAGTATTAGAAGTTTAAGCGGGCTTGCGCGAAATATGCCTTTAACTGCAGCTGCTTTTATGGTCGGTGTTTTTGCTTTGACTGGCATTCCTCCTTTCTCCTGTTTTTTCAGCTAGTTTTTTATATTTACAGGTGCATTGAATATAGGTGAAGTAACTGGCACTTTATTTGCGGTTCTGGTAATCCTTGAAAGTTTAATCTGTTTTGGCTGGTTCTTGTGGATTGGACATAAAATTTTTTTTGGTGAACCATTGGCATTGAACCCGAAGAATCATGTTGTTAAAGACACACCTTTTGTTATGTCCGTTTCTTTAGTGGTTCTTATGATACTTTGTTTAGTTGTTCCATGGGTAGCAATGCTAGTAGTTAACAGGATTATGTAAATGAACTCTATCCATTTGTTATTTATTTCGATATCGATACTGCTCGCTGGGGCGGTAGCTACGGCTGTATTCTCTTCTTATCGGAGAATATGTAGCTGGATTGCTTTCCTGAGCATATTTTTCGCAGCTATTGGTATAGGCTGCACTGCTGTTTTTGTATTCCTTCATGGTCCTCTTGCCACTTCTCAACCCATCTTCACAATCTCAACAATTGGTGCATCACTTAATCTAAGGATAGACGAACTAAGCGCACTGTTCTTAACTATTATTTCTTTCATTGGACTGTGCGCCGCTCTGTTCTCAGTTGATTATATGTCTTTCTATAAGAAAGAAAGTTTGCTTCGGTTCTCTCCTTTTTTACTTTTATTTATTGTGGGAATGATCGGAGTAGTTTGTGTGACTGATATGTTCTTTTTCTTTGTCTTCTGGGAATTTATGACCTTTGCTTCCTATTTATTAGTTATCTTTGAACGAGAAAAGAAAGTGAATCTAAAAGCCGGATTCAAATACTTTTTACTCACTCATATCGGTACTGCCTGTATGATCATAGCAGCGATTATTCTCTGGACTCAGAGCAAATCATTCGGCTTCCATGAATTAAGAGGAGCTTTTGAGACATATCTTTCCTCAAATGGAACTATTGTTCACGTTGTTTTGCTTCTTTTCTTTATTGGTTTTGCTACTAAAGCAGCTATTCTGCCATTTGGTGTCTGGTTACCTGATGCCCATCCTGCAGCTCCTTCTGGCGTGAGTGCTATTCTTTCAGGAGTAATGATAAAGATGGGAATCTATGGATTATTAAGAGTTTTTATCTCTCTATGTCCATCTTCTCACGCTTCATACATTTGGGGTGCCGTAATTGCTATTTTGGGGACCATATCTCTATTTGTGGCTACTTTAACTGCCTTGATTCAAGAAGATTCGAAAAGATTGTTAGCCTTTCACAGTATTGGTCAGGTAGGCTACATCTTTCTCAGTTTGGGAATGGGTATTGCCTTTTTGCCGATAAACCCCGTGATAAGTGCAGTTGCTTTCATAGCCGGAATCTATCATTTGATAAACCACGCCTGTTTTAAATCTTTATTATTCTTGAATGCTGGTTCGATTCTTTATACAACGGGAACAAGAGATTTAAATAGAATAGGTGGATTATCAAAGTTGATGCCAGTGACAGCTATTACAGCTCTTGTCGCTTCTCTATCCATATCAGGGATGCCGATTTTCAATGGTTTTATTAGTAAGTGGTTAATCTTTCAAGTTACAATTCTGGGTGGCATAGCTCAACCTTTATATGTAATTTTAGGGCTGTTCGCTCTATTTACTAGTGCAGTGACTTTAGCCAGTTTCATCAAATTCCTGGCTACAAGCTTCTTGGGAAAGACTCCTGGCTCGCTAAAATCACAGACAGTTAGAGAGGTTCCTCTGACGATGCAAATTCCACAATTAGTATTAGCGGCTATGTGTATAGCTTTAGGAATATTTCCAGTCGTTGTCATACCAATATTATACACTTCTGTTGGTTCCTTAGGACTTTCTTCTTATTTCCCTAGGCTTGAGGCTCTCTTTAGAGAAAGTCATTTAGGCTTGAATAATAATCTTGGCGAGGGAATAGCTACGACTTTCAATCCCTTGTATATTCTTATTGCTGTGATAATTTGTGTTATTCTTGCTTACACAATTTTCAAAATGGGAAAATCAGAAGTAAGACATGTGGAATCATGGTACTGCGGAGAGAAACATACGGATGAAGAGGTAAGATACAAAGCGCATAGTTTCTATATTCCTTTTAAGCAAATCATCCGTATTAGGATCGGAAAATACTGGAGTGAAACTTTATATTTTACAAACATACCCTGGCCAAAGATTAAAGTGCCTGCTTTTATAAGAAAAGTATTACAGATTGACCGATGGTTCTATTATCCTTTGGCAAACTTTGTTATGAAAATATCTGATAAGTTTAGTGTAACCCATGTTGGAGTCCCACAGATTTATACTCTGTGGCTAATTATTGGCATGATATTAGCCATTGTTATTTTATTCGCATTGTCATAAAAATGAACATAATAAAAAGACTGCAAGGAAAGTTTGGTAAGGAGATTCTTGAAATTAAGGAACCTGTAAAAGGCAAAATTTACTTAACTATTCCTAAGACTGGTATCTTAAATTTTGCAGAATACATCTTCAATGAATTAAAAGGTAGATTTGTTATAAGCGTAGGTACAGATACTCGTTCAATTTCCAATGATTATACAATTACCTACATATTTTCCTTGGATAAAGAAAAGACATTTATATCTCTCCAAGCCCATGTCAAAAATGATGACCTAACCATTGATTCCATTACACCTATTGTTCCAGGAGCTAATTGGGCTGAACGGGAAGTTTACGATATGGTCGGTGTTTATCCTAAAGGACATCCTGATCCTCGTCGATTCATTCTGGCAGATGATTGGCCAGATGGCGTCTATCCGCTGCGTAAAGATTTTCCTTATGACAAGAAACCAGAATCAGCACCTGAAATGAAGGTGCCTCTTAAAAAAACATCAGAAAAATCAACAATTATTTCGTTGGGGCCATTTTTTCCTGTGCTGGAGGAGCCGGCTTACTTCAGATTGTTTGTCGAAGGAGAACAGGTTGTTGGATGTGACTATAGAGGATCTTACAACCATCGAGGAATAGAAAAGATAGGTGATAGCAAACTCACTTATAATCAGATACCTTTTATTGCCGAGCGAATCTGTGGTATCTGCGGTTTTATTCACAGCACCTGCTATTGCGAGGCAGTAGAAGAAGCTGCAGAGATTGAAGTTCCTCTTAGAGCAAAATACATTAGAACGATTATGCTTGAATTAGAACGGATCCACTCACATCCTCTCTGGTTAGGAATTGCTGGACATATCATTGGATTCGAAACAGTGCTAATGCAAACGTGGCGTATGCGAGAACCAGTCATGTGGTTATGTGAAGCGATAAGCGGCAATAGGAAGACTTATGGGATGAACATCGTCGGTGGAGTGAGACGAGACATTCCTAAAGACCTTCATCCTAAAATTATGGATGTGTTAAACACCCTTGAAAAGGAATGGAGAACTCTCCTTAAGGCTATTCAAGGAGATACGACTTTGATGATGAGATTGAAAAATGTAGGTCGATTGTCTAATGAAGATGCAAGAAAAATATGTGTAACTGGCCCAACAGCCCGAGGGTCTGGAGTTCGAATTGATTCCAGATTTGACCATCCCTATGCTGCCTATGCTGAAATGGGATTTAAAGAATTCGTTTCTTATCCAGATGGAGATACTTTAGCTAGAACCTTAGTTAGGTTAGAAGAAACCCTTATATCTATTGATATAATAAAAAGAGCTCTTCAAGAGATACCCGAGGGGCCAATCATAGCTGAGATTACTGAAGAGATACCGCCAGGAAAAGAAGCAGTTCGTGTCGTAGAGGCGCCGCGAGGAGAAGCTATCCACTATGTTATGACAGGTCCAGATAATCGTCCTTTTCGCTGGAGAGTAAGAGCGCCGACTTATGCTAATCTTCAGGCTATCCCGGTAATGATTCAAGGTGCTTCTTTAGCTGATGTGCCTATTACTATTGGAAGTATTGATCCCTGTTTTTCCTGTACTGAGAGAATGATTATCGTTGATAAGAAAACGGGTAAAGAAAGAGTAATAACTCAAAAGGAATTGCTAGAGTACTCAATTAAAGAGAAGTTAAAATGAATTACACAATTGGAATTGGTATTTTAAATATTGGCCTTGCTCTCTTTCTCTCTCCCTTTCTTGAAGGAATAGTCAGGAAACTGCGGGCCTTTATTCATTCCAGAAAAGGGCCACCTTTGAGACAACCTTATTATGATTTACTAAAACTCCTTGGCAAAGAAAACCTTGAAGTCTCTCCTAATTATCTCTTACGACTGGCTCCTATAGTTTATCTTACTACAATATTAATTGCTGGTTTGCTTGTGCCCATGGGCACAATAAGCCCTCCTATAGCTGCTGCTGGTGATGTTATTGTCTTTATCTATTTTACAACCCTAGCAGCAGTTATAATAATGATGTCTGCTGCTGCTTCAGAAAGTCCGTATGCTCAGATAGGTGTGAGCCGGGAAATGATGATGCTCTTAACTGTTGAACCGGTCATTGCTATTGCCTTAATCACAGGAGCCGTTAATGCCCATTCCTTGAGAATGTCGGATATTGTGATGTGGTACTTAACAAATGGTCCGACTGTTTCAATGGTGATTGCCGGTGTCTCTGTTTTTCTCGCTGTTCAGGCTCAATTAGGCAAATTACCGTTTGATATTTCAGAGGCAGAACAGGAAATTATGGGTGGCCTATTCATCGAAATGAGCGGCCCTAAATATGCTCTTTTCAAATGGGGATTTTTGGCTAAACAGGTCATTTTTGCCTCGCTCTTTTGTCAAATTTTTGTTCCTTGGCCAGCAACCTTTACTCTCTGGTTGGATGTCCCTATTAATCTATTGAAGGTTCTCATAGTTGTTGTTTTTGTTTGTCTGATTGACGTGGTTAACCCAAGATTACGGATTGACCAAGCAATAAGGTATTTCCTTGTTATGGTCTTTGTTGCCTTAATGGGGTTAGTTTTTGCTTTAGTCCAAGCATGATATACAAATGAAAGAAAAGAGACTGAGATGTTCCTAAGTAAATTGAAAGAAGCATTGATTTGCCTAAGAGCAGGCAGAGTAACTTTGCCTTATCCATTTAAGCCCGCTCCACCAGTCGCTCCTCGTTTTAGGGGCAAACTGACAATAGATATAGAAAAATGTATTGGTTGTGCTGGCTGTGCCAATGTCTGCACGCCTAGGGCAATTCAAGTGATTGATGAAAATAAAGAAAAAAGAATTATTGAGTTTTTTTTAGAGCGCTGTACATATTGCGCTCGGTGTGAAGAAGTTTGCCCAGAAAAAGCAATCAAAATGAGTGATGAGTTTGAAACAGCTACGAATAATATTCAAGATATGCACATAAGAATAGAATTGCAAATGAATACCTGTCAACGATGTGGCCGTTGTTTCATTCCCGCTAACCCATTAGACAGAATGATGAGTACCGGCTTTAGGGAGGGAGAGCAATGATTGGAGGAAATTTAGTTGTGACTTTAATGATCGCCCATCTCATTGCCTCAGTATTGGCTGTAGAAATAAGAAACTTAAAATCAGCAACAATTGCACTGTGCATTCAAGCCCTTTTCTTGAGCAGCATATTCGCTGTGTTTGCTTCTTTATTCAACAATCCCTCAATATACTGGTGGAGCTTAACAGTAGTTATAACAAAAGTGGTTATTATTCCCTGGTTACTTTTGATATATATCCGTAAATTACCAAAAGCAGAAGTTACTCCGCTTATTGGATATACGTTGTCTATTTCAATCTTGAGCATCATTTTAATAATTTTCTATCGGTTTGTTCATACTTTCATAGAATTTATTGCTCCTACACCTGAAGCGATGGCAGAACCAGCGAGGTCTTGTTTAACTTTATCTTTTATGATTTTTGCCCTAGGACTTTATGTTCTTGTTGTCCGCAAAGATGCTATTAAAATAGTGATTGGCCTTTGCCTTTTAGAAAATGGTGTCCATCTATCTTTGGTTACTTTAGCTCCAGGCTTACCAGAAACAACAGTGATCGGAATCGCTACTAATGTTGTTATCGCCGCCTGGCTTCTTTTGTATTTGACAGGCAGAATATTTAAAATAGTTGGCTCAACTGATACTTCTATTTTATCAGAACTCAAGAGATAGTATTTTAAAATGAAGTCAATTGAAATTATTGAAAGTAATCTCGCAATTTTGGTTTTTATTATTCCTACAATATTTTCTTTAATTATATTGGCTTTTGGTCGTTTTTCTCGTCTGTTGCGTGAAGGACTTGCATTTTTAGGACTTTTAGTTACATTTTTAGTATCAGTTGCAATTTGCCAAAAAGTCATGGCCGGTTATGTGCTGAGTGCATGGAACATGACAATTTATGTTGATGGATTATCAGCTTTGATGGAGATAATTGGTTCTTTAATGGGATTGCTCATCGTCTTATATTCTCCCCGATATTTAAAAAAGCGTGGTTTGCCTGAAGAGATTACTCCTAAGCGCCTTGGCTTATATTATGGATTGTTGCTCCTTTTCTTAGGAACAATGAACTGGACGTGCGCTACTAACAATATTGTCATGCTCTATATTTCTTTGGAGGCAACGACCTTAGCTACTACCTTTCTTATCACCTTTTATTGGGGAAAACGAGCGAGTGAAGCAGGATACAAATATCTCTTATTAGTGACTATTGGTGTCACTTTTGCTCTTTTCGGTTGCGTTCTAATATATTCAGCGAGTTTGCCCCATCTTTCAGGACATGAAGCTCTGTTATTCACGAGTATAGGTAGAGTAGCAGGGAAAATACCTACTAGTATCGTGCTTTTAGCATGTGCTTTCTTTATTGCCGGTTTTGGTACAAAAGCAGGGTTGATCCCTTTTCATGCTTGGCTGCCTGATGCTCATGCTGAAGCACCCGCTCCGATTAGCGCTTTGCTCTCAGGCATTGTCATTAAAGTCGGTGCCTATGCCCTTGTAAGGACGATTACAGTGTTTGCTCCGCATTACAATGCTGTGGTTGTATTTGTGGCCATTATTGCTTCAGTAAGCATGTTAGTTGGTATTTGTTTAGCTTTGGTTCAAGATGATCTCAAAAGAATGCTTGCTTACTCAAGCATATCTCAAATTGCTTATGTGATTGAAGGAATAGGACTAGGCACATATTTAGGTATATATGGCGGATTATTCCACCTCTTAAATCATACTATTATCAAAGGCCTTCTCTTTTTAACAGCTGGCGCCCTGCTGTATATGACGGGAACACGCAGCATTCAGGAGTTACAAAAAGTGCCAAAGAAAATGCCGATAACTCTGTTTTGTTTTTTTATAGGAGCTTTAGCTATTTCAGGAATGCCTCCCTTTAATGGGTTCTTGAGCAAACTCACTCTATTTTTGGCTATAGCTCAAAGAGGACTTCTTTGGGCAGCTGTGATAGCTGTCTTAACCAGTTTGCTGACTCTTGCTTGTTTTGTCAGGGCAGCCTATCGAATATTCTGGAGTCAACCAGCAACGCAATTGGCAAGTAATCCTGGGACAAAGGAAGTTCCCTTTTCAATGTGGTTAGGGATGGTAGTTTTGGCCTTGCTCTGCATAGTGATAGGAATATATCCCAATCTTGTTTACCCGATTTTAGAGAGTGCAACTCAATGCATTTTGAAAATCTTGGGAGGTTAAATGTTTCAGAAATTGTGTAAAAAGGCATTCCCTAAATCGCTCTGGGTTTATCATACTAATACTGGTGCATGTAATGGTTGTGATATAGAAGTCATAAATGTGTTAACTCCCTATTATGACGCAGAGAGATTCGGAATTAAGTTAGTCGGATCGCCAAGGCATGCTGATGTTCTCCTTGTATCCGGCCCTGTAACCAGACAGATAGTACCGTCGTTGAGACGACTTTATGAGGCAGTTCCTTGGCCAAAACTGGTTATTGGGATTGGTTCTTGTTCCAGCGGTGGCGGTATCTGGTACGACAGCTATAATGTTGTAGGGGGTATAGATAAAATTCTCACAGTTGACTTTTATGTCCCTGGTTGCCCACCGCGACCGGAAGCTATCCTCTATGGAGTAGCTGTTGCTCTTGGCATAGCTCCTAAAAAGATTGCCTCAATAGAATTAAAAGAAAAACCATTGATGGAAATTATTAAAAAATGACATACAGAATTTACTCATTCCAAATTACTTATTCTGTCCCGTTCAGGAAGTTCCTAGTTGGGTTAATTATTCTTTTTATCCTAATGATTGCTGGATGTAGTCATCAGATTCCCACAGAAAAAACTGAAGTGAAAAAAGTGAAGATGAGTGTTCTTCCCGTTTATTCTCTACCATTGATGACTCAGCGATTTATTCCTCTCATAAATTATTTGGCTGAAACCACAGGATATAAAATAGAGTATGTATCTACATTAAGCTACGAAACATATTTGGCAACTTTAGAAAGTGCTCAAGTGGATATTGGCTACCAAAATCCATTTATTTATGTGATATTAGCAAAAACTAAAGGAGCCTATCCATTGGTTAAAGCCGTGGACTTTAGTGGAAATTCTGAATATAGAGGCGCAATTATTACACATATTAGCAGCGGTATCGAAACTATTTTGAGTTTGAGAGGTAAAAGAGTAATGGCTGCCTCCAAGAAAGCTGTGGGCGGTTATTTAGCTCAAGCATCTTTATGTGTTCAGAATGGAATTGATCCTGAAAAGGACTTAACAGTCATTTTAGCAAAAAGTCAGGATGAAGTTATATCCAAAGTCTATCAGCAAAGAGTCGATGCTGGTTTTGTTCGGGAAGATGCTCTGCGAGCAATGAAGGATAAAATAGATCTTAATAAAATAAAAATCCTTAGCTTTACTGAATATTTTCCAGGTTGGTGTTTTGCTGCATTTTCTCACACTGATAAAAATGTAGCCAAGAAGATAGAACAAGCGTTGCTTGAACTGAATAAGAACAACCCTGCTCACTATAGGATACTTGAGAGAGCAGAAGTCGGTGGTTTTATTGAGACCTCTGACATTGATTATGAGATAATAAGAGAAAAAGCTAAGATTCTTAAAATACCATTTTGAAATGAAAAATTTGATTTTTGAAAAACTAGATAAAATTTCGAAAGGTAAAACAATCATCCTGGGAATCGGCAATGTCATGAAAGGAGATGATGGAGCAGGTTCTTTATTAATTTATCGGTTAAAAGGAAAAACAAAAGCAGATCTTCTTGATTGCGGAGAAGTGCCTGAGAACTATACTCAGACCATTATTGAAGCTAAGCCTGATAATATTGTCATTGTCGATGCAGCAGATTGGAATGGCCAAGCAGGCGAACTAAGACAAATAAATGAAGAAGAAATAAATAATATGAGTCTCTCCACTCATGACTCATCCTTGCAGATTTTTATTAATTATCTGAAAAAACATCTCCCAAACACATATATCATCATTATTGGTATCCAAGCAAAAAGAAAACATTTTCTCGACTCATTGAGTCCAGAGGTAGAAAAAACAGTTGATGTATTAAGCCATCTCCTGAAAAAATTTAGTTAAAGGGTCTATTAGCTTAGATAATTTAGTATTTAAGGGGTGGTTCCCTTTTAAAATTCAGACCATATTAAAAATGTCCAGTACTGTAACTCAATATGATAGCTGCTATGGCCATGCCTTTTCAGATAAACAAATTTTTGCTTTCTCATTTGTCCGAAGTCTGAGTAAAGTCTGTTCAGATAATTTAATCATTTCTGCAAATTTTGAAATTAATAACTGACCAAGCCTATCAAAAGCATACAGCGGACCGAACTTAAGGAACATATTATCTTTACAATCTGGACATAAGCTGATATATTTTATTAAATTTACGTCTTACTTACAAAAAGGATAAGTACATGTTGAAAAAAAAACCTATGGTACTTGTGATCGATGATGAAGAATCTATGCGGGATTCTTGCTCCCAGATCCTCACCAAGAGTGGCTTCCAGGCCGTAATAGCAGAAGATGGTCATACTGGACTGCAAAAAATAAAGGACTCAAAGCCAGATCTAGCTCTTATTGATTTAAAAATGCCAGGGATAAGCGGATTCGATGTCCTGGAAAAAATGAGAGAAATAGACCCCTACATCATTCCCATTGTTATCACAGGCTATGCCACGGTCGAGTCAGCAGTGGAAGCCATGAAAAAAGGGGCCTATGACTTCCTGCCCAAACCTTTTACTCCAGAAGAACTGCGGATCATTATCAACCGAGCATTAGAAAGAAGACAGCTTGCCTTGGAGGCAGAATCCCTTCGTATTGAGAAAAAACTCTTAGAGGAAAACTTCATAACCATGGTTTCCCATCAACTGCGAAGCCCTTTGGTTGCCATTCAACAATACTTTGAAGTGATCCTGGCAGGCATGGTCGGGCAAGTGGAAGAAAAACAAAAAGAAATGATTTTAAGGGCAAGAGAGCGTTTGGATGGCCTTCTGAAGTTGATCAGCGACTGGCTGGATTTGGCCAAGATCAATAAAGGACAAATCGTGGATAAACTCAAGCCTGTCTCGCTCAAAAAAGTTCTAGAGAATCAGCTAGAATTTCTCAAGCCATTGGCTAAAGAAAATGAGGTGACAGTTGAGCTTGCTCCTTTCTCTGGAAATGATCTCATTCAAGGAGATGAAGAGACCCTCGAGCAGGCTTTTGCCAATTTGATCAACAATGCCATAAGATACAATAAGCCCAAAGGACGAGTGAAAATATCTATCAAAGAAAAAGACGCTTTCCTGGCCACAGAAATCGAGGACACGGGAATAGGGATGGCCAAGGAGCACCTGTCCCTTATCTTCGATCAATTCTATCGAGTGAGCCGGAGCGAAACTCAGAAAACAAAGGGCACAGGATTAGGACTTTCCATTGCTAAAAAGATTGTCGACGCCCATAACGGTTCCATCCAAGTCGCAAGCGAGCTGGGAAAAGGAAGCACCTTCACTGTCCTTTTGCCTAAAGAAGAGGAAAAAAAGATAAAAATTAACAAAAATCCTTAGCTTTTCCCCTCATCTTGTCTGATGAAAATTCTTGTTCTGGGCCTTGGTAACGAATTGTACGGAGATGATGGTGTCGGTGTCCATGTGGTTCGAAGCCTGAAACGAAATCTCAGGACAAAGGGGAAGAATCCGGAATGGCTGGAAAAGGTCGACTTCAAGGAATCCTCTCTTTCTGGGCTTGCTCTTTTAGACGTTATTATTGGCTATGATAGGTTGGTTGTCATCGATACCATAAAAAAAGAGAATCCTATCCCAGGCCGAATCCGTGTCTTGGAAGAAAAAAAATTGAGATCTTTCCCAGGTCCTTCTCCGCATTATGTCTCTTTTCCCCAAACTCTTGAGATAGGAAAGACCCTTGGCCTTAAAGTCCCTCGAGAGATTCAAGTTATCGCTGTCGAGGCTAAAAACATCTATCATTTAGGCGAAGGCCTATCAGAAAAAATGAGAGAGGCTCTTCCTGCAATCGTCCAGAAAGTGACAGAAGTTTTAAAAAACAAGGGAAGAAAATGGAAAAAAAAGAAATACTTGTCTTAGAGGACATTCTCAGCTCCAATAAAAAAATCGCCTCAGAGATTCGCAAAAAGCTTGAAGAGGCGGGAATCTTATCCATCAACTTGCTGAGCTCCCCAGGTGCCGGAAAAACAACTCTCCTAGAAAGAATCGCTGAAGGTCTCGAACCTCGCTTCCGGATGGCAGTTGTCGAAGGGGATATCGAGACAGAAAGAGATACTGAAAGAATGAGGGCAAAGGGAATTCCCGCTTGGCAGATCACGACAGGAGGCGCTTGCCATCTTGAGGCAAAGATGATCGCCAAGGTCTTTTCTCGAATCCCTCAAGATTCAGATTTTCTTTTTATCGAAAATGTTGGCAATCTTGTCTGCCCAGCAAGCTATGATCTGGGCGAAAATTTAAGATGTGTTCTTCTCTCCACTCCTGAGGGAGACGATAAGCCCAAAAAATATCCCAAGGCCTTCGCGACCTCTGACTGTCTTATCATCACCAAGTCTGACCTCATCCCTTTTCTTCCCTTCAACTTGGAAAAAGCAAAAGAGGAAGCTTTAGAAATCAATCCCCAACTTCGAATCTTTGTGACTTCTCCCCTCAAGGGCACAGGAATGAAAGAAGTCATTGAATTTTTCATCTCCTCTCTCCAAAAACTGCACAAAAAGAATGCATGAACTGTCAGTTGTCGCCAGTCTTTTTGAGATTCTCGAAGAAAAAGCAAGAGAACAAGGGGCAAAGAAAATTGTCTTGGTCAAACTGAGAGTAGGAAAGCTCTCCGGTTTTGTTTCCGAATTCCTCGAATCAACCTTTGATGTTTATAAAAAAGAGACAATAGCAGAAGGCGCTTTGCTCCAGATAGAAGAAATCCCTCTCAAAGTCCAATGCCAAACCTGCAAGCAAGAGACTACGAGAGAAGATTATCTCTTCATCTGCCCGAAATGCCTTTCCCGGCAATTGAAAATTCTGGAAGGTACTGAACTGGTTTTGGAAAAAATAGAGCTGGAACTGGAATAGCCAGTGGGGGAAAAAGGTACAATCCTGCTATAATAATAAGTGATCTGATTTTTCCATTAACGGAGCGAGCCATGAAAAGCTTAAAAGAAATCGCCCAGAACTCACATTTAAAGGAAGAAGAGCTTCAAAAAATTGAGGATATCATCTTAAGCCATGGCCATTATTCTCCATCCGCGGTAAGGGAAGAGCTGGATTGGTTCTGTGCCGGGCTGGGAATGAGTGACTATTATTTCAAAACAACTCCCTTGGAGACCATTGCCAATCATATTGAAGCCCTCAAGGCTGCAGAGATCATAACGACCGTAAGGAAGGAAAAGATAGTCAAAATTGATTTGGTGACAGAACTCGAAAATGAGGCCATCTATCT
>Ga0129297_10000894_pt1 | contig 14819 bp, 10 predicted proteins | sample I18A1metaG_FD_94708 | JGI IMG/M metagenome (GOLD analysis project Ga0129297, IMG submission 94708) | Lake sediment bacterial and archeal communities from Gulf of Boni, Indonesia to study Microbial Dark Matter (Phase II) - ​I18A1 metaG | ecosystem: Environmental > Aquatic > Freshwater > Lake >... | reverse complement strand
ATATCCTTGTTGTCGTCGCCAACCTGAAGGAAGCAGGCATGGAATGAAAGGAGGTTTCATTCATGGCAAATCCAGAAAAAGTTATTTTAAAGATTATTTCCGTAAAGGGAACGTGTGCTGCCAAACATTTTGAAGGTCAAGAATTCGATCTGAGTCAGGACTTCATCCTTGGATTTTCAGGAGATCCTCGTGCCATCTGCCCTTCAGCATTTCACGCCATCTTTCCCTCATGGCGGGTGCTCCGGCATGGAGGAGAATATCCCTGGGAAGAGGATAAAGATAAAACCACCATTGCCTGCCCTGACCCATTCAATCCTGTGGTGATGGAACTCCGAAGAATAAAAGAATAATCCTTTGCCGAAAAGAGAGCGACTCGGTAAATCTTCTCCGGAACAAATCCTCTACCATGGCCCACTGGATTATCCCGAGGGTCAGTGGGGGCCTTCCTGAGCAAATTATGTAGAGGGTATAATATCGTCTCTAAGATATTGTCAGAAGTAATTACCGCTAACTTCTTCCGTAATCAATAAAACGCCCATCTTCCCTTTCAATGCAGATTTCAACCAGATATCTTCAGTTTGGGCAAGGTGCAGGTATTGGCAAGATATCGTTTCATTTTACCTTCGTCGGCAATTTTACTAAGTGACGGCCACACATCTGAGTACCCTTAGCCGGGAATACAGACGGTTGCCACATAACTCCTTACGTAATGGTTTACCGGGCATAATTTCTGCCAAGCCTTGGCGGACTGCCCGCATCAAGGCGAGAAATGTACAGCTATTTACCTTTACAAGCACGGCCTCCTTTCGCCTGCTGGGGTAAGTAGTGAAGTCTTTTTTGCTGTTGACAAGCTATCCGGATATGCTATAAGATAGCTTATCATTTTTGGCGGTACTGCAAAAAGGTGAAAACAAGGGAGAACCGGGATTGCTTCGCCTCCCGATTTACAGTGCGGTGGATTTAGCTCTCTGATAGTTGGTACATACGATAGTCCTTGAAAAAAAGACCGTTGTACAAATTCTGAGATTGCTACGACCAGCCTTTTCAGGCAAGTCTTGCAATCTACCATGTCTCTTGTCAGAGACGCCACAAAGTATCAAAATCTCCTCTCCCTTGATGGGAGAGAGGAATCTATTGTCATAACAATGACACAGGAGAAACGGCGTATTTTATAAGGAATACCTGACCGCCCGAATAAGAGGAATGAGATAAGGAGACAGGAAAGATGGAGCTACCGAAATTTGTACCCAGGCCCAAGTTCGAGGAATACAGAGAGCAGTTCAAAGACTACTTTTACATGGAACGCAGAAACGGCATTATCCTGGTGCGCATGCACACCAACGGCGGTCCGGTAGTCTGGACGCATCAGCAACACAATGCCATGGGTCAGGTCTGGCATGTTATCGGTAACGACCCGGAAAACGAGGTGATGATACTTACCTCAACCGGACAGTACTGGATTGCCAAAGGAGACCAAGCAATTGATGAGGCTACCCAGCAGGAAGTTATGAAGGGAGACCCGACTAAACCGATTTACGAATTCTATACATACGATTCGACCAAGCTGGTATCGAATCTTATCAATGACGTTGATATTCCAACCATCGCCGCTATCAATGGTCCCGGCATCCATACCGAGATGGGCTTGCTGTGCGATATTACCCTTTGTTCTGAAGACACCCTGTTCAATGACATGCATTTTTTGATGGGCTGGGTGCCGGGCGATGGCCAGTACCTGGCTTTCCAGAAACTGCTGGGTGATAAGCGCGCCACCTACTACATATATACAGGCAAGACTATTGACGCCAAATCGGCGCTGGAATGGGGAATGGTGAGCGAGGTGCTGCCAAGAGAAAAGCTCCTGGACCGCGCCTGGGAGATTGCCGAGTCCATTATGAAACAGCCCCGGGTGAACCGGCGCGTAACGTGCCAGCTCGTGAGGCGCCCGTGGAAACGTCTGCTTACAGATGACTTCGACCTGCATATCGCCAACGAGTTCTTCAGCCTGGCGGTGACCAAACCCAAGCACGATTTTGATAAAATCACCAAGCCGTTGCAAAAGTAGGCAGTAAGCAAAGGACAAAAATATAAGCGTCATTACGAGGGTATCCGCTTAAAGCGGAGGCACGTAGTAATCTCGGATTAGGGAAACGCAAACGGCCAAAAAGATACCGCCGTGCAAAGACCGAGATCGCTACGACCAGCCTTATCAGGCAGGTCTCGCAATGACACAAAATAAAAGTGTTATTTCGAGGGAATGGAGAATAAGAATGGGAGCTGACTGGCGTGAACGGATTTCACAGCCCACATACAAGGTTAAGGTAGAGAAAGACGTCATGGTGCCCATGCGTGACGGAGTCCGCCTGGCAGTGGACATCTACCGTCCGGATGCTGACGGTAGATTCCCGGCACTGCTGGCTCTTTCGCCTTATGGCAAGGAAATACAGGAGCTACCTCTTGCGCCCCAGGCGCAGGGCGGTCCGCTCTGGGACGGGGAGATAGAAGCCGGCGATAGCTATTATTTCGTTCCCCGGGGTTATGTACATGTCGTTGCCGATGTCCGGGGGACAGGCTACTCCGAGGGTGAATACGAGTTCTTATTCTCCCCGAAGGAGCAAACAGACGGGTATGACCTGGTGGAGTGGGCGGCTAAACAGCCCTGGTGCAATGGCAACGTCGGGCTGGTAGGCATGTCATATTACGGGTCAATACAGCCGTACGTTGCCATCCAGCAGCCGCCTCATCTGAAAGCCATCGTCCCGGTAGCCTCTTCGCTGGACCTGTACCGGGACATCAACTACAACGGCGGGGTGCTGGGGGCGTTTTTCTACGGGCTCTGGGACGGGCGCGGTGGCGACAGCGGCTTCGCTATGGGCAACATCGTATCCGTTATGGAGAGAAGACTGGGCAAGCAAGAATTCGTGCACCGCATCCAGGAGAGGTTGCAGGACCCGGATATACAGGCGTTCAGCAACTTTTATCACCTGCTCAAATACCCCAAGAAGAATCCCATGTTCGTTGATATCCTGCTTAATCCGTGTGATGGTCCGTTCTGGCGTGAAAGGGCGGCCTATTATGACATCGAGAAAATAAACGTCCCGATTTATATAATCGGAGCCTGGAAGCGCTCCTACTGGGCGAGCACGGCATTCAGCCTGTATAACCGGGCGAGCACGCCGTATAAGAGGGTCCTGATTGACCCCTCTGGCTGGTGGGAGCGCCCGTGGGTGACCTACTATGAAGAGAACATACGCTGGTTCGACCACTTCCTGAAGGGCATAGACACCGGCGCCATGGAAGAACCTCCGATAAAAATATTTGTCAAGGGCATCAATCATTGGCGCTATGAAAACGAATGGCCACTGGCAAGGACCAAGCCAACCAGATACTTTCTGCGCAGTTTCGGCGGGCTGTCACCGGAGCCTGAGCGATATATGGATGCACCTGACCCGTTCATACAACCCCCGCTGTGTATGACATACGATATACACAGCGTGACATATCAAACGCCGCCTCTGCTGCACGACCTGGAGGTTACCGGACCGGTGGCATTATACCTGTATGCTTCTATAGACCAGAATGATACCAACTGGATAGTGAAGCTGTTTGATGCAGGTGAGCGTGATGAGCAGTTGGCGCGCGGCTATCTAAAGGCTTCGCACAGAGCACTGGATACCGCCAGGTCAACATCCTTGCAGCCCTATCATACGCACGTAGACCCCGAGCCGGTCCTTCCGGGCAAGATTTACGAGTACGCCATCGAGATTCAACCCATTTCTAATGTGTTCAGAGCGGGTCATCGAATCAAGCTTGAAATCAGGAGCCTTGAGCACGGCAATGAAGGCGCGCAGGGACAACCGCCCAATGCGACTCACCTTTGCAGTAGCAAAACGACGCTGCATAACATCTATCGCAATAAGGATTATCAGTCGCATTTGCTGCTGCCCGTGATTCCTAAATAGCCAGACAAGCTGGAAACTTGAAACTCTAAATCCGAAACAATCCCGTATCGAGTACGGGACAAGATTCTAATTACCAGAATACAAACTAATAAGTAAAGTGGGTGGCGGGCGAAGTCCCGGACGAGGCGTAGATTCTTAGGGCAGTAGAATTCCGTGAAAAAAGGAGGAATAAATAATGTCAGAGTTACCTAAAAAGTGGGACCACGAGGCAGACGTCGTGATAGTCGGGGCGGGAGCGGCTGGACTTCCGGCGGCAATCGCAGTTTGCAGCGCAGGCTTCAAGGCTACAGTCCTGGAATCGAGGAGGGTCTGCGGCGGTAGCCTGAGGATGGCGGCAGGTGCTACCGCGTTTGCTGGCACCGAAGAGGAGAGGGAAGCAGGGGTAGAGGACTCGCCCGACCTGATATACAAGGACCTGGTAGAGGTCTGCGGCGCCGACCCGGATATAGCCAGGGCTTTCGCTGATACCCAGCTTGATGCCTATAAAATACTAAAGGAAGAGGGCGTCAAGTTCCCCGGTCTCTGCTTTGCCCCTGGACACAGCGTAAAGAGGGGACTCGGCTGGCTCGAAGGCGGCTTAGCCATGAAGCTTGTTAAAGCCCTTGAAGGCAGAGCCAGAAAGGAAGGCGCAGAGATACTGACAGCGCACCGGGCTGGCAGGCTGATTACAGACCAGAGAACAGGCAGAGTCATAGGGCTTAACGCTACTGCCGGCAAAGAAACAAAGAACTTCAAAGCAAAGAAGGCGGTGATTATTGCCAGCGGAGGTTTCGGGCAAAACAAGGAAATCATAGGCGAGTATGCTCCCGGCATGGTGAACGCCGTTCCGGTGATGCCGCCCAGCCTTTTAGGTGATGGTCTTAAGATGGGACTGGCGGTGGGCGCGGCGACCAAGGATATCGGCATAGCCGTCGCTCCCTCCTGGCCAGTATGCGCCGATACACATCAGAACGCATTGTGGGCTATTAACGCGGGGGGCATCGTCGTCAACGTGAACGGCAAGCGATTTCACGATGAGTCCTGCAGGGAATCATTCTATGGACCCATAACCGGCGCCGGCATGAAGCAGCCGGGAAGTGTTTACTGGATAATATTCCCGGAAAAGCTGAAGTTGGATGTAGGCAAAAGCTCTAAAGCCCATCTGGATACCCTGGAAAAATGCAAACAGTATAAAGCCAACAGCGCAGAAGAGCTTGCCAGGAGTGCCGGTATAGATGCCAAGGGTCTGAAGGAGACCATAGATAAATATAACCGCGATATAGACACCAAAGGCTATGACACCGTGTTCGGCAGAGAGCACCAGTACGGGAATGTCGGCGACCTGGTGAAAATTGTTCCTCCTATAGTGGCCGTCAAGTGTGTTACCTCCTTGACCTCTATGAAGGGAGGCTTGAAGATAAACGGGCGGTGTCAGGTTATAAACCAGTACGGTGAGGTCATCCCCGGTTTATACGCTGCCGGAGAGGTCGCCGGCGGTCTCCATACCAAGACGTATCTGCTGGCAATAATGACCTCCGCCGCTATGACCCAGGGGCTTATAGCCGCCAGGAATGCGATTGAGGAAAGTACCATATAACTGCCGCCACCACGGCAAATTTTCTAGTATTTAGTTGTAGGATTAAGCATAATGATTTTTTATGGCTCACAGGCAGGGACGCCTGTGCTACCAGACAAGAAAAACTTAATAAAATGATAATGCAGACTTATGCAATTTAACACCAGAAAGGAGGTCAAAACATGTCACGGAAGATTTTTCTGGCTTCAAAGGTAATCATGTTGGCTGTTACCCTGGCTTTTGCCGGCTACCAGCAAGCGCCGGCACCTGCCGCCGCTCAGGCGCCAGCGTCCGCTCCAGTGGCGGCCGGGGCAATAAAAATCGGGCACATACGACCTTTGACTGGTTCCATGTCCATGGTCGGTCAGAGAATGGTCCAGGCGGCACAGTTTGCTTTTGAGGAAGCGAACTACCAGGTCGCCGGCAAAAAGGTGGAGGTAATCGTCGAAGACGATGCTGGCCAGCCCGAAATGGCTATAGATAAGGTCAGAAAGCTGGTGGAAAAGGATAAGGTAGCTCTGGTAATAGGTCCAACCACTGGCGGGCCATTGATGGCAGTATCGGACTTTTGCAACAAGGTGGGAATGATAAATATTCATACCAACCCGTCTCCCCCTGGGGTCATCATGCAAAAGCACCGGTGGACCCTGCAGGTCGGCGGCGCAGAGCCTCAACTGCCTTCATGCATGGCTCGCTATTCGTATGAGCAGTTAGGGGTTAAAAAGATAATCGTCATTTCCGTAGATTCTGCCCCCGGGCACGGCTTTCTGGATGCCTTTACGCGCACCTTCAAGAAGCTGGGCGGTCAGGTGATTCAGGAACAGTACGCGCCCATCGGTACACCGGACTATGCCCCCTATCTTGCCGCCGCCAAGGACGCGGACGCTTGCGTATCCTGGTTTGACGGCGTGAGCACCATCAGCTTTCTCACCCAGTATGAAGAGATGGGGCTATGGAAAAGAATGCCGATAATACCGGCGTTTCACGGCTCTTTCTTTGTACCGTTCATGGTGGATAGACTGCCGCCGAAAGCCGCCGCTCCCATATTTGGCAGGGTTGTCCCGACGCCATACTCAAGCCTTCTGGACACACCGATAAATAAGAAGTTCGTGGCAGCCTATGTCAAGAGGTGGCAGGTTACGCCGGATGACAGCATTACCCAGACTTATGGCGGCGCTTTGCTAGCCTTGACCGCGTTGAAAGCTACCGGAGGCGATACTACACCGGAGAAACTGCGCCAGGCTCTCCTCGATGCACAGATAGAAGGTCCGGATGGTCCTATCCGCTTTGATAAGGAAAAGCAGAGCGCTATCAGGAACGTCTATATTGCCAAGATTGACAAGGTAGCCAAAGAAACGGTGTGGACGGTGGTTTACACCTATAAAGATGTTCCTCCGCTTGGTTACTGAGCAAATGCGGTTAGAAGTTGCCTGATTATTAGACTTTTAGAAACAGTTCAACACTGATTTCTATCTGCAATGGCGAGTGCTGACAGGTTCGCGGTGTCACATGGGAAAAGAACCAGGTCCGGCGAGTGCTAAAGCCGGAGAAAAGAGGTACACCAACTGTACCACCGCCGGGGCGATTTTTGCCTACGTTAGAGACGGGCGGATAATCAGGGTGGAGCCGCTCCATGTTGAGCCGGAAGAGGTAGAGCGCTGGAAGCTCACCGTGAACGGTAAGACTTACACCCCTCCTTTGAAAACGCCGTTACTGTACTGGGGGACCGCCGCCAGAAAGATAGTGTATTCCGAAAACAGGGTTAAATACCCGCTTAAAAGGATTGACTGGGACCCGCACGGAGATATCCGGCTAAGGCGAACGGAGAACCGGGGTAAGAGCCAGTATGTGAGGATATCCTGGGATGAAGCCTTCAATATCCTCGAACACGAGCTCAAACGGGTTAGAGAGACCTATGGTCCCTCAGCCGTGCTGGCAACCTATTCGCCACATCCCGACTGGGGAGCCCTGCACTATTTCTTCAGCGATTTCTTCCGGTTCTGGAACCTGCTCGGTCATACCCCGCTTGTCAGCTCTCCTATGAGCTGGGAGGGCTGGGTCTCCGGCGCCGCTTTTATGTACGGGCACTTCATGGAAATGGGGTGTATACCCTCACCAGACTCACTGCAGGACATCAGCGAGAACAGCGAGCTTATTGTTTTATGGGGCGTTGACTCGCTGACCCACAACATTTATCACGGCATTGACCAGGCTCTTGTCTATGCCTTCTGGAAAGAGCTGGGGAAAAAGGTAATCCTGATTGACCCCTATTTTAACGATACGGGTGCCGCATACTCCGATAAGTGGATACCCATCATACCCGGCACAGACTGTGCCCTGGCAGCCGCCATAGCCTATACCTGGATAACCGAAAAGACCTACGATAAGGAGTATCTGGATACTCATGCCATCGGTTTTGACGAGGAACATATGCCAGCGGAAGCGCCCCCTGGGACCTCCTTCAAGAACTACATCCTGGGCATATCTGATGGCATACCAAAAACTCCGGAGTGGGCTGCCGGCATAACAGGTGTGCCCTCCAGGACTGTTAAAGAGCTAGCCAGAGAATGGGCATCCAGACCAACTGCGCTTTCCTGTATGTTCAGCGGAGCCTGCCGGCGCGCCTATGCGCATGAATGGACCCGCTTCATGGTGACCCTGCAGACCATGCAGGGACTGGGAAAACCCGGAGTATGCCTGATGGGGGCACACACCAGCCTATCCGGTCCATATGACCACAGGCAGAAGGGACCCCGCGGCTATGCCGACGGCGGTATGAATCTGGTGACTGAGCCTGGTATCCATATCAAACACGGTCCACCGTTTCCTCATAACCCTGTCAGCCAGGTTTTAGCGGAAAATATTTTGGATAAGGCAATTTTCGACCCGCCCGTCAGGTGGCGCGGTGGAACGGTCTTTAACCCGAACGCAGAGTTCCTATTAAAAGAACGCCAATACCCGGAGAGCGGTGCTTCCGAGGTTCACATGCTCTGGCAAAGAGGCTCAAGTCATATGTGCGCCCCGGAATTTAACCGGGACATAAGCCTGTATAAATCTCCCAGATTCGAGACTATCGTGGTGCAGGCGCCATGGTTTGATAGAAGCTGCCGGTACGCCGATATAGTCCTGCCCACTACCACCAATTTTGAGAGAAACGACCTGACGGAGCCGGGAAAGCCCGGGACATTCATCCCACCAACTGCCGTCAACATGCGTCTGGCTGTGTTTCACCAGAAGTGTATCGAGAGCGTGGGGGAGTCCATGACAGACCTTGAAATATTCGCTGAGCTGGCTGACCGGTTAGGCATTAAAGATGCCTACACCGAAGGCAACTCGGAAGACGACCTTCTGAGAAAGCTCTATGGTTTGACGAACATTCCCATGAGCTATGAAGAGTTCAAAGCGAAAGGTTATTTTGTCTGGAATGCTCTCCCTGATTACAAGCCCTGCAAACAGCTCAAACTCTTCTATGAAGACCCCCGGAATAACCCGGTTGAGACACCTTCCGGGAAAATAGAAATATTTTCCCGGACCTTATTCGGGTACTACGGAGCCGATAATCCCGAGATTCCTCCTGTTCCACACTACATACCTGACTGGGAAGGCAGGTACAGCCAGCCGCTTGTTGAGCGGTATCCGCTCCAGCTATTAACGGTGCACCCCAAGTTCCGCTTCCACGGAAAGTATGATGACGTAAGCTGGTTCAACGAGATATACAAGGTCAGAGGTCCCGATGGATATGAATATGAGCCAATCTATATGAATCCAGCCGACGCTCGTGCCAGAAGCCTGAAAAATGGAGACATCGTAAGAGTATTTAACGCCCGGGGGCTGATTCTGTGCGGGGTGAGGACTACTGAGAGATTTTTACAGGGAGTCGTCTGGGTAGCCTATGGCTCATGGTATGACCCGCTTGAAGATAGACCCGGTGCGATAGACAGGGCTGGCAACTCCAACTTCCTCACACCAGCTCGCCCGATGTCGGCACACCATATCGGCTTCGCCTTCAACTCTGTCCTGGTCGAGGTGGAGAAAGCAGACCTTGAAAAGCTAGCAAAGACCTTCCCAAATGGCTGGGCGGGAAAATATCGCACCAACCGCGCTTCATCAGTTAAGGATGAATGATGTGAAGTGCCTGATAGTAGACATAACCAAATGTATCGGATGCTATAACTGCCAGCTCGCCTGCAAGGATGAACACGTAGGCAACGACTGGACACCGTATGCCAGACCGCAACCTGAAGGTCACTTCTGGATGAAGGTTGCCGAGATTGAGAGAGGAACGGTGCCCAAGGTTAAAGTGGACTGGATACCGAAAATGTGCATGCACTGTGAAGATGCGTCCTGTAGCTCAGCATGCCCCAACGGTGCCATCACCCGCCGGGATGATGGAATAGTCATAATCGCCCCGGGTAAATGCCGGGGCTCAAAGAAATGTATCCATGCCTGTCCCTATGACGTCATTTACTTCAATGCCGGATTGGGCATAGCCCAGAAGTGCACGATGTGCGCTCACCTGCTTGACAGGGGCTGGAAGGAGCCACGCTGTGTAACCGCCTGCCCGGCAAACGCCCTGATATTCGGTGAAAGAGCAGACATGAAGGACCTGATTGCCAGTGCCGCACCTTTACCTCTTGGGGACAAAGCAATGCCGGTGCCCAAAGTCGGGGTATATTATATCGGCGTACCGGGGAAATTCATCGCTGGCGCAGTTTACAGCCCCACCGAGGATAAATGCCTCAATGGAGCAGAGGTAACGCTGACTGATGCGGCTACAGGTGCAGTATTTTCCACCAGGACTGACAATTACGGTGACTTCTGGTTAGAAGGATTGAGTGTTGGCACGTATTCCCTGACAATACAAAAAGAGGGGTACTATCCCAGAGTCATACCATCAATCAGCACGAAAATAGATGTAAATATAGGTGATGTGGAACTGTTAAAGAAAGTATGATTGAACTGTAAAAAGGGATAAATAGTAAGCACCGAGATTGCTTCGCCTCTCGATTCAGCTTCGGTTTTCACCCATTCGAAAATTCGTTCAGGGCAGGCCACGGTTCATTGGGATGGTCTGGCAATGACAACTTTTTGCAGTGCTGACAAGGTATAGCACCTGTACTTTATATTAGAATCCTTCACAGATGCGCATTCGCATAAAAGGGTAATTATCAGTGATGGATGCATTGCTGGTTAACCTTGTGCTGGGCATTTCCTTTGGCTTCATCCTGTTTCTTTTAGGGACAGGTCTTTCCCTGACCATGGGTCTGATGAGAATCGTCAACCTGGCTCACGGGGCACTATACATGGTCGGGGCTTACACCGGTGTTTTTGTAGCCAGCTCCACCGGCAATTTTGTGCTGGGAGTAACGGCTGGTGGAGCCGCTGCCGCAGTGTGCGGGCTGATGATGGAAACGGGCTTTCTGCGAAAGCTGTACCAGAGACAGCTATCGCAGGTGTTGCTGACCATCGGTTTTGTCCATATCCTGACTAACCTGGTGCAGTGGGTCTGGGGAGCACTGCCACTGCCCGCTTTCATACCTTCTATGCTCTCCGGCGCTTTACCACTGGGACGGATAAACGTCCCAGTTTTCCGGCTAGTAATCATCGCCATCGGGCTGGCGGCGGCGGCAGGCTTGTGGTTCTTCCAGGAAAAGACCCGCCTCGGCGCTATCATCAGGGCAGGAATGGACAACAAAGAAATGGCAACCGCACTGGGCATCAATCTTCAGGTTGTCTTTTCCGGGGTCTTTGCTTTAGGCGCATTCGTGGCTGGATTTTGCGGTCTTTTCGGTGCACCAACCCTCGGCATCAATCTGGCAATAGGCTGGGAAGCCCTGCTTTTTGCGATGATTGTGGTCATCGTCGGGGGAGCCGGTTCCGTGCAGGGTGCACTGGTCGGAGGTCTGCTAATCGGGATTGTGGATGCCTACGGCAAAGCCTTCTTTCCGGAGCTTGCCTATTTCACCATCTATCTGGTGCTGATAATAATCCTGCTGTTCCGCCCCAATGGCTTACTGGGGAGGTCAATCGGGGAGGTCAATCCGGCAGGGATAACCACCAGTCTCGTCACCAGTATGAGTACCAATCTAAAACCGTGGCAAAACCGGCTGTTTACCCTGGCTCCTTATCTTGGTGCCGGAATAGTCTTTTTGTTTCTGCCTCCTTTCTTACCCACCTACTATCTCAGCATGTTGACCAAGGTCGTTATCTTCGGCATCTTTGCCATGAGTCTTGACCTGGTGCTGGGGTATACGGGGCTGATTTCGCTCGGGCATGCGGCTTTCCTGGGGATAGGCGGCTATACCTTCGGCATCCTGATGATACGCGGTGGTATAAATAGCTTCTGGGTGCTAGTACCTTCAGCCATCGCGGTTACCAGCATCATTGCGGCTATAACCGGCTACATCGCCCTCCGCGTATCGGGTGTATACTTCTTACTGATTACCCTCGCTTTTGGACAGCTTTTTTCCTCGGTTGCCGTCAAATGGAGAGCGATGACCGGAGGCACCGATGGTCTGGTAGGTATAAAGTATCCATCCCTCGGTCTTCCCGGATTCGTCTGGACGGAGTACAGCTTCTACTATCTGGTACTTATCATTTTTGCCCTCTGTTTCTTCCTGCTATACAGAATCGTCAACTCGTCTTTCGGGCATGCCATTGTGGGCATCCGTGAGAACGAGCCGCGCATGCAGAGCCTGGGGTACAACACGTGGGTTTATAAGTACGCCGCCTTCATTATCGGTGGGATTTTTGCCGGTGCAGCCGGCGCTCTGTTCGCCCCTTTTTATGGTGCCGTGATGCCCAGCCACCTCGGACTTATTACCTCAGCCATGGTGATGCTGATGGTGGTTATCGGCAGTCCCGGAACGCTCTTCGGACCTGTCATCGGCTCGCTGGTGGTGCTGTTCCTGGAATATTTTTCCAGTGTATATAGCCCTGAGCGCTGGCCCCTAATCCTAGGCGGTGTCTTCGTTATATGCGTGCTGTTTTTGCGAGACGGAATCGGACTTCATCTCGCCAGGTCATGGAGAAGGTTAAGACACTGGTATGGAACTATTACGAGTTGAGGGACTATCCAGAGATTTCGGCGGCGTTCATGCCGTGCAGGATGCCACCTTTGCGGTAGAATCGAGTGAATGCCTGGCAATCATCGGACCGAACGGAGCGGGCAAGACCACATTATTCAACCTGCTGAGCGGGCAGTTGAAGCCCACCTCCGGCAACATATTCTACCGCGGACAGGATATTAGCGGTATACCCGCCCACCAGCGCATTCAGCTCGGCATAGGTCGCTCTTTCCAGATAGCCCAGCTTTTTAATAACCTTACCGTAATGGAAAACGCTCTTCTTGCTGTCCAGGGCACTCAACCATCCAGGTTCCAGTTGTTGCGTCCCATCACCGGCAACAGGCAGATGTTTGCCAGGGCAAAGGACTTGCTAAGTTATATGGATTTACTGGAATACACGGATATGCTGGTAAGCTGTATACCCCATGGTGCACAGCGTAAGCTGGAGATTGTGCTCAGCATGGCTTCAGACGCAAAACTGCTACTGCTGGATGAGCCGAGCTGTGGTCTAACGGTAGCCGAAAGCGCCGAGATTACCAGCAAGATTTGCTGTCTGAAAAAGGATGTCACGGTGATGTGCGTGGCACATGACATGGAGCTGGTTTTCGGCATCGCTACGCGTATTATGGTCATGCATCACGGCAAAATTATTATCAAGGGTGAACCTGAGAAAATAAGGAATGACCCGACAGTGAAAGAAATCTATCTGGGGACAGGGAAGAGCGTATAAGATGCTTCAATTAGTTGACGTACACACTTACTATGGTAACAGCTATGTTCTTCAGGGCATTTCCCTCCAGGTCAATGACCATTCGGTGGTGGCTCTTCTGGGGCGTAACGGCATGGGCAAAACCACCACCATCCGCACCATCATGGGCCTTACTCCTCCACGCCGCGGGATAATTCGGTTCAACGGTGCCAGTATAGCGGGGCTGGCATCGCATAAAATAGCCAGGTTGGGCATCGGACTGATTCCTCAGGGAAGGATGATATTTCCCTCGCTCAGCGTGGAGGAAAATCTGACTATAGCCTCAAGAGGTGGACATGGGAGCGAAGTCTGGAAGTTAGAGAGGATTTATGCTCTATTTCCCATATTAAAGAACAGGGCTGGATGTAAAGCCACCCTCCTCAGCGGCGGAGAACAGCAGATGCTGACCATTGCCAGAGCCTTGATGACCAATCCCATGCTACTTCTGATGGACGAGCCTTTTGAAGGTCTGGCACCTATGATTGTCGAGGAGATAGGCGAGGTCATAAGGCAGCTAAAGCAAAGCGGCTTTTCTATACTGCTGGTCGAGCAAAATATCTCGATGGCTTTAGGTCTGGCTGACCACGTCTACATATTAAGCAAAGGCAAATTTGTGCACGATTTAGCGCCAGAGGAGTTAAGGCGCGACGAGGAGACGATGAAGAAATACCTTGGTGTGTAAGCACTACCAGGCCGGCAGTCATTACCTGGGGACTGGGAATAGACCTGCAGGGGGTGAATCTTCAACGCCGCAATAATCGTGATGAACCATCTTGAAACCTTAACCGATTGAGGAATCCAGAGATTCAGGGTTTGGAGAAACAAAAGGCTTCACTTCAACCATGAAACTCTCATGACATGCTTGTCCCCACTCTTCACCGCTTTTGCTACGTATTCGGAAAAACCGAACGTACGGTTTGATGTGGCAGGGGATGGAGAAGTGCCATGGCGGACCTAAACGGGCACGAAGCTGGAAACGGCGGAGGCGGCCAAGGAACTGCCTAAGGTAACTCGCCATTCCTTGACCCTACTGAAAGCGACGAGCGAAGCAAGCGGGCCGATGTGTTTCCGGAAAGGATCGATAGCTGCTATCTTCGTGGCGTTTTTTAACCTTCAAAAAGTTAGTATTTGACAACCAAATCTTCTACCTGGCCCTTTTCGTGGGTAGGATTTGGTTTTGGCAAGAAATCATCGCATCTGAGAGGAGCAAAGCACCCAATGCATCAGAGTATTTTGTTGCTCACTTTTCCTCTACGGATCCTTTACCCCTTGGGAATGATTGTGATTGGATGAATCCCTGTTCGGCTTCTCTGCCATGTATTTCCGGTAAGCTCTCTGAGCCTACCTCTCCTTCGTCCAAGCCGGGACATAGAAATTCCGCAAAATAGTTTTTTCTATTCATAACTCCCCGTAAATTCCACTGATTCGGGTAAATCTTCTATTTTGAGCAAATTCGCATTTAAAAAAAAGCTTGACTTATATCCAGT
>Ga0129297_10000891_pt1 | contig 14835 bp, 14 predicted proteins | sample I18A1metaG_FD_94708 | JGI IMG/M metagenome (GOLD analysis project Ga0129297, IMG submission 94708) | Lake sediment bacterial and archeal communities from Gulf of Boni, Indonesia to study Microbial Dark Matter (Phase II) - ​I18A1 metaG | ecosystem: Environmental > Aquatic > Freshwater > Lake >... | reverse complement strand
GAATAGGAGAAGTGGCCGGACCCTGCAAGAATAAGAAGGACTGGCTTGCATCGACCCAAAATGCCAAAACAAAAACGGTATGAACGGATCCAGTAGCTTGGCTCGCTCATCAGTCACGATGAGCAGGTTCGTGATAGGGAGAAATATGCGGGAACCGCCAACTCACACAGGTAAGGAGCATCAGGCCAACAAACCAATTGATTCTTCGAGCCTATTGTGATGACAGTAAGACATGGGCGTACTGCGCCCCGGTTTTCTTGCAAGGGGGCGCGGCGCTCTACGCTTCTACGGCTAGAGTTCAAGGAAGTGAAGGGCAAGAAGGGTTTCTCGGCTCCTGGTGCGCTGGAGCAGACTTTCAAATCGGCTTAGCTCGCTGCTGGTGAGAGGTACAGAGTCAATGAAGTCAGAGTTCCATAGACCTGCTTGTCGCACGTTCAAGGAATACGAATATAGACCTAGCCACGTCGGGGAAGCTTCGCATGTGATGTATCCTGCGAGCTCTGAATTGTACGCATCACATTCGGGGCCATCAGCGGGAAGCAAGGACCTAACGCTAAACAATGAGAATGATTCACGTTCGGTCCGAGAAGGCCGCTGAATGCCTGTGGCCCTGGCAGGAATTTCATGCTGTCCCTCGTATGTGCCTCCGACCTCCCCCGCCGCCACCTATGGTCGGTAGAAAGTCTGTCATCGTTATGTCTGTTCATGAGATTCACCTGTTCAGCATCCACATAAATCTGGTCAAGGAATTCAACTCGGCTAACCTGAAAGATGAAGAAACAAAAAGGGGGTGATAGAGATCACCTTCAGCAGTCTCGAAGCGATCGCGATCGCGTTGCTATCATAGAGATGATACAATGTTCACCGTGTCTATACCCTGGAAGACCACCCCGGCGTAGGTCGTTCCGGTTAGCGTTGCCATGAGGCTTGTCTGAGTCAGGCCTAGGTTCTGAGTCGTGAAGTGGAATAGCATATCCATGTCGCCGTCGCCGTCCACGTCCTGCCACGTCCAGCGTTCGGCTCTAGCGCCTGCAAAGGCCACGCTCTCAGGGTCAACAGTCCTCAGGTCCAAGGCATCGGTGGCCAGCAGTGCCACCGGTACGACACCCTTGGACTTCAGGTTGATGCTGTTGGGGTCGCTTCCGGGCTTGATGTCGATACTCACAGTTCGAGCCGTGTAGACTACCTCACCGCCGACGACTGTCATCAGCACCCTAGTGCGAAAAACCTCCTCGACCGGGATGGTCATGTAATCCCTGTCGATAACGACGAAGTCGGCAAGTTTGCCTGCCTCGATGGAGCCCAAGATATCCTCCGCGAACATGACATAGGCTGGTCCATTGGTGTAACACCTGAGGGCTTCTTCTCTGGTCATGCGCTGCTCTGGATACCACCCACCTGGGGGCTGACTGTTTTCGTCTTGCCTAGTTACTGCAGCGTAAAGTCCACGAAACGGATTGTACGGAGACACGCCGTAATCCGACCCGCAGGCGATCACCACCCCACTGTCCAAGAGGTCACGCCAAGCGTATCCACCCAGTATGCGGACAGGTCCGAGTCTGTCCTCGGCGAATAGCATGTCCTCAGTGGCATGTTTTGGCTGCATCGAAGCGACAATCCCCAGCTGTGCAAACCTGGCTAGGTCGTCAATGCCATCATCAGGTTGCATACCACGATGAATGATCTGTGAATGCTCGATAGCTAGCCTGGCTTCTATCCCGGTTTTCCCTGTGCTGGTCAGAGCCGATTCGTAGGCATCCAATACCACCCGGTTCGCCCGGTCGCCAATGGCATGTGTCCTCGTCGAAAAGCCCAGATTGAGCAGGTTGGTCGTTTGGATAGTAAACGCCGTTGGATCAATTCTCAGCACTCCGCGGTACCCCGGCATGTCGCTGTAGTCCTCAATGAGGGCGGCACCCCTGCCGCCGAGAGAGCCGTCACCAACGACCTTGACTGATCGGAGGAAATAGTGGCTATTGTAACGGACTTGCGGCGAGCCCAGTGTGAACGCCGTCGACGCACTGAGCATGTTGTTGATCCTGACCTTGAGCAGGCCCGCTTCATAAAGGGCACTTCGCCTGTTAATCTCTGACATCGCCGCCCCGGAGGCATCGTGGACGCCTGTCAGACCAGCAGCCAGGACCGCTTGACTCCCGAGTTGCAAGGCTAGTCTTCGCTCCGCCTCTGTCAGCGGTGGCCAAGACGGAATAAACCTGGTAATCAACGACATGGCCGCGTCTATGAACACCCCAGTAGGGTTTCCTTGAGCATCGCGAACTATGCTGCCACCTGGCGGGTCGGGGGTCTTGATACCACCAGCGTCTATACCGGCGAGCTCGATCGCCCTAGAATTCGCCAAGCCGGCATGACCGCAGTATCGAGTGATCCAGACAGGATGATTGTCGCTTACCGGATCGATCAGGCCCTTGTACGCCACCGGTGGAACCCAAATGGCGTCGTTGTAGCCTGTACACACGATCCATCCTTCTGGCCCTGGTCGTTGCTTTGTGGGATCAGCTACAGCACCCGCTATAGTTGCCTGCAACTTATCCAGAGGAAGCCAGTAGCAGCTCGGATCTTTCGAAAAGAGCGCCGTGCCGACACTGCCAAAGTGGATGTGAGAGTCATGAAGACCTGGGAGCACCGTTTTGCCGTACAGGTCAATAACAGCGGTTGCAGGGCCAATGAACGCCTCAACACCGACATTAGACCCCACGTAGATGAATTTGTCGCCCTTGATTGCCATTGCCTCAACTACGCTGAAAGCAGCATCGACAGTGTAGATGTTCCCGTTGACGTATACGGTATCCGCATATTCACCGGACGCGGCTCGCACAACCAGAAGTTGCGATGATGAAAGGACAAGAAGCAAAACTAGAGAGAACATGAACGCTTTCATTTTCAACGCTCTCGATCACCTCCTCCTTCCAGCCATACGTGGCTTGGGTACTTGTCTCATCGCGCCCCTCCTCGGCGCTTTGGCTTCGACGAAGAAGTAGTGAACGCCATACATGCGGACAGTGAATGTGAAAAGCCGCTGCTTTGTAGGCGGTATAACTATTAATTATAACTTTCTCACAGCCCTGGGCACAGGTAGTTCGAGCGTGGTCACACAGCGCCAGGGTCGGCATTGAGACGACCTACTGGCTTAGGCTGAGGGAGGGCGATCAGGTTCTGATGTTTTCTTCCGAAAACCTCATCTTCATACTTACAAAGCGTACGCGGAGGGCTCAGGGCGACCGGGCAAGATGTCTACGAGAAGCGTACCAAATCACAAACGTCGGTTTGACGCAAAGCCGACAGAGCATTGGCAAAGATTGGCTCAGCCAAATCTGCGGTGCTGGATCCAGTCTCTTTTTCGTCGCACTCTTTTGTCCTGTGTCGGAGGTGTGATAAGAAGTCTTCTTCCAAGACGATCTATGATGACTATGACCCGGACAGATGATTCTAGCCCGAACGGAAAGGCACTGTCTTCTACTACACTCTTCGGAAGATACAGGAAATACTTTCCGTCTTTTCTCCTAGACATTCTGCCCTTGGCTTGTAAAACCACTGATACTCGCCCTTCAACCCTGGAATGAAGATTGAGATCTAGCATCCGCCTGTCTAAAAAATCTAACCGGCGGTTATACCTTGTGCTTTACATTTTACGACACATGAGCGAGCGGCGCTGAAATTCCAAACATTCCCCCCATATTTTCAGGCGGTATTTTCGCATCCCAACAAGTCGACTTCACAGGTTGATTCGCCGGGTTGATTGCGGGGACGCTCAGTATGCGCGATGCCTCTAGGTGGACTTTGTCATCGACCGTGAGCTGCAAACAGCTTGCGCCAGTCCTTTCATCACATGACGCGGTAGGTTCCTCTGTTTCTATCGCCTCGTCAAGGCGGATTGCGATGCCGGCCAGTACGGTGGCATTCCCAACTCTCACGGGCTACATGTTCACGCGAAAGCTATGCGAGCGGTAGTAGCGCACTATCGCACACTTCATCTATCGCTCGTTGGTCATGGCTAACCAGTTGATGAGTCTCACGTCTTGACTTTCTTCTCGATCCTGTCCAGACAGGTCTCCAATGCCTCGGTTACGATGCGCGACGAGTCGCCATGCTTTCGTAGATGCTCCCGCAGACGGTTCTCAAGTTCGTCTGAGATCGAGTCCATGATCTTGCCCAATGACCGATGGAAGAGAACTGAGCGCTTTGGCGTTAAAGTCCTTCTATTCATGCGCCGCTGATCGGGAGCGTTGCATCTAGTTGCGTTCCCAGTGCGGGAAATAGATATTAGTGGCAGTCGGCGTGAGCGTATGGCCTCGCCTAGTGAAGAGTGTTGAAAGGCCGAAACTACAGATCCACGAGCGGTCAACCGTACACGCGCGGTAAGTACATTCATGGCTCTCCGCCGCCGAGGATCTCAAAGTTCACAATGGGCGACACGAAATCCAGCTACGAGTACAAGATCAGCCTAGTCGCGCAGGCTCCAATTCAGATTCGCCACAACGCGCTTGAGGCGGCACGCATCGCGGCCAACAAAGTCCTCTTAGACAAGCTTGGCGAGACAGGCTACGTGGTCAGACTGAGACCTTACCCCCACATAGTTCTTCGAGAGAACCGTATGATAGCTACCGCGGGCGCCGACCGGTTACAGGAAGGAATGCGGAGAGCATTCGGGAAGCCCAGCGGTCGAGCGGCCCGTGTCCGCGCAGGACAGGCGATACTGGATCTCTACGTGAACCAGCCCCACGTCGATCTTGCGAAAGAGGCGCTGCGCATCAGTTCCAGCAAACTCGCGGCGTCGTGCCGAGTGATAGTCGAGCGAGCCCTTCCTCAGCAATCAGCGGCCGCGAACCCTCAATCTCCTCAGTCTTGAGCGAGTTCCAGTCGATCCCCTGACTTCTTGAGAATCCTCCATGACTAGGTGCCGAATACCTAGTCTTCGTCCTTTCTTCGGCAAGATGTGATAGTTTATTAGAGTCTCTCTGATTCGCACACGCGAATCCTTGAGTGTGAATAGAATGGTGTCTTCCAGCGGGCAAGACGCGCTGGTGCTCTGGTTCGACGAGATCAGCAAAGGGGATGTCCCGCTTGTAGGCGGCAAGTCAGCAAGCCTCGGCGAGATGACCTCGAAGACGAAGGTTCCCGTTCCGTACGGTTTCGCGCTCACAGCCGAAGCGTATAGGCTGTTCCTGAAGAAGAACGGTCTTGATAGGAAGATCGCTGACGCCCTGAAACCTCTCAAGGATTTGAACGACACTGCGACCCTCCAGAAGGTCGGCGCAGCGATTAGGAAGATGATCAACTCGGCTCCGATGCCCAAGGAGCTCGAGAAGGTCATAGTCGACGCGTATCAGGAGCTGTCCGCACGAGAGAAGGTCAAGAACCCGTTCGTTGCGATCAGAAGCTCCGCTACTGCGGAGGACTTGCCCGACGCGAGTTTCGCGGGCCAGCAGGAGACCTATCTGAATATCTCCGGCGCGAACAATGTGGTCGAGAAAGTGCGAGAATGTTTTGCGAGCCTATTCACCGACCGGGCGATCTTCTACAGGGTACAGAAAGGCTTTGATCACCTCAGCATCGCCCTATCGGCAATTGTTCAGATGATGTGCTACTCTGAATCCGCCGGAGTCATCTTCACGATCGATCCGACGAACGGCGACGATTCGGTTGTGATGATAGAAGCGAACTACGGGCTGGGCGAGTACGTCGTCCAAGGTAGGGTAACCCCAGATGACTACTACGTGGACAAGAAGACGCTAACGATCACCCGAAAGAACATCCCGGTCAAGACCGTCATGCTGGTGCAGAAACCTGAAGGGGGAACCGAGGAGAGGCCGGTTCCGGAGACGCTCAAGAACCGTCAAGTCCTCACGGACGATGAGGTGAGAGAACTCGCAAAGTATGCGCTCACAATCGAGCAACACTACGGGCGCGCGATGGATATCGAATGGGGACTCGACAAACAGACCGGCAAACTGCTCATACTGCAGGCGCGACCGGAGACCGTCTGGTCGCTCAAGAAGGTTCCAGTGGAACAGAAAGCGGCGCCAGTCGTGGCCGAGAGGAAGATCCTCGTCAAGGGACTGCCCGCGTCGCCGGGAATCGTCGCGGGCAAAGTTCACCTGATCCCATCGGTAGAGCACGTCAGCGAGTTTCAACCAGGCGAAATCCTGGTCACAGAGATGACTGCTCCAGACTGGGTTCCAGCCATGAAGAAGGCGAAGGCAATCGTTGCAGACAGCGGCGGAATGACCTGCCACGCAGCGATCGTCAGTAGGGAACTTGGGATACCATGCATTGTGGGATCCAAGAACGGCACACAGGTACTTGCCACGGGGATGGAGGTCACCGTCGATGCAAAGAGGGGAGTTGTATACGAGGGAACCCTCGCGGAGGCGGTGAGTCCTGAACCGCAGCAAGTCACATTCACGGGCCAGACCGGTTTCAGCGAGGCGCCAGTGACCGGAACAAAGATCCTCGTCAACCTAGGGGAGCCAGAACTGGCAGAGAAGATCGCTCAGCTACCAGTAGACGGCGTCGGACTTCTGCGCATGGAATTCATCGTCAACGATCACATACGAAAGCATCCGATGTGGCTGATCGAGATCAAGCACCCTGAAGAGTTCGTTGACAAACTGGCGGAAGGGCTCGCGACTTTCTGCAGAGCCTTCCACCCCAGACCGGTCGTGCTCAGGTTCAGCGACTTCAAGACGAACGAATACGCCAAGCTGGAAGGCGGAGAGAAGTACGAGGCCGGCATAAAGGAGGCGAACCCACTGCTTGGATTCAGAGGAGCAAGCCGCTACACGGACCCACGATATGAGCCAGCCTTCAAGCTTGAAATCGCCGCCGTCAAGAAAGTCAGAAACGAGATGGGGCTGAAGAACCTCTGGTGCATGATCCCCTTCAACCGGACAGTCGACGAGTTCGTCAAGATACGCGAGCTCCTGCAAAGTGAGGGGTTGAGGCAGGACGAGGATTTCAAGCTCTGGATAATGGCCGAGATACCCAGCAATGTGCTCGTCGCGGACGAGTTCTGCAAGGCGGGAGCCGACGGCTTCTCGATAGGCAGCAACGACCTCACAATGCTCATACTTGGCGCCGACAGGGACAACGAGATCCTCGCACCCCTCTTCGATGAGAGGAACCTAGCCGTGAAACGAGCCATCAAGAGTCTCATAGAGACAGCCCACCAGTACGGCAAGACCGTCAGCATCTGCGGTCAGGCACCGAGCGTGTACGCAGAGTTCACAAGGTTCCTAGTCGAAACAGGCATCGATAGCATATCAGTCAACCCCGATGTCGTGGTGCAGACTAGGAAGCTCGTGGCGCAGGTAGAGCAAAGGATCCTGCTAGAGAAGCTCACTCACCAGCGCTGAAACCGCCTCTCCACTGGCCGCTACCGCGAGCGTGTCTCAAGTCTAGTACACGAACAGAAGCACGCAGCGCGCTGCCAAGTCTCCTAGTGTATTGTGCTTTTGAAGAAGGGTCGCCCCTAGAGGGGCCCTGCCACAACCGAGATACATAGGGCAAGCACGAATTGTATAACGATTTGAATCGAAGCGTAATACAATTCACGAAGCGCGAAGCGCAGAGGACATATTCGACTCCCACCAACTAGTGCCAAAGGGCTTCACGGGATCATGAGCCGCCGAAGGTGTCGTGTGTGCGGTCGGGACTCTTCTTTCGTATCCTCCGCTCTGAGCGTATGCCTCAACTGTATTCGAGACGACTACGAGAAGTCAGAACCTTACGTCACCGAAGCGCACGCTAGGGTCCGAAGAACGTTCAACCTTCCCGCTTCTCCGCCAAGAACGGCGGGAGGCGTCCCTTGCACTCTCTGCGCCAATGAGTGCGTAATCGGCAAGGGGGATCGAGGGTACTGCGGATTGCGAGCCAGTTCGGGCGGCGCCTTCACTTCCGATGCGAGTCCGAACGTTGCATCGTTATACTACTACCTCGATCCACAGGTCACGAATTGCTGCGCCGCTTGGTTCTGTCCAGCAGGCACAGGCGCAGGCTACCCAAAGCATGCCTGCAGGCCAGGGCCCGAGATCGGATACTACAACCTTGCAATATTCTTCTACGGATGCAACTTCGACTGCCTATTCTGCCAGAACGACTCTCACAAGCGGCTCGAAGAGGCAAATCGCTGCAGCGTAAATACGCTCGTCTCAGCAACGCTTGCAAACAAGCGAATCTCCTGCTGGTGCTTCTTCGGCGGCTCGCCTGAACCTCAGCTGCCGTTCGCGGTGGCGGCTTCGAGGGCTATGCTCGATTCCAAGCCTGAGGACCGAGTTCTGAGGATATGCTTCGAGTGGAACGGGGCGGGAAACAGGATACTCGTCGACTGGGCGGCAGAGCTCGCATTGAGAAGTGGAGGCAACATCAAGTTTGACCTGAAATGCAGTAGCGACAATGTCAGCCGAGCGCTAAGCGGTGTCTCGAATCGAAGATCGTTTGAGAACTTTCAGAGCCTCTACTTGAAATATGGAGCGGAGCGCGCTGACCTGCCGTTCCTGACTGCTACAACCCTGCTGGTGCCGGGATATGTGGACGAGTTAGAGGTCGAAAAGATAGCGACCTTTCTTGCTGAACTTGATCCCAAGATACCTTACAGCCTGCTCGTCTTTCATCCAGATTTCATGATGAGCGATCTTCCCGTGACCCCATACCGCCAGGTGGAGGACTGCTATCGTGCAGCCAAGAGACACCTGGTAAGGGTGAACGTCGGAAACCTAGCGACTCTTGGAATCAGATCCTGGGCAACGTAGGACTGCGTTGTGCTAGGCTGAGGAGAGGAAGCGCTCGAGCATGTTCCTGATCTCCTGTTTCGGAACCGCGCCAACGATACGTTCAACCTCGGTTCCTCCCTGAAGAAGCAAGAGCGTCGGGATACCCATTATTCCGAACCGCTCGGTCGTCATTGGGTTCTCATCAGTGTCCAGTTTTCCGAAGACCACTCTGCCCGCATACTCTTGGGCTAGTTCCTCAATTACGGGAGCCATCGTCATACAGGGGCCGCACCAGGGCGCCCAAAAATCCACAACCATTAAATCGTAACGCTCAACGAGAGGGTCGAAACCGTTGTCAGAGAGAGTGATCGGATGCGATATTTGATCTTCCGCGTCCATGCAATATGCCAGCGTACCGCCGCTTGCACAGGCAAATCGTATAAAAAGACTTGCTTCAAGTTCGTTTGGTCGAATTCTCGCGATCAACTCATCGAACATGTAGTCAATCTCAGGACAGCCCCATGCTTTTTGCCACTTACAGTTTCATGTATTCAGTGAGTGTCTTTGCCCGGAAACTCGTGACATCTACACCTATCGGGTCCGTGAGCTGTGATAGCGACTGAAGGAGACTGCGCACATAGTCCTCCGTGTTGACTTCACTTCCGCGTGTCTCATCGGGAGGTTTGACAGTAAACATGCGATCGCCAATCTTGAAGGGTCGGACCTTGACGAAAGCTATCTCTTCCCTCTTATGGGGGTACTTTCCCCTGCGCTGGAGAAGCTTCGCCGCTTGATATGCCTGCGGTAGAATGTGTGAATCAAACTTCTCTTTGGGTTCTTTCCAGAGTGCAACCTTGTACTCGAGATCTTCTACGGGAACCTTGCCTGATCGGAGTTCAACGATTGATTCCTTAAGAATCTCGACGAGACTCTGCCTCATGTTCTCAAACTCAGCCATGTCCTTGATGCGAGACATAGCCTGAACAAGTCTTGAGAGTACCTCTCTGAAGAACGGCGGGGAATTCGACTTCGCAACGGTCAGGCCTTTGATGTCCGCCGTCCCATCAGGTTGAATCCCGAGGTAGGCCTTCTTCGCGGAAGTCAAGACGCACAGGCCGTAGCGCTTGTCTACTGCCAACTCCAATCCCAGCTCATCGTTGACAGCGCGTATCAGTGATGCAACACCCTCCTCGCTTGCCTGATCTAGGAAGATTGAATCCGTATCGCCGTACCGTGGCAACAATCCAAGCCGTTCAGCAATTTGCCAAGTTGTTCTGAGTGCATGCCGTCCATAGGCGGTGATCGATTCGGCTAAGATAGGGCTTGCAAGCCCTTGGATCCTAACGGTGACGCCATAACAAGAAACGCTCAACAGCTTCAGGAGCCTAGCAACCAAAGACGCTCCCTGCCGTTGCTCCTGAGAAAGTTGTGGATCTCTGGCGCGCGGCTTGTACCACCGGACCCTCAGATCTCTCAGAGCACCCGTGAAGGCGCTGAAAATTCCTCTCCTCTCAAGGCACACGTAATTCTCAGTCGCCGGCACTAGGTTCGTCCGGCATCTCGGGTGTTGACAATTTAGCGTCTCGTAGGACAAGTTGAATCGGTCAATACAGCTCGGGTACAGAGATTCAAAATCAAGCACCGTCATCCCGAAGTACAGACCTGCGGCAGGAGAAAGAGTCAATGCGCCTTCAACCGTCGGTTTCTGGACGCCTTTTCGCAGCTCTTCGGCGCTCGGAATCAGAATGTCGTTCGCTCGATAGTACGTGTACAGCGCGGAGCGAATCCATTCCGATACACTACGTTTCCTTTGGACCTGATGGGGCGGAAAGTTCGCTATTCTGCTGAGAATGAAGACGGAGTCGTACTGTTCCTTGGTCGTCTCGTCTGATAGTCCAGCCTGAATCGGGTCAAGGTTCGGAATCGGCTGCTCAAGTAGCGCGAAGAATCTGGCGAGAAAGCGGTACTTCGTTGGGTCCTTCTCTCGAAACGAGCCGAACATATTCTCGAACTCATCCTTTGCTCGATCGTCGATGCCGAGATCCAACTGTGGAATCTCGCGCTCCAGAAGGTGCGGTGCCGCAAAGTTCATTCGGAAGTCGTATACGCAGCTCATTTCAGGGTGGAGCTGATCTTCCCAAACCTGCACATCCCTCGGTCTGGAAGAAAGAGCGACCTTTCCAACTGTGACTGATGCACCAGTGAATAGATTGGTCTTCCGAACCTGTTCCTTGCTCAGATCAGCTGGAACAAGGCAGTACGGAACGTATGGCCGAACAATTCGCTCGATCCTTTGTCCAGAGCGCGCGCCGAGGAACGTGAGAGCAACCGAATCGTCGTGCCTTGCTCGTGCACGAACGAGCCACCCGAGTTCGACATCAGTCACCAGAGTCCCTCCTCGAAGTTGGCAGTTTCAGCCTCACAGCGCCGCTATCATTTGCACGGCGGTTGCACAACACCTTATCCTATCATCCGACCCACGAACAGCCATGCCAATCAAGTACTTCCCGGCCAGCGACGTAAAACTCTTGACGGACCAGTTGATCCGGGAGTTGGCTTTTGCACACATTCCTAAAGACAGGGTCATCTGCGTTAGGAGTGTCGGATCCAAATCCAGAGGCGTCATCGCAAGAGTACACGCTTTCCCGAGGGTTTGGCAGAAAGGCCTCGGAATGAAGTCCCATTATGCGATCGAGGTCATCTCTGAACGTTTTGACGATCTCCCAACGGAGGAAAGGGAGAAGGTCATAATTCACGAGCTGCTTCACATCCCGAAGAGCTTCGGCGGAGGATTCCGCCACCACGCACATGGGGTCACCGAACGAAGGGTCGATCGTCTGCACGCCGCTCTGGTCGCCAGCCGCCTGGACGGCTCAGGCAACGGTTAATTCCACCTCAGCTCGTGCAACTCCCTGTACCGCCATGTACCATCTCGAAGAGACACGTCTCATCGATGAAGTCAAGACGCGATCACCCCGCCGAGTGCTACTACAGTTTCCTGAAGGGCTCAAGCCGCTCGCTGCAAGACTTTCTAAGACGCTCGAAGACGCGACTGGCGTGGAAGTATTCATTTCCGGGGATGCATGCTATGGCGCATGCGACCTTGCCTTACTGCAGATGAGGCAACTCCAAGCGGATCTATTGGTCCACGTGGGCCACGCCGAGATTCCTGGCCAGAAGGCCGATGATGATATCATCTATGTCGAGGCAAGGTCTGACGAGACGGTGGAAAAGCCGCTCGCCGAGGCCCTGAAGTTTCTGAAGGATGAGAAGAATATAGGGTTAGTCGCATCCGTGCAACACCTACATTTGCTGCAGCCGGCAAAGAGGATGCTTGAGCGCGCCGGAAAGGTCGTGCGGGTTGGAGACGCCTCAGGCAGGCTGAAGTATGGAGGCCAGATTCTCGGATGTGACTACGGGAGCGCGCTTTCAATCGCGAGCAACGTCGAGGCGATTCTAGTGATTGCCAGCGGTGATTTCCACTCGCTAGGCGTCTCACTGTCCACTGGCAGGAGGACGATCGTCGCCGACCCGTACCAGCAGACAGCGCGAGACGCTACTCGCCTTGTGGAGAAGATACTCCTGCAAAGATACGCAACCATACTGAAGTTTAGAGAAGCAAAGCGAGTTGGAATCGTCGCGGGGCTCAAGAGCGGCCAGATGAACTTGGCGCTCGCACGGAAACTGAAGACCTTGCTTGAGGATAATGGGAAGGTTGGTACCCTAATCGCCTCCTTGGAGTTGATTCCAGAATTATTGGAATCGTTCACGGATCTGGACGGGTTTGTGGAAGTTGCGTGTCCAAGGATCTCGGTTGACGACCGCGGCCGCTACCACAAACCAATCGTAAACCCGGATGAGGCGCTGATCGCGATCGGCAAAAGAAGCTGGGAAGAGTACGGCAAGCATACCGAAGAAGCATGGGATCGAACGTCTGCTACAGCAGATGCGGCCGCATCCTAGTCCCCGCATCCGGCTCGAACAATACACGATACCTGCGAGCATTGCGGCTGACATTCTGCATCTAGCGGCGTTCGTCTACCAAGATATAGTGGGCAAGATGGTGGCAGACCTTGGAACAGGGACCGGCAGACTTGCTATTGGCGCGGCTTTTCTCGGCGCGCGCGGGGTTACGGGAATCGATATCGATCCTGCCGCAATCGCTGTCGCGCGGGAAAACTGCCGAGTGGCGAACGTCGATGTGGACTGGGTGGTGGGTGACCTAGATGCCATTCATCGCGGGTTCGATACCGTCGTCATGAATCCGCCTTTTGGAACTAAGAGAAAACACCTCGACAAATTCTTCCTGAGAAAATCCATCGAGACCGGGCGTGTAATCTATTCCATCCATAAATCAGCCACGCGAGAGCACATTCTAAGTTATCTGAAACGGCGCAAGTGCAAGGTCAGCGCAATTTACGAATACGATCTCGAAATTCCAAGAATGTTCGAGCACCACAGGAAGCGGAGATACATAGCGAAGGTTGACTGCTATAGGATAGAATCCGGAACGCTTCAACGAGACCGTGGCTCGTAGCGATCGCGCTTCTGGAAGCGCTTCATCCTCACTATGCAGCTTTCACCGCAGGTGAACGGTTCGGGAACCGGTGTCGGGTATACGATATACTTTATATCGGTCTACAAATATGAGGGAACCACGAGCCAGATTGTCATCCTCCACTACCGTGAAAGTCTCGAAGACCACCCTAACTCAACTGGAGAAGCTACGTGAGCAGCTCAACGCTCGAAGCTTGGACCAGATCGTCAGGCTGTTGATCAAAAGACATAGGGTGGAGGCATTGCGTGCGGCGTTTGGAGCCGACAGAGGAAGGATAAGACCTTTCACAGAAGAGGACCGAGGCGAGGATCGCTGAAACTTGTTGTCGATTCATACGCTTGGGTGGAGCTGTTCTTGGGCGGTCAGAAAGGAGAGAAAGTCAGGCGAGCAATCGCAGACGCAGACGAGGCTCGGACCCCCGACATCGTCTTGGCCGAAATCTCGAGGAAATACGTTAGAGAGAAAGTCGAAGACGCAAGGGTGAGGTCAAGGCTCGAAACCGTTGAATCAACCACGCTTGTGACGCCGGTTGACATCAACATCGCGGTAAAGGCCGGAGGAGCCTTCCTTGAACTTGCCGAGAAGGCTAGGAGAGAAAGGCGCAGGTCTCCCAGCCTCTTTGACGCTATCGTGCTGGCTACAGCTCGGACGTATGACTCAAGAGTCATCACCGGAGACGAGCATTTCGAGGGGCTTCCAGAAACGATTCTGATCTAGCGCCAGCGGTCTCTGGTTCCGCCTCATGTAACCCAGAGCGCGACCGATTGCCCGCGCTTATATATGGCCTCCCTTATTGTGAAATCAAGTTTCGTAGAGCTCAACTCTGCTCGACGAGTTGTGACAAGCAAGGTTCAATCAGAAATGCCTGGAAAAGATTTCCGGACACCACTGTTTGTTGTGCCAGGAGAGAAGCTCTGTGTCGCCGAGGAGTTCATGCCGGGCCCCGGCACATACGAGAGCGGTGGTGTTGTGTACTCGCAACTCACCGGCGATAGACTCGTGGATATAGGAAACAGAACGGTGAAGGTCGTTGCCAAGACCAGAAGGCCGACAATGCCGACGGACGGATCAACGGTGATTGGCGAAGTCACAAACGCGCATGACAAGAACGCGATCGTCAGCATCTTCAAAGTAGACTCGGAGATCCTCAGTAAAGCATTCACTGGGATCCTCCATATCTCCTCGTCTAGTCCAAGGTACGAGCGAAAGATGGGCGATGTCTGCAAAGCAGGCGACATGATCAAGGCCAAGGTCTTCAACGACAAGAATAGGATCCCGGAACTCACAACCGCAGGCAGAGGCCTCGGGGTCATCAAGGCGTATTGTTCGAGATGCGGCGGCCTACTTGTTTTGACGAACCGCAGGTTGCAATGTCGAGAATGTGGCAATGTGGAGCATAGGCGTCTGGCCGATGACTACGGAGTAGTAACGACGAGGTAGAACAGTTGAATCTGAAGGTCTTGCAGAAGTCGAAGAATGAGTTGAAGCTCGAAATTCAAGGGGAAGGCCATACTTTCTGCAATCTCCTGCAGTATGTGCTCCTGCAGG
>Ga0129297_10000890_pt1 | contig 14836 bp, 12 predicted proteins | sample I18A1metaG_FD_94708 | JGI IMG/M metagenome (GOLD analysis project Ga0129297, IMG submission 94708) | Lake sediment bacterial and archeal communities from Gulf of Boni, Indonesia to study Microbial Dark Matter (Phase II) - ​I18A1 metaG | ecosystem: Environmental > Aquatic > Freshwater > Lake >... | reverse complement strand
TGGATATGACCCGGGCAGTTCATCGGCTTGATGACAAATTCCTCGTCCTCGATGTTGAAAACGTACATGTTCTCGCGGTAGTACTCGTAATGCCCGGAGGTGCGCCACAGGGTGTGGCGTGCGACGTGGGGGGTCGTGACGAATTCGTATCCTCGCCGGAACAACTCCTGCCGAAGGAAATCCTCGATCACGAGCCGGATGCGCGTCCCTTTCGGATGCCAAAAGATAAGCCCGGGGCCCGCATCTTCTGAAATGCTGAACAGGTCCAGCTCGCGACCCAACTTGCGGTGATCCCTTCTCTTTGCCTGCTCGAGCTGTTCCAGGAACGCACGCAGTTGCCCGGAAGACAAAAACGCCGTTCCGTAGATCCTCTGCAACGGCTGATTATGCTCGTCTCCCTTCCAGTACGAACCCGCAAGGCTGTGAACATGAAATGAGTCGGGACGGATCTGCCCGGTCGACAAGACATGCGGCCCGGTGCAGAAATCTAATAGGTTCCCGAGGCGATAGCAGGACAGGGTTTCTCCGGCCTTCTCCTGGATGAGTTCCACCTTCAGGTGCTCGCCCCGCTTGGAGAAGCTCTCGATCGCTTCTTGCTTGGGCAAGATTTCGGGTTCGTAGCTCAGGTCCGCTGCGACCAGTTCCCTCATCCTTTGTTCGATCGCTCTCAGATCGTCTTCAACGAAGCTCTGGCCGCGTTCAAAATCGTAATAAAAGCCGTCGCTGATGGCCGGGCCGATGCCGAGATGGGTGCCGGGAAACAGGTCGCTGACGGCCGCAGCCATGAGGTGCGACGTGCTATGGCGATAGACTTCCAGAGCCTCATCGGGATCGGCTATCTCGCCTACGGATCCATCTGCATATCGAACTTTCACTGCCATACTCGGTAATCCGCCCTCTGCTTTCGTTGCCCCAGCTCAAGGGGTCACGATGGGAATTCCTTCCTGGTCATCAATTTGTGAATCGGGTGGGAAAAACAAGTTGGGTCGCAAGGGCCTCAAACATGAAACTCATCCCGCGGGATCCATCGCTCATCGTGCAGTTGACCGTGGTAGGCGCGAGCGGATTTGAACCGCTGACCCCTTCCGCGTCAAGGAAGTGCTCTCCCCCTGAGCTACGCGCCTAGAAAATAAGGACTTAAAACTACCAGAAAGGCGAAAATTATGTCAACACTATTTGAGAGCTAGGCAGCGCGTTTTGTCTGAGCCGCAATCCCGGCAAGCAGTTCCATCGCCTTCTGTAACTGCTCTTTGTAGATTCTGTCGCGCAGCTCTCTATACTTGACGACATCTTCCTTGTCATCGTAATAGGACTCGACCAGCAATTCCTGGCGATGGTCATCGTCCGGCGACTCGACGTCGGGCTTGATGCCCGTGTTGCGGATCAGCTCGTCCTGAATCATCTTGCCGCCGGGCGTGTAGAACTTTGCAGTAGATAGCGTAATGATCGAACCGCTTTTGAGCACAATCTGCCTTTGCGACGCGCCGGCGCCGAACGACTTCTCCCCCACCAGGGTGGCCCGCTTATGATCCTTCAACGCCCCGGCAGCGATTTCGGCAGGCCCCGAGGTGGAGCCATTAATCAGGACGACCATGGGCAGGTCGGTGATAAATCTGGCGGGGCTGGCCTCCACTTGGAGAACTCGTTCACCCTGTCGGTTCTTGCTGTAGTAAATCAGGCCCTCGCGCAGAAAAAAGTTGGCAAGCTCTGCGCCATCAACAGGTTCGCCGTCCGCGCAGTCCCTGAGATCCAGTATCAGCTTCTGCGCACCAGCCGAGATCAGGGTCTTTAGTTTAACTCGAGCTTGCTCTACCGTTGAATCCCCAAGAGAAGAGACATCCAGCACGCCGACGTTGGCGTCCAGCATCTGCGAAACTGCCGGAACGGGAGCGTCAGTTTTGCGCGTCAGCTCGAACTCCAGAGGTTTGGGTCGGCCGCCGCGGAAGACCGTGACTTTTACCTTTGACCCTGGAGCGCCGCGAAATAAGCTCTGGGCTTCCTTGATGCTCTTGTCTTCCAGACTTATGCCATCCACATCGACCAGATAGTCGCCCGGGCGCAGACCGGCTTCTTCCGCACCCCCTTCGCGCTGCAGTGACACAACGTAGACAACGTCGGCGCGCTTGGACAGCACCAGCCCGACACCGGCGGTTCCGCTGGCGTTGCGTTTCTCGATCGCCGCCAGCTGCTCCTTTGAAATGAAGCTGCAGTAAGGATCGAGCGCTTCAATCAAGCCCCTCATGGCCGCCTCTTGCACCTTGTTCATGTCCGGAGCTTCGACGTAGTCGTCGTCGATCCTCTTGATCGCCTCCATGAATATGGCTATCTTCTTGTAGGCGTCATCCCGGGCGACCACTCTCCCGTAAAATGCGGCCGAAACAGCATAGAGCACGATTACCGCCGAGCCGAAAAAAACCACCAGCTTTCCCTTATACAGCATCGCTCCTCCCACTGTCAGCGCATTATATAGCATGCCGCTGGGGGCATCAAATCGTTCTCCCCGGCGCCTTCCCGCTGGACGTGGCGGCTATGGCGGCCGGGGCTGCGCGCCGGTGGGCCTTGCCGGTCAATCCGGCTCCCGCATGCTGGTTGGCTGTTGCGGTCGCCGCCGAGATTCCAGTAGACCCCTGACCCGCAACCTTGACGGGTCCGCGCACTTATGCTCCAATGAATCCGATGCGACGGGGTCGTGCACTCGCCTTGGATTACGGCCAGAGGAACGTCGGCCTCGCCTGCAGCGATGAGCTCGGGGTTACCATTCGTCCGCTTCCCTCCATCCCTAACCGCGGCCGACGGGACCTTTTGCTTCGTCTCAGCTCTGCGATTGCAGATAACGCCATTGACGAAGTCGTGGTGGGGATCCCCTGGAATATGGACGGGAGCGCCGGCGATTCGGTGCGCAGGGTTCAGCGGTTTATGGAAATGCTTCGCGCGCGACTGGATCTGCCTCTGCATGGCATCGACGAACGATTGTCAACGATCGAGGCCCATGAAGTCTGGAGAACGCTGCGGCCGAAGCAACAGAAAAAATATCGGACGGTGGACTCACTTGCGGCGGCCTTTATCCTCGAGCGATTTCTCAAGGAATCCTGAGTGCTGAGATACTGGATTGTAAGCCTGATCCTTCTATTGGCCGCGGGCGGTGTAGCTGCAGGGTGCTGGGTCCGTCACGAACTTGTCACGCCCTTTTACAATGGTTCCGCTCCGGAAACGTTCGTGCAAATCCCTCGCGGCGCCAACGCAGGCACCATCGCTTCGTGGTTGACTGCGGCCGGAGTGCTTCATGCCCGCTACCCGTTTATCCTTTTCCTTCGCTGGACGGGCAGCTCGCGACGCCTCCAGGCGGGCGAATATCGCTTCAGCGCGCCAGCCACACCGATTCAGATAGCCGACCGATTGGCCCGAGGCGACGTCTACTACCTCAGCATCACCGTACCGGAGGGACTCACAGCTCGGGAAACCATCCAGCACCTGGCTCGCGGCGGGCTGGGCGATATCAGCGAGATGGAACTGGCCCTGTTGCGCACCGATTGGATCGGCGATCTGGATGCTCGCGCTCAATCCCTTGAGGGATACCTGTTCCCCGAAACGTATCGATTTGGGCGCTTGGCCAGCTCAGAGGATATAATCCGTTCCATGGTTCAGCTGTTTCGTGAAAGGTTCGCCAGGCTAGTGGCGGAGCACCCGCTACAAAGCGGTTGGACCATTTCTAATCTGGTAACGCTGGCGTCGATGGTGGAGAAGGAGGCCAAGACTGAAGCGGAAAGATCCCTGGTCGCTTCTGTGTTCTTGAACCGGCTCAACAGGGGTATGACGCTCGCCTCCGACCCAACGATCATCTACGCGCTCAAACTGTCTGGCAAATTTGACGGCAACCTCAGGAAAGAGGACCTGGCCATTTCGTCCCCTTACAACACCTATGTGCATCCCGGTCTCCCTCCCGGGCCGATTGCCAACCCGGGTGCCAGCTCGCTGCGAGCCGTCATGTCGCCACTGAGCACCGATTACCTCTACTTTGTCGCCCGCAACGACGGAACGCATCACTTTTCGAAAGATCTAGCCTCCCATCTGAACGCCGTGGCGCGGTATCAGAAAGCGCTCTCTTCCTCTGCAAAGCCTGCCCGACGCCCTGCCAACTAGAGAGTGTGAAACAGCCGTCGGCCGTCCCCGAATTTTGCCGCTGTTGACTTGGCCTAAGGCCGATGCTAACATCCCTTTGTGAGCCGAAAGTCGCTAATTCCTCAGTACTTAGACGGTTCTCCTTGGTTTCGGGTTGCTTTGTTCCTCCTGATCCTGCTCGATGCGTCGCATGCGATCCCTCAAACGCAGAAGGCTTCGCTGCCGGATCCGATCAAGTACGTCAACAAGTCCGACATCGTATGGAACGTCGTGCGTGCGGTTCTCACCGAGATGGGCTTCGGTATTGAACTCGAGGATCGCAAAGGCGGGAGAATCATCACCAAGCCTTACGAATTCATCACCGGATCGCTGACCTCCAGCGAAGTGGACAAGGTTGCCATCAAGAGCGAAAAGCTCACAGGCACATGGCTGAAGGCCCGTTACTCGGTTGAGGGGATCTTGGAGATTGTGTCACCGACCGAGACTCTGCTGACCATTCGGACGAAGATGGAGGCCTTGAACCGGGACATCGACGGCACCGAACGGTGGATCCTCATTGAATCCCTCGGGACTTATGAAAGGCGCATACTCGGCAAGATTTCGATGAAGCTCCTTGGGAACGACATGCAGTCCGATAGAAAGAAGGGATTTTGGGACAAGAGCCCTCAACCCCCGGAGACCAGAAAGCCGAGCCCTATCCCTGTCCGCCCCCCCGGTCTACAATGACGCCCAGGTTGTTTGAGTTTCTGAGAGACCGCTCATCTCTCCTGGCCGACTGGATGCGAGGAGCTATCCTGCTGGCGGCTTTGGCAGTTGCTTGCGGCTTTTTGCTGATCCTTCTGCCCCAGGCGGCCTTTGATCGGCTAGTTCAAGGACTCCAATCCCGCGGCGCAGCGCCGGCTCCCAAGGAGAAGATCGCCTTCCTGTACCTGGGAGATGAGGTAAAGGACAACCAGTTCCACATCCGCGGGGTCATAAGAAACATCAGCGCGGCGCCGATCGAGAGGCTGGATGCATCCATCCGCCTGTATGGGCAGGATGGTACGCTCTTGGAGACTGCCGTGGTTCGCATGGATTCGGAGCAGATCGCTCCGGAAGCAACCTCCGAGTTCCATCTGGCATACCCCGACTATCATGGCCAGTTTGGAAGCTACTCGATAGATTTTAAGTGGCGCCTGGGTGATTCAGTCCCTTACAAGGACTTCCGCGGGGTACGAAACCGCAGTTAGGCCGGGTGCAGCAATTCCGCTCATGAATCGAAAGTACAGCCTGCTTTATCTACTTCCCTATCTGTCCCGCTATCGGCGCAAGCTCGCGCTCGGTTTTGTCATGGTCGTGACGACCGTCGTGACCGGCATGTTCGCGCCGTGGGTGCTGAAGTACGTGGTAGACGACCTTCAAGCGGCTTTTTCGGCGGACAGACTGCCGCTCTATGCCGGGCTGATTCTGGGCATTTCCGCACTGGAAGGGTTCTTTCGCTTCTGGATGCGCAAGATCCTGATTGGGGTCAGCCGCGAGATCGAGTATGACATGCGCAACGACCTGCTGGCCCACCTCCAGAAGATGTCGCTCTCGTTCTATCAATCGCGGACGACCGGGGACATGATGTCCCGCGCCACCAACGACCTCAACGCTGTTCGCTCCGTACTCGGTCCGGGAATCATGTATTCGGCCACGACCGCCGTGACGGTATTCATCGCGACCGCCATCCTGCTTCGGATCAACTGGAAGCTGACACTGATGGCCTACGTCCCACTGGCACTGGTATCGGTCACTGTCAAGCGGCTGGGCCAGGAAATCCACGATCGCTTCGAAAGCATCCAGGAGCAGTTCGCGACGATCAGCACCAAGACGCAGGAAAACCTGGCAGGTATACGGGTCGTCAAAGCATTCGCCCGCGAAGCCTCCCAGATCGACGAGTTCCGTGCTTTGAATGTGGAGTATCTCCGGCGCAGCGTTTCGCTGATCCGCCTTTGGGGCCTCTTCTATCCGCTGATGTCGGCTCTTATCGGCGTGTCTTCGGTTGCGCTTCTCTGGTTTGGCGGGCGCCAGGTCATAAACCGACAGCTGAGCCTGGGCGAGTTTGTTGCCTTCATCAGCTACCTGGCAATGTTGACCTGGCCCACCATTGCCATCGGATGGGTGATCAATATCTTCCAGCGCGGGGCGGCCTCGATGGACCGCATTCTGCAGGTGCTCGAAATCGCACCTCAGATTCACGACCAGGCCGGCGCCTCGGTGCCCGAGCCGATCCGTGGCGCGGTTGAAATCCGCAACCTGACGTTCCGCTATCCCGGCTTTGAACATCCGGTCTTGCGAGGCATCTCGTTCTCGGTGCCTGCGGGCCAGACCGTGGCTGTCGTTGGACATACCGGCAGCGGGAAGTCCACGCTCGTCAACCTGATTCCGCGACTCTTCGATCCGCCTCCAGGGACGATCTTCGTTGACGGCCGCGACGTGCGGCAGTGGCCGCTCTCCGAGTTGCGCCGCATCATCGGGTACGTGCCGCAGGAGACGTTTCTGTTCTCCGATACCATCCGTGAGAACATCCTGTTTGGCAGCGGTGACGCCGCAATGCAGGATCCCATGACATGGGCGGCCCGGGTGGCGCACATCGCAGACGACGTGGACTCATTCCCGCAAGCGTACCAGACCTATGTCGGCGAACGGGGTATCACGCTGTCCGGCGGGCAGAAGCAGAGAGTTGCTATCAGCCGTGCCGTTGCGGCCTTGCCGAAAATCCTGATCTTGGACGATTCACTTTCCAATGTGGACACCGATACCGAAGAACGGATCCTCGAGAATCTGAAGCAAGTGATGAAAGACCGGACAACCATCATCGTCTCCCACCGCATTTCCACGGTCAAGGATGCTCAGCAGATCGCCGTGCTGCAGGGCGGGTGCGTGGTGGAACTCGGAACGCATGACTCTCTCATGGCCCGGGAGGGCGTCTACGCCGACCTCTACCAGAAACAGCTCCTGGAGGAAGAACTGGCATCTGCTTAGTCCCATGTCGACCGATGCGCACGAGGATCAAATCCTGGGAAGGGCATACGATGCCCGCTTGATGCGGCGGCTGCTGGCTTACCTGAAGCCGTACCGCCTGTCCGCAGCGCTGGCGCTCTTTTACATCATCGCAGCAGCCGGACTCTCGATAGTTCCCCCCTATCTCACTAAGGTTGCGATCGACCAGTACATTCGTAACAACGACCTCGGCGGATTGAGCAGGATCACCTTCCTTTATCTCGTCACTCTGCTTTTCATATTCGCATTGAGCTACGGCCAAACGTGGGTCATGAACCTCATGGGACAAAGGATCATGCTCGATCTGCGCATGCAGATATTCCAGCACTTGCAGCGTCTCGATGTCGCTTATTTCGACAAGAATCCCGTGGGTCGGCTCATGACGCGCGTAACCACAGACGTGGATGCGCTCAATGAACTATTCACGGCCGGGGTCATATCGATTTTTGGAGATGTTGCCACGCTCGCGGGAATCACCGTCACGCTTTTTGTTCTGAACTACCGGCTCGCCTTGGCCATCTTTGCCGTGGTACCGCTGCTCTTTCTGGTTACCTTGCTGTTCAAAATCAAGGTGCGCAATTCTTTCCGACGGGTTCGCACGGCCGTCGCCCGGATCAATGCTTTCCTTCAGGAGAATCTGACCGGCATTGCAGTGGTTCAAATCTTCAACCAGGAGAAGAAACAGGTTGCCAAGTTCGCGCGCATCAATCAGGAACACCTGGATGCAAATTTACAGTCGATCTTCTACTACGCCCTATTCTACCCGCTTCTGGAGCTGGTCGGCGCACTGGCAGTGGCGCTTATCGTCTGGTACGGCGGTCATCAGGTTTTCGCCGGAACTCTCACCCTGGGCGCCCTGGTCGCCTTCGTGCAATACTCGGACCGTTTCTTTCGCCCTATTTCCGATCTGAGCGAGAAATACACCATCCTCCAATCGGCCATGGCATCGTCGGAGCGCATCTTTCGCCTTCTCGATACCAAACCCGCCATCGTCACTGCGGAGAAACCCAAAGCCCTGTCGGTTCAGAACGGGAGCGTCGAGTTTCGAAATGTCAGCTTCGCTTACAATCCCGGGGACGCCGCCCTGCACAACATCTCATTCACCGTGCAACCAGGAGAGAAAGTCGCTTTGGTGGGAGCCACGGGCGCGGGCAAATCAACCATCATCGGGCTCCTGAGCCGATTCTACGATGTGCAGGAAGGCGAGATACAGATAGACGGCATTGATGTTCGAGAATACGATCTGCAGGGGCTCCGGCGCTCGATCGGCATCGTCTTGCAGGACGTGTTCCTGTTCTCAGGTACGGTCGCAGAAAACATCCGGCTCGGGAACCAGCAGGTTCCCCCTGAGCGAATACGATCAGCCGCCGGCACGGTCCATGCCCTGCCCTTCATCGACGCTCTTGAGCACGGCCTGGATACGAAGCTTGGGGAGCGCGGCTCTTCCCTTTCAGTGGGACAGAAGCAATTGCTGGCGTTTGCGCGGGCCCTGGCTTTCGACCCGAAGATCCTTGTTCTCGATGAGGCAACCTCCAGCATCGACACTGAGACCGAACTGCTCATTCGCGATGCGCTCCAGAAACTGCTCCACGGACGGACTTCAATCATCATCGCGCACCGCCTCTCCACCATCCAGAATGCCGACCGGATCATTGTGCTGCATCGTGGCCGCCTCCGCGAAACAGGAAGTCACCAGGAACTGCTCAAACTCAAGGGGATCTATTGGAAGCTCTATCAGCTGCAGTACAAGGAGCAATTGGCAGGGACACCCCAGCATGATGCATGACGCATGCAGGCGCCGGGGGTGGTGGCAAATCACCGAGCCCTCTCCTCAACGGGCGCCTTTGCCGAGAAGCACGACGGGGAATGTGCGCAGGAGGATCTTGAGGTCAAGCAAAAGAGACCAGTTGTCGATGTACTGGAGGTCTAGTTTCATCCACTCGTGAAAGTCGATTTCGTTCCGGCCCGAAACCTGCCACAGGCACGTGATGCCCGGCTTGACCGACAGGCGTCGGCGCTGCCAGCGGGTATACTCTTTGACCTCCTCCGGGAGCGGAGCACGAGGACCCACCAGGCTCATGTCCCCTTTCAGAACATTCCAAAACTGTGGCCACTCATCAATCGAGCTTTTCCGCAGGACGCTGCCCAAGGGCGTGACTCTGGGATCGTTGCGCATCTTGAACACCGGACCGTCCATCTCATTGAGGTGCTTGATCTCCCAGAGCACATCCTCGGCCCCCTTCTTCATACTCCGGAATTTGTAGAGGACGAATTTGCGCCCGTAGAGCCCGCAGCGAACCTGACTGTAGATCACCGGTCCCTCGGAGGTCAGCTTTATGAGGAGCCCGACCAAGATCATCAAGGGCGTGAGCAGAACCAGGAGAATTGCAGAAATGAGGATGTCCATGATCCTTTTGATGAGCAAGCCCAGCGAAGTGTCCGGCGTAGTGCTGAAAGTGATGAGCGGAACGTTCTCCAGGAATTCCATCGATACCTTGGAAACCTTGGCTGGGAACAGGTCCACGGCCACACGAGTCCGAATGCCTTGCTCCTTGCAGATCGCCAGAACCTCATCGAGCATGTGCAGATCCCTGGGCTCTGCGCCGACAAAAATGATCTCATCCACCACGTGGTCTTCAACAATTTGAGGTATCTGGGCGATCGTGCCGAGAACGTCCTTTCCTCCGCCCGGAGCCCCCCCGCTTGCCTCGACATATCCCAAGATCCGCAAACCCCAATCGGAGTAGCGAGAGATAAGATCTCCCATTTCCCGGGCTTTCGGACTTGTCCCGACGATCAAAACGTGCCGCAGGTGCCGCGAGGGATAAGAGCGGAGCTTGCTGTGGACTGCAACCGCGAGTCGCGCCGCACAAAGGAGGCAGGCCTGGTAAGAGACAAAAAGGGCGATGAGCGGGCGGCTAAGATCGAGCTTGAAGGCGAAAGAGAGAAACCCCAGGAAAAGCCCCATCAAGATGGCACTCTCCAGGACAATCCGCATTTTCTCCCAGTCCGAGCGGCGCATGGCAGGACGGTACAGTCCAAGAGTATAAGCAACGACGCACCACCAGATCACTCCGAGGCCGACCATCCAAAAATAGTCCGCAAGTGGGCGCAGGGCGGGATTGAACAGACGACTGATTTCAAGGGGGGCAGCCCTGGCCAGCGCCAGCCTCGACACGTAGGCCAGTGGGAAGGCTGCCAGCGTAAGTAGCATATCGCCGGCAAATTGCAGGATTGAGAAAAGCCTCGCGTGCTCGCGGAACATCGGCGGTCTTGGAATCCGACAGTGGCGGATTATAACACACTGCCACAAACCAACGGCTTAATATAGCTGCCGCTGAGGGGGGACCGCTGAAAGGAAACGCCCGTTAGTAGCGCCGAACAGTTCAAAGCCTATCACCGGCTTAGTGGAGGTGACCCTTAGATACCCGCCAACCTGCCCTCTGGTGGCCGGGATCAGCGCCTGAAGCAAGGATACGCTCCTTGCGGTCGGCGCGAGGATTAGCGATCCGCTGCCTACCAGCTTGCCGTCCTGCGTGCAGGCAGCGACTTGGACTGTAGCTCCCTCCGGGGCCATGAAGGCCAAGCCGGTATAGAAACCGCTCCCCTCCGCGACCTGTGAGAAAATGAAGTCGGCCGATCCGGAGGAATAGAGCGGGAGTGCGGCACCGAAATCCAGCCGCCCCTTAGTGGGATCTCCATCGCCGAAAACAACGTTCCCCATGAGCTTGGAACCGCTCGGCGCGGATACTCGAATCGATCCCTTGCCGGCAAGCCCAAAGTATGTTTCGGTATCGACAGCGAGCTGCCCGCCTGCTGCTATCGCCGGCGGAGTATACCTGCTCGTGCCACTCAGCGGCAATCCATTATCCCCGAGCAATTCGACCGTGACCGCTGCCGGCGATCCTCCGGCGTTCACAATATTCAGTCTGGTCCTGTAGGTCACGCCAAACTTCCCTACCGCCAGTTGGGGCGAATAGAGCACCTCCGATGCGCCCTCGGGCGATTGTGCGTTCAGGCCAAACGCGGCATCGCGCTGGCGTATGTAGCTGAATCCTACGATCGTCTCGTCACTTGCCAGCGCCGTGACGTGCGCTGCATTCAGATCCGTTTTGATTCCGAATAGCTCCGCGACTGACTTCCCGATTTTCCCGAACGGCGGAATTGTCTGCACCAGCGGACCCTTGAGAATCGCGCCGCTACCGCCTATGAGGGCTAGCTGGATACTCGCCGCGATATCCTTGATGTTCATCAGGTGTATTTCAGTGGTCGTTTCCGCATTCTGCAATATATCCGTGAAACACAGCTCTCTTCGGCCGCGCGTGAATGCGTCGGCTCCGTCTAGATAGTTGCTGCTGAGGTCACCCGCAAGGAAGAATCCCTGGACCTCCCGATCGTCGCTTTCCACAATCACGCAGCCAGCTTGCTTCGAATCCGCAGGCAAATTGAAGATCTGCCTTTCCAGGCGCGCGGTTTGCGCGGCAGGTGCAATGGCCAGGTCGGCGGGAATGACCGCGTCCCGATCATAAAGCAGGACGCCCTGGCCGTCCCTGGCGACGACGCGCACCGCCGCGGGTGTGAGCGAGGGATTTACCAGCGCAATGCCTGTGTAATGATCCTGCGTGGCAAGGAGATATGGGAAATAGAGGATTGCCGCCGGGATGGAACGCGGCGTCACGACGACACCACCGGTGGCTGCCGCCTGCTCGTCGCCAACTTTGATCGCGATAGCTCGCGGTCCCGGAGCTGCATCCGAAGCCACCCGAACCAGGAATCCAATCCCCACCTCGCTTCCGGACTTGTCGGTCAAAACCCGCGCAGGGCGCGAGCGATCAACGGCAATGCCGGTTCCGAAAATCTGGACATCGTCAAGGTCCGTGTAGTAGCCGTCACTGCTGCCGCTGCCAAGCAGCTGATCGGGCTTGGCAGGCCCGTTCAGCGGCTCGGCATAGACCGCATATCTCCCCGTGCCTGGGCCTGCAAAACTGTAACTCCCGTCGGATTCGGTGAGCGCGGTATAGATCAGGTTTCGATCCAGGTTTATCGCCGCGACCGAAGCGCCGAAAACGCCCCTGCCGTCTCGGGTCACACGGCCTCAGATATTGCCGATCGGGATCGGGTGATCGACACTGGGATAGGTAAAGGATACAAAAGCAACCGAGTCAGGGGAGAGATAGCGCTGGTAAGACGACTGCTCCGCAATCTGGAAGAACATTGTGTCGTTAAGGGCAGAGGCATGGTCGCACCCGAGCACATGTCCCAATTCGTGGGTGATGACCGATTGCAGGTCAAAGGTGCCCGCATCCAGGGTAGTTGAAAACCGGTATCGAGGATTGACCAGGATGTCGGCATCGCTGATCTTCCCGTTAGTCACTCCGAAGACCAATCGCGTAAGGGCCAGCGTTCCCGTGTCTCTGTCGCCGCCCAATACCTCGCGATTGGCCGGAGTGTCGGCCATTGTGATCAAATTAGTGCCGTCCCCGGCCATCGGGGATTCGACCGAAGTCAACTGGATGTCGGCGAACCGCACGGCGGAAGTTTGAATGTTCCCCCAGGCCGCGAGTGAGGCCTTGATGGCGGTTAGGGCATCACTCCCCGCGCTGAGGTTAGGAGTCCCTGTCGCGGCCTTATCGTTCACGTGGAACAATAGTGGGAAACGATTGAGAAGGTGCGTAATGCGGATTCCCCCGGGCCCCCAGCGGGAAGGCACGAACGGGCGCAACTGCTCGGAGAGGATAAAACCTCCCGCGATCAAGAGGACAGCCAGTGATCGAAAAACTCTCGTATTCACCAGTCTCATTTGTTGATTGCCCTCTGGCGAATGGTGAGCAATAGGTCGTCCAGTCGTTGCTGCCCGGCCCGCTGCCTCAGCGGAATCGAATGGCTGCGCTCCGCCTCGTACACCGTTTCCCGGAGCGGAACTAACGGTTGCAGCAATCTGTCGCGCGTAGCTCCGTCGGTCATGACCAAAAAGACTCCCTGCTGCATCCCCGTAACCCGAATTCTGTTTCCCGACGCTTGGTAGAGGAACAGCACCACCTCCTGGTTTGTCCGGAATCTCGGGACGCCCGGGAATATGTGGCCGACGTCCCCAAGCACCCCACCGGGCTCGGTGACTCGAACGACGCTTCCGAGACGACCTTTGGGGCCGTCCAGTACCTGAAGCTCCGTGATTGTCCAAATGGTTTGCGTCGCTTGATCCCAGATAGGGTGATGCCAAAGCACACGTCCGTATACGACATAGTCCGACCGATCGATCAGGCCTGCCAAGTCTGCCGCTCGCACAGCGGCGGCGATGGCAACACCGGCAGACATCAAAACGACCAGCATCAATGCGGCGGCAGAAGCGTTTCTCGACATGGCACCTCACAGACCGGCACGACTAAAACGGCAAGTCTTGACGCTTATTAGAATCGGCTATCGGAAGCGAGTGCTACTCTGTTTCTTGAAGAAGTCGACTAGATCAGGGACCTCGGGCACACCCCTCATGAAGAATCCCTCCCCCTTGGCTCGTCCGATCAGGGTGCCATAGAAGGAGTGGATGTTCTCGACATGGGTGAGAAAGTCCTCCTGGCTGAGGTAAGTGGCAGGCTCGGAACTGGAGGGATCGAATAACTGCGATCGATGGGCGTGAATCGCCGCGAGCCGCTGTTCTTGAAACTCTGAGACGTCCACCACAAAGGTCGGCGTCGTATGGGCAGGCAACATGAAATAGACGACCGCGTGTGGCCGGAAACGTTCTTGGCTCGTCTTGATCTTGGCTAATCCGGCGTGGTGCGCCGCCTCGGTGACCAGCCGGCTCGTGTTGACATGGTCCGGATGCCTGTCGTCCCAGTGATGGACCAGCACGAGAAGCGGGCGATACCGCCGCAGCAGCCGAATCACCGCCAGTCTGGCATCGGCGTTCGAAGGGATGTTCCCATCCGGGAATCCGAGGTTTTCGCGCACTGTCACTCCGAGGATTCTTGCTGCCTCCGCGGCTTCGCGCGCCCTGGTCGCCGGTGTGCCGCGCGAGCCCATCTCGCCGCGACTCATGTCGGCGATTCCTGTCACATAGCCGCGGGCCGCCATCTTGGCCAGTGTCCCGCCGGCATAGAGTTCGACATCGTCCGGGTGCGCGCCAAATGCCATGACATCGAGCCGCATATCGTCAGTCCACCTGAAGCAGTTGGTGTTCGAAGTTCCCTAGATCCGTTTTCTCGTAAAGCATGCGAAGTATTGTACGCGAATAGCGATGGATGAATTGATACGAGGCAAGTTGTTCCTCTTGGCGGCGCCGGCGGGGCGCCAACGTGTTGCAGACACGCTCGACCTGACGCGCGGCCGCATCCTGCTTCCGTCTGCCCGCCGCGACGACTTTTTCGCCCAGCTTCCGAACCTGGTAGAGCATTTTCATTCTGGCCGATGCCAAGGCGCTCGACAGCTCATCCTCCGGAGTGAGGATTCCCGCCAGCTCATCGGTGCGCGCCTCAACTTCCGCGGCGATGGCTTCCAGCCGTTGCTGCGTTCCGCTCAGTACCCGCTCCATCCCGATTTTATGCAATAACGCCTCACTCCCTTCGAAGAGATCTGGAAAGCCGATGCCGTACCTCTCCAGGGTCTTGCGGCTGCGGGCATCAACGATCGTGGCGCTCAGTGAAGGCCAGATCAGCGGGCGCTTCATCTGCAACTCCGGGTAAAGCGGCCCTGTGAC
>Ga0129297_10000889_pt1 | contig 14836 bp, 15 predicted proteins | sample I18A1metaG_FD_94708 | JGI IMG/M metagenome (GOLD analysis project Ga0129297, IMG submission 94708) | Lake sediment bacterial and archeal communities from Gulf of Boni, Indonesia to study Microbial Dark Matter (Phase II) - ​I18A1 metaG | ecosystem: Environmental > Aquatic > Freshwater > Lake >... | reverse complement strand
CAGATCGATTGGCAGGCATGTATAAAGATGATAAAATCTTCAAGTTTCTGCATCTTCCAGTTCAAAGTGGTGATAATGAAGTATTGAAGCGGATGAACCGTTCCTATTCTGTTGAAGATTTCAAACACGTTGTTTCTACCTTTCGAAAAGAAGTTCCTGAGGTAAGCTTATCCACGGATATTATTTGCGGTTTTCCTGGCGAAAGCAAGGAGGCTTTTAAAAGTACAATTGAACTGATAAAGGAGGTTAAACCCGATATTGTTAACGTCTCAAGGTTCTTCCCGAGACCGCATACGCTTGCTGAGAGTATGAGTCAACTACCAGTTGAAGAGATAAAGAGCAGAAGTCGACATTTAAGCGAGATTACAAAAGAAATCTCATACCAGAAGAACAAGGTCTGGTTAAATTGGGAAGGAAAAATATTGATCGATGAGAAAGGCAAGGACGATACATGGATTGGAAGAAACTTTGCATACAAACCGGTTGTAATTAAGAGCTGGGAAAACCTGATCGGTAAATTCGTCTACACACGGGTTAATGAAGCTTTTCCAACCTATCTTAAGGCCGAAGTTCTAAAGTGAGCCTTATCCTCCGCCTACAGGCGGAATTATCGCTAAGGTGTCACTTTCTTTAAGTTTCGTATCGAACCCCTGAAATAATGTTACATTTTTTCCATTTACCAAATATTGGAGATTTCCTCTAAATTTACCCATCTTATTTCTTATGTAATCACTAAATTCCTGTCCATATTGTTCTTCCAATAGTCTTAGAATATCCCCTACAGTGGCATCATCTCTCACTTCTAGCTCTACTTCTCTTTTATTTGTTATCTCTTTCAGCCGTGTGAAGAAGCGTACCTTAATCTTCATCACTTATTGGCCTCTTCATTCACCATCTTGTTTATAGCTTTCTCCATCATATGTCCATGGCAATATACATACGCTTTTTCTACGCCCTCAATCTTTTCGGCTGCCCTTTTGACATCTAAAGCGAGTTTAAAGGCGATTGGGCAGAAGGGGCTCGATGGCACAAAATCTATCTTCATAACGCCCGGTTCGACTTCCTTTAGACCAGTAATCATCTTCATCTGCCCGAAAGTTAATCCCGTCTCTGGATCGATTATCTTCTCAACTTCGGCTTGCACTTTGTTTTCTAGCTCCGTCATTTTTCATTCACCTTTTGACAGATTTTTAACTATACACGATTAATTGCTTCTTAATAAAGATAAAGAAATACATATCTCTATATTAATAAAGGGAAATTAATGACTGTAAGTCTAATTTCCTCTGCTATAGCCCTAAGATTCAGTCGATGAAATTAGAAGCATCCCTTTCGAAGCGTGACAGCCGCTCAGCATTTATGCATAGGTATTTCAAGCAAAAGAGAATTGAGTACAGAGTTGGCTTAATCTCCGCGGTTACAACAATACCCCGGGCTTTTACAGGCGCCTATCTAACTAGCTTCATCAGTAGCACAATGTTGGGCATAATACTTGCGCTTTTCCTTGCTTTTGTCGCTCTTAGAATGCTGCTTAACTTTAGTTTTACTGGTCCAAGAACATTTAAAACCCTGAGTCTTTGGCATTGTAAGCTAGTCGACTCAGAGGGCAATGTATTTGAGCCCGGCCGACCTTAACTGTCCATATCAAAGGATAGTTTTCTGGGCTTTCAACAGCCACATCGATGTTTCCCATGTTCATAGACCGCTCCTGAGGGTCAACTCCTGTTTTTGTGGGGGCGCTTAATGTTCCTAGAATGTACCAACGAGGTCTGCTAATCCTTGCCATGTCGCTAAGCTCAACGCTGTATGTGAAGGTGTTTTCAAAGTGGATTAGACATTTAATGTAGCTTCCAATGTCGATTTCTTTTCCCCGCCGAACTGAATAACAGTAAATCCGGTCGATTGGAACCTTACCGATTTGGACAGCGTGGTCAATCGGGTGGGCTCCCCAATCGCAGAGTGGTCCTCCGCCTACATCTCTTTGATGCTTCTCCACCTTGACGCGTCAACTCTTTCGTTACACCACATTATGGATTCTTCGATGAGGAACGGTTCGCCGAGAAGCCCTTCGTCAAGAATTTTTCTAACCGTCAAGTAATCTCCGTCCCAGCGTCTATTGTGGAACACCGTCAACATAACGTTGTTTCTTTTGCTCGCCTCTATCATGGCGTCGGCTTCACGGGTGTTCATACACATGATTTTCTCCACAACGACATGTTTGCCTGCTTCCATAGCTTTTATCGACAATTCAGCGTGCATGTTGTGGGGCGTAGCCACGACAACAAGGTGGATGTTGCCATCTTTCAACGTGTCGTCCACGTTGCTGAAGGTTTTCACACCGTACTCTTTCTCAGCCTGTTTCCTTCTGTCAGGATTTCGAGCACACACTGCGTAAAGTTTCAGCCTCTTCTCTAATCCAATCAGGTACGAATGAAAGTTCCTTCCAGAATACCAGTACCCGACAACGCCCACATTGATCGGTGGTTTCATCCTTTTTCCTCCAATCCAAACATGTTCAGCTAGATGCCCATTTAATCTTCTATACCCAAGAACTTACATGCGTCTGACAAGGCTTGTGTAAAATCTCCGTGAATCATGCTGGCGTGGTGAACAAAGCCTCCCTCAATTAATATTTGGTAAAGCTTTTCAAGATCAGGGACTTTAACCCAGCTTCCTGTACGCGGAACCGGATCAGCCTTTATAACCTCGCCTTTCGTGACGAGGAGTTAACTTTCCATCATATTCTGCCAAGCGGCAAAGCGTAACCTGGCCTGTCTTGAGCCTGAATGAGCCTTGTCCTATGCCAATTACCTGAACCTTGCAGCCTTCGCAGGCAAGCGACTGAGGTGCGTTCCCACAATGCCAAGCCAGAAAAACGTCTTTCCGTTCTGGGTGTTGAACAGTCCAATCGATGAAGTGCGGAACCATTGACTGCATCGTGGCTAGGTACTGAAGAAGCAAAGCGCACCGTAGATGTCAGCCTCACACAAGGACATGACGCCTTGATCCGTTAACCGTCCCATCGTGTGACATGGAATAACGCCGTATGCCCTAATTGTCGTAGGCCAGCACCTTATGCCCATTCCCGCCAGCTTTCTTTCCCTAGCAAACCTTCGAAGCCCACACTCAAGCCTCGCCATCTTTTTCAAAACGCCTTCACTCAGCTGAGACAGGTCGGATTGGCTGCTTATTTTCTGGATAGTTTCTTGAAGTTCAGGATCGGAATCGGGTATTTCGTCTGCTGCAAAAAATATGTCTGCTGACGAGACAGGGACAACTCTCTGTTCAAATTGTCTTAACATGGAAACCTCGTCAAATGCGCAGGTCTCAAACCTTTCAGGTCTAGGACCCACTAAGAATTTTTGCTCCTCGGAAGCCATTGACGATGCTGCAGACCCGCATGAAGTTCGTAACAGATTCTTTAAAAGACCGTTCCTCAGGCAGGCAGACAGACTCCTACAAACAGGAAAGGAAGTTTTCTTCGATACAGCCCTGAGGCTATTGACAGTGTTCCACAAAAGGAGTCGCGTCTTTCTCCACCGGTGACGACTGGCTCTTCTTTAACAGCAAAAACCAGTTTTGGACATTTTGGAAACGCGGAGGCAACGGAAACATCTGAGATTTCGTCCCCGAAGTTCATGGCTCCAATTATTAATCCCTCAACCTTCGCGTGTTTGAACAACTCAATAGTTTTTTCCGCATCATCATCATCATCATCATCATCATCATCATCATCATCTCGGATGAGACCGTTACGAGTTAAGGTTTCATCTGGGAAGACAACTTCCAAACCTTCTATGCTGGATAGAACCTTCAATGTTCGGTTCCGCATTTCAAGTGAAACTTCGTCTTTGAACATTGGTCGATGGGATGGGACAAAAAGACTCGTTACTATTCAAGTTCCACAAGTGCCTTTTCAACAGCGCAATCTTCGTGGATAATTTTATAGACAGCTCTGCAAATCTTTCTTGGGCTTGCATGTTGAGTGATTCTTCTTCCAAAAGCTGTACCTGATGCTCCGTTGTCAATCGCGCCTTTAATCATTTCAAGAGTTTCTCTGTCAGTTGTCGCTGGACCACCTGCCATGATGACTGGCACAGGGCATCCTTTCGTTACTTCCTTGAACGTTTGGGGTTCGCCATAGATTTTTACGATGTCTGCTCCAAGCGAGACTGCTTGCCTTACAGCCACTTTCAATATTCCAGGTCTCATGTCTTTCTCGCCTCTCTCCATCGGAACAGGCTCAAAGAGGAACGGCAATCCCTTTCTATCGCATTCGTCAGCTATCTCCGCCACCTTGACCGTTGGGAGCTTTCTGAACAGACCGAAATAGTGAACCTTCACGCCGTCCGCCCCAATCTTAGAGGCTAATTTCACAAGATGAGGAGCCTCGATTGGAACAGTCAGCATGAAAGGAATCTTGCCGACAACATCTCTATAATATTGCTTTAGTATTCCATAGGTTACAAGTATAGCGTCAGCTCCACCAGCAACTACCTCGTTCAGAATCTCGTGCCAGGGTCGATCTCCCAAGTCTTCCATTGGAACAATCAGTGTCTTTCCGTCCTGTTTGAATATTTTCCCCAGCCTAACGATTTTACCTAAGTTACTCAGACAAATCCCTCTTCATTGTTCTCATTTCTAAGCAACTTAATTATGTAAGGTTTTTGAGTTTTGGAAATAAGGATTTTTGTATTCATTTATGAATTTTAAGGTTTCATCAAGCGTTGGAATTCTTGATCTGCCACCAAGCTTTGTGCACTTTAATGCAGATACAGCGCTGGCGAACTCAACAGTTTTCTCAATATCCCATCCTTGCAAGATTGCGTAAGCGAAGGCTCCGTGGAAAACGTCTCCTGCACCCGTTGTATCAACGACCTTAACTTGAAATGCTTCTTGTCTGATTATTTTTCCTTCTGTTTTGAATATGCTCCCTTTCGAGCCTAAGGTAATTCCGACTATGCTGTATCCGTCCATTGAAAGTTTTTCAACAGCCTTAAGCGGGTCATGGGTATGTGTCATTGCATGAGCATATTCTTCTCCACAGATCGCTACGTCAACGAGTCCTTTTAACTCGCCTCTGGCCAGACCGTCTATAAACACAGGGATGCCGGCTGCCTTAGCTATCTTCGCTGCCTGAACCATCTCGCGTTCGCCTCCGGCGAGAAAAAGCATTCTTGAATTCTCAATGTAACTTCTTTCTGGCTCTGCGAATTTTAGCGATGTCAGGTTGGACGGAAGTATCATGAAGACTCTTACACCCGTGGCTGCTTCGACGAGGACAGCGACACACGGGCTTGTTCTTCCTTTTTCAACAATGATACGGCTGGTGTCCACTCCGTATTTTTTGTACTCTTTAAGGATGAAGTCTCCCCAATAATCGTCGCCTACCTTTCCCACGTATCCAACCTTTGCGCCGAGCTCAGCCATCGCAACCAGCCCGGTTGAGACCGGTCCTCCTCCCTGAATATCAAAATTTAACACATGTGTGCTGCGGTGTTCCTTAAAGGACGGCATTTCTGATATTCGCATAAGAAGATCAACGCAATGAAAACCCAAACCGACACAGTCAAGCATATTCTGTTCATACCCTTCTTCTAGGATAGCCACGCCCTTCTTAAGCATGGAAATAGGGGCAAGTCTGCGGATTTCAAGCGACTTCTTTATAAGCATTTCCACTCGACCCCTAGATACTGTTAAGATAAGGTTTTTAGCTTTGAGGAGCCACTTAAAAGCACCTATAAAAATCACCTCCAAAAATAAGGATGGCTCCTCAAAGCCGTGAAGAAAGCTAGGCTTTTCAAGCGTAATAAGGTTTCGCTCCGCCATAAGGTTAAGGCGTGCCTCATGTATATGTCTGGTTTGAGCTATAGGGGTATGACTGTTGCTTCCGGTTTGATTTCGGCCAGCCATGTTGCCGTCTATTACTGGGTTCAGAAGCTGAAAGGTCTCGTGCATGATCGGGCTTCCAGAGTGAAGGTTAGGAGGGCTGTAGCGGTCGACGAGACCAAGTTGAAGGTGAACGGCGAACAACTTTTCATCTGGGCTGCGATAGACGTAGATTCTAGGGAAGTACTGGCAGTTGATGCGAGCTGGCAACGCTCCATCATGAACGCGGAACACGTGTTAAAGAAGGCTTTAAGGCTCTGCCAGAACAAACCCTTAATCCTGGTTGATAAGGGCCTCTGGTATCCAGATGCTCTGAAGAGCCTTGAACTCTCCTGGGCACACGTCACCACTGGCCTACGAAATAGGATTGAAAGATGGTTCAGAACCCTGAAAGAGAGGACGAGGCGTTTCTACAACAACTTTCCGTCAAGGAAGAGAGACATAAAATGCGTAAAACTCTTCCTCCAAACATTCACCTACTGGTACAACAACCTAAGAACACACCAAACGCTGGGGAAACCGCCATCACAAATCTTATCTTAACAGTATCCGACCCCTATATGGCATAATAGAAAAATCAACCTGAAATTGAATCAGCCTTGCATAAAGAAAATCTTCAGCATAATCTCGAAACTGATCGATGATGGAATGAGGATTCTATAAATAGAAGAAATTCTTCGTTTACGCCGAAAACTTGAACAGTAGGGAGCATCCGTTTTTTCCAGCTACCTGTAAAGCATCCGTTTCGCGGAGAAAGTAAGTCATACGTCTCGCTAAACGCAACGAGATTCCCAGACGCTTAGCCAGCTGCCTATTTGTAAATAGCTGGTTCAAGAGGCAGAAAACGGGAAAAACAGAACACTACACCTTTAAACAGAACACTATCAACCACATTCTTAAGGTGATGGTTCTTGATGCTGACTCCTCGTCGCCGCCACCTTCCGTGACCGTCGTTGCAGCGAATTTCTTCCTCTTCAACCATGAGGACATTTAACTCAAAATTCTCCTCTTTAACGAGATGTGAAATTCGGACTAACTCGTCAAACAGGTCAATCAAGCGGCCTTTTTTGGGGGAAAGCCTTCGGTTTACTACGCCTTTGTTGGGTTTGTTTATGTGAACAATCCACTTACGCTTCGGAATGGGGCAAACCAGACGTACATGGTGGGTCCTGATTAGGGTTCAGGGGTATCTTCAGGTTTATTAGGCATAGGTGGAGGGGTGCTTATTGTTCCTATCCTGAACCTTATAGTTAATCTGCCGATTCACATAGCTGTTGCAACTTCGATGTTTATAATGATCTTCACATCGATATCAGGCGTAATTACCCACATATTCTCGGCAACGTAAATTTTCAGTACATGGCTTATCTTGCCGTAGGTGTGAGTTTTGGTGCTCAATCAGGTGCTCATTTGGCTAAAAGGGTTCCGTCCAAACAGCTAGAAAGGTTTTTCGGCGTTATCCTAATTATTATAAGCCTAAGACTTCTCTTCAATCTTTTGACGTAAAGCCTAAATTAGTCGAAGTAACGGTAGTAAGCACCGCAGATAAATACTAATTAATCTGTGCGACACTCACTTATGCTGATTGATTAACTCAATAGTTTTAAATATTAGTGATGTGCGAATAATTTACTTTTGATGTGAGATGAGCAAGGAAGAGATGGCTTGGATTATAAGGGATTATCTCAGGTGTAGTGGATGCAGAAGGTGTGAGATCGCTTGTTCATTGCATCATGAAGGAAAGATGTGGCCTGAAGCCTCAAGGGTAAGGGTCTTTATGCTTGTTCCAGGAGTCGAGATCCCACACCTATGTGCCCAATGCCATGATTATCCCTGCGTTTCAGCTTGCCCAGTGGGCGCTCTATCCGTAAGCGACGAAACAGGTGCTGTACTGGTAGATAAAGAAAAGTGCACATCTTGTGGACTCTGCATCGATGCCTGCCCAGGAAACATTCCATTCCTCCATCCAGGAGACAGCAAAGCCGTGATCTGTGACCTCTGTGGTGGGGATCCACAATGCGTTAAGGTATGTCAAGATGCAAAATTCAACGCCCTCTGGGTGGTTAGAACACGAAGAGGAAGCTTTAATAAGAAACTCTTCGCCCAGACGCCTGAAGAACTCACGAGGGATGTTGCCACAAACCTTTACGGCGAAAAAGCCGAGGAGTTGATTTAGATGCCTAGAGGTTATGCTGGAAAGTTTCTTGATGTAGATCTATCGTCGGAAAAGATCGAGGATATCGCATTCGACGACGAAATCCTAAAGAACTACGTTGGAGGTAGAGGGTTAGCAGCAAAGATCCTCTGGGACAGACTTAGCGAAGAATGGGAAACTGTTGATCCCCTCGGACCGGAAAATATATTTCTAGCTTTGACGGGACCATTAACCGCAATTTATCCAGGAGCCCGAGTATGTATATCAGGAAAGTCCCCCCAATGCAACGGCATAATCGGCTCGACAACAAGCAGTGAATTTCCATCAGAACTGAAATGCGCAGGATACGACGGGGTTATCGTCACGGGCAAAGCGGAAAGCCCAGTATACATTCTCATAACGGACGACAAGGCCGAGATCAAAGATGCGAAACACATATGGAGTAAAGAAGCTTTAGAAACTATAAGAATATTGAATAAAGAAGTCAGAGAAACACTTGAAAAAAGAACCCCGAATGTCGGAAAGTGGAAGGAACCCGGCCTCATATACTGTGGTCCAGCTGGCGAAAGTAGGGTTAGAACTGCGGCGGTGATGACAAAAGTCAGCCATGCGGCGGGCTACGGGGGCTACGGGGCCGTAATGGGATCTAAGAACCTGAAGGCCATCGTGGCCAAAGGGAGAAAACCGTTACCCGACGTTGTGAGCTCGGGGGCTGTAAAGCTTCTATGGCGTGAAGTTGATAGGCGGTTCAGCCAGAGAGATCGTACTTGGCCCAGCGCTTGGGGGACTGGATACGGAGGTTACGAGGTAGGCGCGAGGAGCAGTTCCGAGCCGGTTAGAAACTGGCAAGAAGAATGGCATGATGAAAAGAGCTTCGGCGGTCCTAAATTCGATTTCAGGTACTGGGTGAAAAGATACTGGAGCGACTTCAATTGTTCTGGCAGCTGCATGAAGCTCGCTATTATAAAAACAGGCCCCTATAAGGGAACCTTCACGGACAACCCTGACTACGAGTTGGAGGCTTACCTGGGTCCAAACCTGGGAATATTCGATCCAGGAGAATGTATATACATGTCAGCCCTCATAGATTACTTAGGCTTCTCAGGGATAAACGGCCCGAACACTCTAGCCTTTGCAGCGGAGCTGTATCAGAGGGGCATACTTACTAAGGACGACCTAGGGTTTGAGTTGAAGTGGGGAGATGTCGAGGGCTTCGAGGCTCTTGCAAGAAAGATAGTCAGACGAGAGGGCATAGGAGACGTGTTAGCTGAAGGAACCTATAGGGCTGCATTAAAGATCTCCAAGATGAAGAAAGTAGATGTAACGAAATATGCGGTGCACGTTAAGGGCGTAGAAATAGGGGCACATGGCACAAGGAGCGGGCAAGACTACAGGCCGGCTGGATACGCATGCTCACCTCAATGTGGAGACCACACTTCCGGGGTCTACGATGCCTACCAAGACATGGGAATGGTTTTCCTAGACTCAGCTGTTATCTGCAGCTTTGTCGTTGATTGGCAGTATTTATGGGACTACTATAGAGCTGTCACGGGATGGGATACGACGGAAGAAGAATGGAACCGCGTCCTAGGCCACAGGATCATCCATATCCAGAGAGCGGCCCTACTTCTCGGAGGACCAGACATAAAATGGGATCCAACAGTTCACGACGATAATCCGCCGAGGTATTATGAACCCTTGCCATCCGGCCCATATAAGGATAAGACGACCGACAGGAAAGCCGTCGAAGAGATGAAGAAGCAGTACTATGAAGCCATCGGTTGGGACGAAAGAGGCATACCAAAATCCGAAGTTCTCAAAAAATTAGGGTTGGAGGATGTCGACAGACTTCTGGATAAATTGAGATTATAAGAAAAACCTCCAAAAGGAAATCACAATGAGGATAAAGGTTAGAGCATTCGGAGACTTGACGGCGCCTTTAGGTAACGAATCAATCGTCAAACTGGAAGACAATGCTAGACTTGGAGACTTAGTCTATAAACTTGCAGAAAAAATGGGCAGTCCAAGAAGAGGTTTCTTAGGACGCTACAATGTGACGGGATCAGATCTCGTGATACTTCTGAACGGTCGCAACATCCATACTCTAAAGAAGCTTGAAACTCCCTTGAAAGATGGCGACGTTGTGACCCTCCTACCTCCCCTCGTTGGAGGCTAAAGACAAGTTATCCCAAGATCTAGATTAGATAGGCGCTTTGAGGTTTTTTGGGGAACGTGTTTCAATGACGTAAAAGGAAAAGCCCTACCTAGGGCCTTCATAAACTCAGTACTACTTTTTATTCTAAACTACTCCGTGAGAAGGCTTCCCTACTCTGTTAGAGCTGCCCACGCAGGCTTTCAACAGCCCAGCATCTCCTTGGAGGAGAACTCGCTGAACGACGGATTGTCTTCATTTAGGACTTTGCTCTTCATCATCGTCCCCTTATAATGGCGAACGTCATCGCTGGAGAAATAATGTCCTTTTCAGCGGCAAGGATGGAGGTGAGTGACAGCCTCGTCCTTACCACCTACGAACATCCACTGTGGCAACTTCTCTTCTCAGGCGAATAGGATCCTCGGCAAGAGTGGGGGCAAGCCTTTCAGGGCATAGCAAAAGGACTTAATTGGAATTGACATGAGTCGTACTGACGAGTTAAGCCTGTTCTGATAATCAAGTAATTCCAAGGTCTACATCTCAAAGCTGCGATTTCTATATCAACGTAGTTGCCAAAAAACACATTTTACCGAAACGGTGAAACACATTTACTTCACAGGTGCTGAAGAACAGATTCGGAGTTTAGATGTAGAATCCGTTACATAGTTTTATTTGAAAAATTGAATGTGTTTATTTAAGAGATCTATATTATTCCATTTTGTTGGGGATGGAGCCTGTGAAAAAGAGGTTCTGGCTTCTAGATGTTAACTATGAGGTTAAGGATCACAGTCCTGAAATTTGGCTCTGGGGTATAGACGAGGAAAATAAGCGTATACTTATCATCGATCGAAGCTTCGTCACATATTTTTACTTAGTATTAAACGAGGACGAAAAACCTGAGACGGTTCTTGAACGTGTAGTAGAAAGAAAAAGCGAATTCCACTACATTACAAGATTTGAGCCTTTGAAACGTAATTTATTCGGTAAATCTTTAGATGTAATCAGAGTTTATTGTCTAGATCCTGATCTTATACCGAAATATTCTAAGGCTCTCTCGAAGGTTAATGGCGTAAGAAAATGCCTCGAAGACGACATTCGATACTCAATGCGCTACTTGATCGATAACGGTATGACACCTTGCGGGTGGCACGAAGTGCAAGTCGAGGTTGAAGAAGAAAGCAAGAGTTCCCGTATTCAGATTGATAAGGTTTATTCGGCTAAATCAGTTCCCAGAAGGATTGAAAGAGAAGAAACTCATCCGTTGAGAGTCTTAGGCTTCTCAATCATTTGTTATAGCCAAAAGGGAGCACCGAAGCCAGAGAGGAATCCCATCATAATATTGTCTGTGGCTACGAATTCCGGTGAAGAAAAAGAATTCTTATCCGAAAATTATGATGACAAGGGATTAATTGAGTCGTTCATAGAGCTTGTTAAGTCTTTTGATCCTGACGTTGTAATAGGTTACGGAACTAATAGGCAGGATTGGCAGTACCTTCTAAATCGGTCTAGAAGTCTTGGCATTAATCTGTATGTTGATAGAGCGAGAACCGAGCCCCATACAAGTGTATATGGACACGTATCAATCACTGGACGTGCGAATATCGACCTACTCGATTTTGCGGACGAATTCCCAGATATAAAAGTGAAAACTCTAGAAAACATGGCAGACTATTTGGGAGTCATAAAACTTGAGAAACGCACGATTATCGAAGATGTAGAATTCCCAGAATATTGGGACGACCCGAATAAACGCCCAATTCTTCTTAAATTCGCGAAAGAGAACACAAGATGCATAATGGGAATCTTTGAGGCACTAGGTGACTTCGCTGCACAATTGTCCCAACTTGTTGGATTGCCACTGGACCAGATTGGAAGGGCTGCGGTTGGCTTCAGAGTGGAATGGTATCTAACACGAAACGCTTACAAAATGGGTGAACTCGTACCAGAGAGAACAGAAAGACCCTACATACCTTATGTTGGTGGCGAGGTTCTGGCGCCCAAACCTGGAATACATGAGAATGTCGCAGTTCTCGACTTCAAATCCATGTATCCAAACATCATGATTGAACAGAACATCTCGCCGGATACTTATATTTCTCCCTCTGAACCAACGCCTCAATCAGGAGTTAACTTAGCACCAGAGGTTAAACATAGATTCCGAAAGGAGCCCCCTGGCTTCTATAACATAGTACTATCAAACCTGATTGCGGCTAGGGAGGATATCAGACGCAGGTTGAGAAATTTGGATCCTAAAGGCATCGAATGCCGCGTCTTAGATGCTCGTCAGAAGGCTATCAAGGTTATAACTAATGCCTCTTACGGCTATGCGGGCTGGATAGGTGCTCGCTGGTACATCAAACCAGTAGCGGAGGCTACAACGGCTTGGGGAAGAAGTATAATTCGGAATACAATAGAAACGGCAAAGAACAACGGGCTAGATGTGATATATGGCGACACAGACAGCGTCTTCATAACATACGACCAAGAAAAGGTAGAAGAATTCTCCAAGATTATTGAGAAAAAAATTGGATTAGAAATAAAGCCTGACAAAATTTACAGCTGCATCTTATTCACTGAAGCAAAAAAACGTTACTGTGGATTGTTACCGAATGGGCAGATGGACATAGTCGGTTTAGAGGTTGTAAGGGGAGATTGGGCAGAGGTAGCTAAAGATGTACAAGAGCAAGTTCTAGAACTGATATTGAAAGAGAGATCGCCAAGCAAGGCCGTAAAATTTGTGCATAAATTCATCTTAAATCTGCGTGAAAGGAGGATCCCATACAGAGATCTGATCATATGGAAAACCCTGACTAAACCTGCTGAAGGGTACGCTGTGAAGGCTCCCCACGTTGAGGCGGCTAAATTATTGAGAAAAGAAGGCTGGGACCTGACGGTTGGCGATAAGATCGGTTATGTTATTGTAACCGGTTCAGGGAGACTTTACGAGAGGGCAAAACCCTATTTCTTAGCCTCGTACAACGAAGTAGATGTTGAATATTACGTGACAAATCAAGTTATTCCAGCCTCGTTGAGGATCCTATCCCTTTTCAACATCAAAGAGGAAGATTTGTTGCCTCCTAAATCATCAGCGACCTTGTTCGATTTTATGAATAAAGATTAGCTCATTATCTCATCGAATGTTAATAAATGCACATTTAGAGGTTGCTTCACCACATCGGAAACCCGGGCTGCAATAAGATACTTGATGTTTCTCTCGCCTGCAATATCCACGATTCTCTGAGTTATTACGCCATCAAAGATCACTGTATCGATGTCTTCAAAATCTTTAATCTTATCAGCCAACTCGCTGACTGGAAGCCTCCCAACTTGTTCCATTTTACCGTTAAACAAAACCGCCTCGAATGTTCCCTTCAACTCCTTCGCAGCGTCAACCATCTGCTTCGGAACAAGGACTTTTTGTCTTTTCTTAGCTCTAATCTCTTCGATGGGCACTTTATTCCGAAGAGCTTCAGCTATCTCTCGGGAAGTTAGTTCCTCTACCTCCTTACCCGTCGGCGCTCTGGCAACGTACTTGACGTTAGCTACCTGCAACAGTTCCTTCAAAATCAGGTCTCCACCGTGGTCTCCATCTAGGAACGCGGTAACCTCCTTTTCTTTTGTCAACTTAATTATGGTATTCGGAACCTTCGCTCCCTCTAAGGCAATGACGTTTTGAAATCCGTTTTTCAGAAGGTTTATAACATCGGCTCTTCCCTCAACTAAAATTATCTCACTCGAAGAGTCGACATCGGGACCAGCTGTCAACTTTTCCGGTCCATAACTGACAACCCTCGCAACCCTCAAAGTTTCAGAAACTTCCCTGAAGATCTCCTCGGTCTCCGGACGCGTTTCGAGGTTCCACTTCTGGAGGATTTCCTTCGACCTTTCGATGATTGTTTTTCTCTTCGTCTCTCTCACATCTTCAATTTTTTCCAAGGTTATCCTGGCTGAGCATGGGCCGATCCTATCTATGGCCTCGATGCTTGCAGCGATGATTGCTGTTGAAACCCTGTCTAAGCTTGTGGGTATGATTATTTTTCCAGTCGTCCTGTCCTTCTTTGACTCCAGCTCGATCTCTATTCTCCCAATTCTGCCAGATTTCTGTAGCTCCCTTAAGTCTAGCTCTGAACCGAATAGACCTTCAGTTTGACCGAAAACCGCGCCTACAACATCTGGTTTTTCAACTACTCCATCAACTTCGAAACCCGCACGGATAACATATTTAACGGTAAACATTTGTGAAGATGACAATTTTTCACCTCAAACAATTTTCGCACAAATTTTAACTGATCCTTTTAATAAATAAGGAATGTTCTTTATATCTTATTCTATATTTCTCCCGACTTTCCTCTTTAAAGTCTTAATGAAAGTCGATAGACCCTCTATATCTTTTATATCCCCTTTAAGAAGACTTGAAAACTCTTTCCAAAAGATCGTGTTAGGCTTAGTTTTCATTTCTTCAAGACACTGCATTAAATACTTCATCATCTCTCTACCTCTTCGGTCAAAATCCATGAGAAGGATTACTTCATTCTTGCCGTGTTCTTCAACCTCATTAAGCACATCCAAAAGGTTTTTTCCCTCAGTTTTCGCCGCGATGATAGTACCTTTGATTTCCAATTTGTTCAGAGCCTCTATGT
>Ga0129297_10000888_pt1 | contig 14842 bp, 14 predicted proteins | sample I18A1metaG_FD_94708 | JGI IMG/M metagenome (GOLD analysis project Ga0129297, IMG submission 94708) | Lake sediment bacterial and archeal communities from Gulf of Boni, Indonesia to study Microbial Dark Matter (Phase II) - ​I18A1 metaG | ecosystem: Environmental > Aquatic > Freshwater > Lake >... | reverse complement strand
CACCTCCGGCGCCCAAGAAGCGCTCGTCCCAGATCAAGACGAGGATTAAGCCCGTGCAAGCCCAGTCCAACATCGAGCCCGGCAGGCTCGTCGCTCCCGTAGAAATCCCGGAAGAAATCGCCGAAGAACAGATTTCTGACTTCGGGGTTGAAGGCGGAGTCGAAGGCGGAGTCGAAGGCGGAGTGGTGGGCGGTGTCCTCGGAGGCGTCGTCGGCGGCGTGCTCGGAGGTGTGGTGGGCGAGATCGAGGCGCCCGTCCGGGCCATCGGCGAGGTCAAACCGCCCCGGCTCGTCAAGCGGGTTGACCCCATCTATCCGGAAATCGCCCGCCAGGCCCGCGTCGAGGGCGTTGTGATCGTCGAAGCCACCACCGACATTTATGGCCGCGTCCAGAATGTCAAGGTTCTGCGTTCCATCCCCCTCCTTGATCAGTCGGCTATCGACGCCGTGCGGCAGTGGGTGTATGAGCCGATGATCATCAACGGACGGCCCAGAGGCGTCATTTTTACAGTCACCGTAAGATTCCAGTTAAAATAGACCCGAAAAGCTAGAAATAATGGCTTTCGATATTTAAAAGGAGGTACCTAACATGCAATTTGGTCTGATCGAAATGTGGCAGGCTATGGGTCCTGTTGCCAAAGGAGTCTCCATCCTCCTCATCATTCTCTCCATCATTTCGCTCTATCTGTTTATTGAAAGGCAGCTAACCTTCCGCAAAGCCCGGAACAAGTCCAAAGCGCTTGCCCCGAAACTCGCGGACATGCTCAAGAAGGGACAGGTCAAGGAGGCGTTGACTCTTTCAACCAAAAAGGAAAACCAGGGAAGCCATTTGGCCCGCGTGACAGCGGCCGGTATCCACGAATTTTTGGAAGGGAAAGAGGCCAGCCTCTCGCATGAAGAACAGGTCGAAACAGCCCAGAGAGGCTGTGAGAGGACGGCAACCCTCTACACCCAAGAATTGAAACGAGGCTTGAACACTCTGGCGACAATCGCCACATCTGCTCCCTTTATCGGCCTTTTCGGAACGATCGCCGGAATCATTAACGCGTTCCGCGGCATGGCCCTGACAGGGTCGGGTGGAATCGGCGCGGTCGCTGGTGGAATCGCCGAGGCACTCGTCACGACAGCTTTTGGGATCGGTGTGGCTGTGCTCGCCCTTTGGTTCTACAACTTCTTGAATACCAACATCGACGTCTTCGAAGCCGAAATGACGAACACCACATCCCAGATTGTGGACTTCTTCATAAGAAAAGAACAAGTCTAGACTCTGACAAGAAGCGCCAATATTGCCTGCGCCGGGGCATTGCGCCGGCCCGGGCAGAAAGAGGCATAAAATGGCAATTTCAATCGGCGGCGAACAAAAAGTAAAATCAGAACCCAACGTCGTCCCCCTGTGCGACGTTCTGCTTGTCCTTCTTATCATCTTCATGGTCGTTACACCCCTTGTCCAGAGAGGTGTTGATGTCCGGCTCCCCCCCGCCCTGAATACGATCACTATGCCCGAAAATCCTGAAGTCGTCCTGGCTATCCGCAAAGACGGCACCATATATATCAACCAGGACAAAGTCACGCTTGAAACCTTGCAGTCCAGGCTGGAGGAAGCTTTCCTAACGGCCGCGGACAAGAAACTCTATATCAGAATCGACTCTGAAGTGGAATATGGCAAGCTCGTAGAGCCGGGCGGAGTCTTCGAACTTCTCAAGGAAGCGGGCATCGAGGACATCGGAGTGATCACCGAGGTTCAGACCGAAAAGACGACGTAGGCCCAGCTCCCGGATTTCTTGATCATTGACATGACTCAGTAATCCGGGGCGAAAGGATGAGTTCGATCTCCTCTTTTCGCCCCGGATTTTTTCTGAGCGCCTTCCGCCAGACCTCACCGTCTTCCATACAAAAATAGAGCGGAATCCGGCCGCCTCCCCAGTATTCAATCAGCCCGACGATTTTCTGGTAGAGTTCCAGCCGGAGCGGTTTAAAATACCGCAGCTTGCCGTCCTTCCCCTGCACCATCTCCCCGTAGATGATCCTGGTCTGGGGGAATCTTTGTTCGATAATCGGTTTGAGCCCGGGCGGGAATCGCAGGCTTCCGAGGCTGATCCAGCGAATTTGGGAAGGATTGACCGAGCGGAGAAGATTCTCAATAACTCGAGCATAGTCTTCTTCCCAGCCCGGATAAAGGATGAGCGGGTCAAAATGGAAGCCCACCGGGAAACCCTTTGAGGAAACGATCCGGGCGGCCTCGATACGGTCAGCAACCGAGGGAGCCCCCTTTTCTTCCTCCCTGGCGATCTTCTCGGAATTGAGTGACCAGGACAGGACAATATTCTCCGCAGGCGGCTCGGCCAGGATGCCGGCAATGTGTGCTGTCTTTGTTTTTAATTCAAAGATAGCTTTGCTTTTTCTGCGGAAATAAGAGACGAATTCTCCGGCTGTCTGCGTGACCTCATCCAGAGCCAGAGAATCGGAAAGCTCCCCCGTGCCGAGGCGAATGAAGTTTTTATTAACCCGGGCCAAAAATACATCCAGCTCTTTCCAGAGGTCACCGAGGTTGACAAAGACCGTCGTCACAGGATTCGTTAGATAGAGCTGGAGGATACAATAGGAACAATCCAGCGGGCAGTTGAGGGCGGCGTTGATAATAAAATAATTGCACCCGAGATAATGCGGTGTGCACGGGCACGGCTTGACGAACGTCCCTTTCTGCCGGCTCAGGCGGAGGTGCCTCTTTCCTTCTCCAACCGGGTCAACCGAAGAGGCCAGGTTCGAATCGAGCTCCTTCTTATTACGGATCACTTCAGAGGGGACGCCGGGGCAATTCTTCAGAATTCTTCTGGTCAGAGGGAATGTCAGGACGTCCTTATCGATAAATATTTTTTGGATGGCCGTCATCGATTGAATAGCCCGGAAAATTCTTTTTTGCTTCCCATTTCTTGGAGTTTGGCCAGTTTGTTGCTGAATTCTTTTTTATTTTTGAAGCGGAAAGAAGCAAAAAGATCTTCGTCCTCAAAATAGGGAGAAGGTAGAAGGGCTATGTCTTTGGGCCAGCGGAGTTTCCTCCGGACAGAATCAAATGCATCCTCATAGGAAGACAGCCGCGGATATCTTTTTCGTTTAAGAATCCGGCGGATTTTTTCTGCTTTCTGCTGCGGAGAGAGTTTCGAAGAGGCCAGGGTCTCCGGCGCCCCAACATCAATCAGGAGTTTCCTGACCGTAATATTGTCTCTCCGGCTGATCTCCCAGACATCGTCAAGAAGTTCTTTTTGCTTGTTCTGCCCCAGAGGCCGGAGCAAGGGGAGAAGAGCCTTCCTGTCGACGGGTGCAAACCGGAGAAGAGACTGGACGACGGGCAGAGGGACATCTTTTTCCCAGATAAATTCTTTGACTGCACGCCCAGCCCCGCATAAGGCCAACAGAATCTCAAGATGTTCTGAGGTAGCGGGAAGGGAGAGAAGAGGAAGATAAATCCTGAGGAGCGTTGTCCTGTCCACGCCGAATCCCATGAGCTTGCGTCCAATTTCCGCCTTCTCAACCAGGCTGATTTCTCTCGTGGCCAGATTCTCATAGAGTGCCCGGAGGAAGAGCCGGAGGTCGTTCTTGTCTTCAGTCACCAGCACGTTTATGGAGGTAAGGCCGAGCGCCCGGCAGGCCAGGACTCGTTTCCATCCGGAGACAAGAACGTGCCTTTTCTTGCCCCGACGGACAAGCGGAGGGCTCACCAGCCCGGCCTTCCTGATGGACAAAATGAGCCGGTCGAGGTTGAAATGATAGGATGTCCGGAACCGCTCATCCTTCAAATCAATTTTGCAGAGGGCGATATCTTCACACGTCACGCCTCCTATTCTAAATTCACCACCGTTCAATTTCAATAATGCAAAATATAAGCCGCTCCGTTTCTGTATTATTGAGGCCATGATCTAGAAAGGGTGACGTGGCTGGGGGGCCACTCATGGGGGATGAGGCGAGGGAGGATGTGGCGAGAAGTCCGTATGAGCGACGAGCGGGCACGCTTTTTCGACCGAAGCGAGAGAAGAACGAAGCTGAGGACTGAAGGGGGCGGGTGGCGCAGCTGGGGGGCCCCCCGCCGGCCCGAGCGTTTGATGCCACTGGAATTCCTGTTTGCGTAATCAACAGAATTGGCCGCGAGGGCGCCGGGGGGATGCTGCGACAGGACCCGCCCATTGGGCGGAAGAGGCGAGGGTGTCGGCCAAGGAAGCCCGTCAAAGACGGAGCGGCCCACTGAACCAACATTAAAATTGATTTGGCTGCCGAATTCTGGTATTTTTCTCTCCGCTCCGCAGGGAATGCCATGAAGACAGCTTCACTTGTTGCCCCAAAACCGGTCCGCGGGGTTGACGTTGAAAAAGTGTTTTACATTCCTTGCGACATTCCTTCCGGCCTCATCGCCTCGGCTCTCAAGAAGCACGCCCACGCTAGGAAAGAATTCGAATTCGGGATGCTTTATGACTTCGGAGAAAACCTCGTCCTCTTCAAGGCTCTTGGCGCTCCTTTGGCTGCTCTGGCTCTCGAACGGCTGATCGCATCTGGAGTCAAGGAAATCATCCTCCTCGGGTTTTGCGGCTCCCTCGCCGGACGGTTCAAGATCGCCGACGTTTCGAGCATCTTGCGAGCCTTCTCCGAGGAAGGCACGTCCCGGCATTATTTCTCCCGGAAGCGCTTATTTCATGCTTCGCCCGCTCTAAAAGAGGGCCTGGAAAAAGCCATGCACTCTTCCGGGCTTGATCTCAAGACAGGGACAATCGTTTCGACGGACGCCCCCTACCGGGAAACAATATCCTGGCTGAGGAGGAATCAAAACCGCGGGGCCGAGCTTGTGGACATGGAAACATCGGCTGTCTTCAGCCTGGCCGAGTTCCACAAAATCAGGGCCGCCTCCATCCAAATTGTCAGTGACGAACTCTCCAGCGGAACATGGAGGACGGCGTTCGGGAGTCCCGTAATCGAGCAGAGAGTGAAAGATTATTTTCTGCCCCTGCTCATTCCCTAGAATGAGTGTTCAAGGAGAACCAACGTGAAACCAAAGGTCCTGGTCACTCGCCGGCTTCTGCCGGAGGCCCTGGCTTATCTTCAGGAGCACGCCCGCGTTGAAGGAGGAAAGTCCCGCCGCGGTCTGACTCGGGAGAATCTCAAAGCCAAAATCAGGGACAAGGACGGCCTGCTCTGTCTTCTCGTCGACCAGATTGACCGTGACATTATGGACAGCGCGCCGCGCCTAAAGATCATCGCCAACTGCGCTGTCGGGTTCGATAACATCGACCTCGGGGAGGCCCGGAAAAGGGGCATTCTCGTAACCAATACGCCGGGAGTCCTGACCGAGACAACCGCCGACCTGACCTGGGCGCTTATTCTCGCGACCGCGCGTAAAATACCACAATCCGATAGATTTACTAGAAATAAGCGCTTCCGCGGCTGGGAGCTGGACCTCTTTCTAGGAAAGGAACTCACGGGGAAGCGGCTGGGCATCATCGGCATGGGCCGGATCGGCATGGCCGTGGCGCTCAGAGCCCGAACTTTCCGGATGGAAGTCGTCTATTTTGACCCCTGCCGCTTGACCCCGCAGGAAGAAAAAACATTGAAGGCCGCCTTTGTTCCGCTGGATAATCTTCTGGCCTCGTCCGACATCATCACGATCCATGCTTCCCTCCACCCGGGAACTTACCATCTGATTTCGGCGGAGAACCTCCGGCTCATGAAAAAAGACGCCATCCTGGTCAATGTCGCCCGCGGGCCGATCGTCGACGAGAAGGCCCTGGCCAGGGCGCTGGCCAGGAGGCAATTATGGGGAGCCGGGCTGGATGTCTACGAAAAAGAGCCCGCTATCCAGCCTGAGCTTCTCCGGCTGGATAACGTCGTCCTCCTTCCTCACATCGGAAGCGCTACTTATGAAACGCGGTTGAGGATGGCGATGATGGCCGCCAGGAACCTGATCCAGGGACTGAAGGGAGGGCGGCCGGATCATCTCGTCGTCTAGCTCAGGTCTTTTTCTTCCACCGCAGAGGCGCGTTCAGGCTGCCGGTCCTGTATCCCTCCATGTCCAAAGTGACATACGTGTAGCCGAGTTTTTTCAGCCTCCGGACGATCTGGAATCTAACCTCCTGTGTCATGGCCTTTCGGAGCTCTTCCGCCTTGACCTCGACCCGGGCGATCTCGCCATGATGCCTCACTCTGACCTGGGAAAATCCCAATCGCCTCAAAACGTCTTCCGCCTTGCCGACCTGAACTAGGGTTTTCGGTTCGACCGGAGTAAAATAGGGGAAACGGGAGGCCAGACAGGCCAAAGACGGTTTGTTCCATGTCGGGAGGCCGTACTTCCGGGAAAGGAGCCTGATTTCCTCCTTGGTCAGCCCGACTTCACGGAGGGGAGAGCGGATTCCCAACTGCCGAGCCGCCTTCGCTCCGGGACGATAATCGGCCCTGTCATCATAATTTGAGCCGTCCAGGATGTAAGGGATGGACTTTCGGATCGCGATCTCTTTCAGCCGCGAAAAAAGCTCCTGCTTGCAGTGGTAGCACCGCAGAGGGGAATTTATGGCAAAGTCCGGGTTTTCGAGCTCCCGGGTTTTGATCACCAAACGATTGACATGAAGCCGGCCAGCCAATTGGCTGGCGGCTTTGACCTCTCTCGCTGGATAAGTCTCTGAAGTGGCTATGACCGCCAGCACGTTTTCGCCGAGCACTTCAGCTGCCGCACGAAGAAGCAGCGTGCTGTCCACTCCGCCTGAAAACGCGACCAGGACTTTTTTCATCCGGCCGAGGATCCGGCGGAGCTTTGCGAGTTTGGCTTGAGTTGCCCTGGGAATTGTAATGATGTCAGACACGTTCCTTTTTTCCCGTCCGCCGCTCTGCTCTGGCCATTTCTTCAACTTCTTTGACGAACTCGGGGATGATCCTCCCTTCCTTGATCCGGCGGCAGAGCTTTCCCTTTTTGAAGAGAGCCCCCGCCCCCTTCCCGCAGGCCAGCCCGATGTCCGCCTCTTTGGCTTCGCCGGGGCCGTTGACCATGCATCCCATAATCGCCACGGTCAGGGGAGTTTGGATCGAGGCAAGCCTTCGCTCTACCGCAGATGCAATTTTCATCATATCGACCTCGGCGCGGCCGCAGACCGGACAGGAAACAAAATTAATGCCTCTTCGGCGCAGGCCCAGGCACTGGAGGATGAGGTAGGCAACGCGCACCTCCTCCTCCGGGGGAGCAGTCAGAGAGACGCGGACTGTATCCGCCAGGCCCTCGCTCAGCAGGATTCCGAGGCCGGCAGACGACTTGACGGTCCCCGAAAATAGGCTCCCGGCCTCGGTGATGCCGGCATGAAACGGATAGTCGACCTTCTCGGCGAGAAGCCTGTAAGCAGCCACAGTGCGTTCGATATCCGAGGCCTTGAGAGACACCTTAATCAGGTCGAACCCAAGGTCCTCGAGTATCCGGATGTGGCCAAGTGCACTTTCCACCATTGCTTCTGGAGTCGCTTCTCCGTATTTGGCGAGGAGCCTCCTTTCCAGTGAGCCTGAATTCACGCCGATACGGATGGGAACGGACCTTCCCTTGGCCGCTTTGACGACTTCCCTCACCCCTTCCTTTGGCCCTATGGTGCCGGGGTTAAGACGCAACCCATCCACTCCCGCCTTGAGCGCGGCAAGAGCCAGCCGGTAATTAAAGTGAATGTCAGCAATCAGCGGAACAGAGACCCGGCGTTTTATTTCTGCCAAAGCGTTGGCCGCGCGATCGTCGGGAACAGCCAATCTCACGATTTCGCAGCCGGCTGCCTCGAGCTTCTTGATTTGGGCGACAGTGGCTTTGACATCATGCGTAAACGTTTTGGTCATCGATTGGACGGAAATCGGAGCTCCCCCTCCAACCGCGATGCCGCCGATTGTGATTTTCCGGGTTTGCCTTCTTGGAAACACGATACAGGTACCCCTTTTCTCTCCAACTTTAGGGCAACTGAGATTTCTTCCCTTTTCCATGAGACCTAAATCCGTATTACCAGTCAATTTGCATTCTATAAAATTTGCGTTTGTTATCCTGAATTGGCAATGGGTGGCACACCGTTAATCCTGCTAAGGGACGAGGGGAGGGGCGATGTGGTGAGAAGTCCGTATGAGCGACGAGCGGGCACGGTTCCTCGAAGAGGAGAGCGAGGAGCGAATCGAGCAAGATTTCCTCGCCGGGGAAATCGCAGCGTGACTTCGAGCCACACGTCCCGACCCTCGATGTGGAGGCATCGTATCCGGACACCTTGTTTTTGCATTCATTTACCAAGGAATGATGCTCTGCCAGCCGTTGGGCATTCTCTTGACGACATCATTAAGGATGATAAAGACGATCAGAAAAACAAAGATGACAAACCCCACCTGCATCCAGATTTGCCTGATCTTTGGGCTGAAATCCCGTCTGAAAAGGCCTTCCAGGGCAAGCACAAAAATCTGCCCGCCGTCGAACACGGGAATCGGGAATAGGTTGATCACTCCAAGCTGAAGGCTGATCAGACCAATCCAGCTCAGCAACGAAAAAAACCCCATCTGGAGCGCCGCATACGAAAAACTGGCGATCTCCAGCGGCCCGCCCAGCTGCTGAGTCGAAGCGCGGCCGACGATGAGATCCCTGAGGAAGCGGACGATAAGAAAAACGTTCCGGGCATTATCCTTGATGCTCTCGCCAAAGGCCGCAAAAAAACCGTATTTTTTCGGCACTGACTGAGGCTCTTGATACAGTCCTATTTTCCCCACCTTCCCCTCCAGCCGGGGAGTGATATAGAGCAGCACCTTCTGTCCCTTTCTGTCCACTTGAAACTCAATCTCTTTTCCAGGATTCTTCTCGATGAATTCAACGAACTGGAAGAAATAGATCGGCGCGCCGTTGACGGCCAGGATGACATCCCCCGCCATGAGCCCGCCCTTTTCTGCCGGTGAACCGGGCTTGACCATTCTGACCTGGGTGAGAATTTTTCCGGTAAACCCGGCGTAGCCCAGGGCATAACGCGTTCTTTTTTCAGTTTTAAGATTAACCGACTGGACAGCTTCGTTTCTTTTAAGCTCAACCGCAATGCTCTTGTCCGGCTTGGTCCCAACGGCCAGCTCGACATCTCCCCAGGTTCTCATCTTTTCTCCGTCGATCCTGAGGATTTCATCCCCAACCTGAAGACCGGCCTTCTCAGCCGGAGAGCCGGGCTCGATGTACCCGATCACAGGCTTCTCATCCTGGTAGACCGGGACCGTGACACCGACCATGTTGATGGCCGCGAAAATGAGCACGGCCAGCAGAATATTCATCAGCGAGCCCATCACCATGACGAGGAAACGCTCCCACCTTTTCTTGGCCATAAAATGGTCCGGAGGAAGATTGCCTATTCCCTCAGCGCTGATCTCGCCTTCCCCCAAAAATTTGACATATCCGCCCATCGGAATAAGGCTGACGCGATAATCCGTCTCCTTCCTTTTGATCCCGAACAGCCTTTTCCCATAGCCAAAAGAGAAGGTCTGCACCTGAATCCCGACCAGCTTGGCCATGAAAAAATGACCGAACTCGTGGATGAAGACAAGGATTCCAAAAACGATCAAAAAAGCAAAAATCGTTCCAAATAGAGTTCCCATATCAGAACCTTTGTTTGATCAACTCTTCGGCTTGAGCGCGTGTCTCTTTGTCGACCTCAAACACGGCCTCAAGGCTTCCGACTTCGATCAGGGTATGCTTGTCCATGGTCCTGCGGACGATGTCGGCAATCGAAGAAAATCCGATCCTCTTGCTCAGGAAGGCTGTCACGGCCGCCTCGTTGGCTGCGTTCAGGGCGACTGGAAGGCTCTGTTCTTCTTCAAGCGCCTTCCGGGCCAACGGCAGGAGCGGATATTTTTGTTCATCCACCTCATAAAATTCAAGCGGGCCAACCCGGCTCAAATCAAGCGGCGGAAGCATTGAGTTCGCTCGCTCAGGATAGGTTAGGGCATATTGAATCGGAATTTTCATGTCCGTGGCGCTGAGCTGGGCAAGAACCGACCCGTCCCGCATCGCCACCAGCGAATGAACGATGCTCTGAGGGTGGATGAGGACATCGAGCTCGGCCGGGGCCAGGCCAAAAAGCCAGTGCGCCTCGATGAGCTCAAGCCCCTTGTTCATCAACGTGGCCGAGTCGATGGTCACTTTCTTCCCCATTTTCCAGCGGGGATGGATCAGCGCTTCTTCCACCGATTTAGCGCCGATTTCCAAAAGAGGGGTCTTAAAAAAGGGCCCCCCTGAGGCAGTCAGCGTCACCTTTTTGACTTGGGCTTTCTGTTCCTTGGCCAAGCACTGAAAAACCCCGCTGTGTTCACTGTCCACAGGGATAATCTCCGCCCCGGAGACTCGGGCTTCAGCCTGAAGGATGACTCCTGCGACAACCAGAGATTCTTTATTGGCCAAGGCGATTCTCCGTCCCGCCCGGACCGCAGACAAGGTCGGCCGAAGCCCTTCTATTCCCGTGATCGCCGAAACGACGATATCGTTGTCCTCGAACCTGGCCACCTCTTCGGCGCCTTCCGGGCCATGAACAACCCTCAGGGAGAGATTCTTGAAATGGTCCCTGACTTTCAGCGCGTCCTCTCTTGTCTTGAGGGAAACAACCTTGGGCCTGAATTTCTCGACCTGTTTAATAAGGAGAGGCGTGTTTGAACCGGCGGCTAGACCGACGACGGCAAAGCTGTCTTTGAGCTTGTCCGCGAGTTCCAGGGTGTTTGTTCCGATCGAGCCGGTCGAGCCAAGAACAGCGATCTTTTTCATTTCCAGAAATATATGATGAAAAAATAGAAAAACGGTGCGGCCAGGATGAGGCTGTCGATGCGGTCCAGGAATCCGCCGTGGCCAGGCAGGATGTTGGAAGAATCCTTAACTCCCACGGCCCTCTTGAAGAGCGACTCGAGAGGGTCGCTAATCTGGGCCACCGCATGAACAAGCGCGCCGCAGACCAAGGCGTTCCATAAATTCACGTCTCTCAGGAGAATCTGCTGGGCCGCCAAGGCACCCAGGACGGCGAAGACGATGCCTCCAAGGCTGCCCTCCCAAGTCTTGTTCGGGCTCGCCAGCGGCGTCATTTTGTGCTTCCCCAGGAGTTTTCCTATGAGATAGGCTCCCGTGTCTCCTAAAAAAACGGCGGCGCAAAGAAAGTAGATATAAAAAGGCCCTTTTTCAAACCGGATCAGGAAAAGATAGTTGAGCGTAAAACTCAAATAAACGGCACCGAAAAAAGTACTCGCTATCGACTGAGAAAAATAAGGCAGCTGTTCCTGACGCCTGAACAACAAAACATAATAGGCGCCCATCACAAGAAAACAAGCAAAAAGGGCCAGGCCCAGGGAAAAGGCCGGCCTAAAAAGAAAGGAGAGGCCGATAACCAGGGAGAGGAGAACCCCGAGGAGCCTCTGGGGACGGAGTCTCTTCTTACGGCCAAGATTATAAAATTCGATGAGAGCCGCCAGGATGAGCGCCTGGAGGGCGACAAAGTTGAGAATCTTCGACCCGTACTGGATAATCACGAAGAGAAGTCCCAGCAGCACGATAGCGGTGGGGATTCGCTTGCGCATACTCAAGGATGGAGGCAGACCGGATGATTCGGAGGACGGGAAGAGGCAATCACTCTATCAGCTCGCGACATCGACGGCGCCAAACCTCCTTTCTCTTTTCTCATAATCAACAAGGGCTCGAAGAAATTGTCTTCTCCGGAAATCGGGCCAGTAATCGGGCGTGATCCAGATTTCAGAGTAGGCAATCTGCCAGAGCAGGAAATTGGAAACCCGGAGCTCCCCGCTCGTCCTGATGAGAAGGTCCGGGTCGGGCAGGGAAGCAGTATAAAGATATCTGGAAAAGGTCTCTTCATTCAGGCTGGCGGGGTGAACGATATTCTCACTCAGCAATCTCTTTGCCGCATCAACAATCTCGGCGCGGCCGCTGTAATTGAGGGCGAGAACGACCGTGAGTCCTGAAAAATTCTTAGTCAGCTCCTCTACGCGGCGGAGCTCCTTGGCCGTGGATTCGGGAATATCCTCCCTCTGGCCGATGACCATAAGGCGGATATTGTTCTTAACCATCTCTTTGTCTTCTTTCCGGAGATAGTCCTCAAGGAGTTCCCAGAGCCGAGCGACTTCCCTCCGGGGTCTTTTCCAGTTTTCCTTGGAAAAAGCGTAAAGAGTCAGATATTTAATCCCCAAACGGACGCAGGATTCGACCACTTCCTGAACAGCTTTGGCTCCGGCGCGGTGGCCTTCGATGCGGGGCAGCCTTCTTTTCCGGGCCCAGCGTCCGTTTCCGTCCATGATGATGGCCACATGCCGGGGAAGCCGGGAAAAATCCAACTGCCGGACCAGACGCTCTTCCTCGCTTCCAGGCTTGATGAAACCCTTGAGCTCCTTAATCACGGCCCCATTATAAGGGCTCGCCCCTGAATTGTCAAAAACGGTAGACCTGGGCGAGAGGATTTGCTAATCTAGAATATTCAATCCAGAACAAGGCCAAAATGTGCTTAGGAATTCCTGCCAAAGTCACCCAGGTTGAGCGCTCCGGCGAAGGGAAGGTGGATTATCTCGGGACCAAAGTCAAGGTCAATTTCCTTCTTCTTGAAAACGTTAAACCCGGGGACTGGGTGATCGTCCACGCAGGTTTTGCCATCACCAAGCTCGACGAAGAAGAGGCCCGGGAAACGCTCTCTCTCCTCCGGGAAATCGCCGAGAAACAGGTGGAATAGGAGTTTGCGGCGCAAATGAGAGAGCTTCGGGATAAGAAGATCACGCGTGCTCTCCTCCAGGAAATCGAGGAAAAGGCGCGCTCCGAATCCCGGCCCGTGCGCATCATGGAAGTCTGCGGAACGCACACTATGACCGTTCACCGGTACGGATTAAAAACCCTTCTTCAGGAAGCCGGAGTGGAAATGATTTCAGGGCCCGGCTGCCCAGTGTGCATTACGCCGAATGAAATTCACGAGGCCTGCCTCGGCCTTCTCGCGGAAAAGGAAAACATCATCCTGGCTTCCTTTGGAGATATGACCCGGGTCCCGACCCGAAAAGGCTCGCTGCAGACGGCCGTTCCCGCTCACGGATCACAAGTTAAGATCGTCTATTCTCCTGCGGAATCTCTGGCTCTGGCCAGAGCCCATCCCGATAAAGAGGTCGTTTTTTTTGGCGCGGGTTTTGAGACAACAATCCCCTCCATTGCTTTGACTGTGAAAAAGGCTCAAGAAGAAAACCTCGGGAACTACTCGGTCCTGTCTGCTTTCTGGCTTATTCCGCCAGCTCTTCGGGCCATTCTCGAGGCCGGGGAAGCAGCCGTTTCCGGATTCCTCTACCCCGGACATGTCAGCGCCATCATCGGAATTCAGCCTTACCGGTTCATCGCGGAGGAATTTGGCGTTCCGGGCGCTGTGGCCGGGTTTGAACCTAACGATATTCTTCTCGGGATTTCCGCCATCCTGGATCAGATGAAGAGGGAAAAGCCGGCCGTTTATCTTGAATATAGCCGCGTTGTCAGCCCTGAAGGCAACCCGGTGGCCAGGGCAGTCATGGAAGAAATGCTGGAGCCCAAAGACTCCTTCTGGAGAGGCCTTGGACGAATCCCTGAGAGCGGCCTCAAGCTGAGGAAGCGTTTTAAGGCCTATGACGCGCAGATCAAGCACAAGCTCAGGCTGGAGGAAGGAAGCAGAGACCTTCCGGGCTGCCGCTGTGGAGAAATCCTTCGCGGCCTCATCGCGCCCCCTGAGTGCCCTCTCTACCGAAAAAAATGCACCCCGGATTCTCCGTTCGGCCCGTGCATGGTCTCATTTGAAGGCGCCTGCTACGTCTATTACAAATTCGGCCAGAACGAAGGAGCAAAGCTTCAGTGAAGAGTGACCTAAAAAAAGTCAGCCTCGAGCTTGGAAGCGGCGGAAAACTGATGAGGGATTTCGTCGCCGGCAGCATCGTCCCTGCTTTTCGGAACCGCTTTCTCCAAGAGCTCTCGGACTCAAGCCACCTCCCTTCCGGGGCAGCTTTCACCACAGACAGCTATGTTGTCGACCCGATATTTTTCCCGGGAGGAGATATCGGGTCGCTGGCCGTTAACGGAACTGTTAATGACCTCGTGGTCTCGGGCGCCAAACCTCGGTTTATCTCTCTCGCCTTAATCCTGGAGGAGGGACTGCCTTGGGAAGACCTGAAAAAGATATTGAGGTCAATAAAGCGCGCGGCCAGCCGCGCGGACGTCCTGGTCGCAACAGGAGACACCAAGGTCGTCAGGCGGGGCCAGGCGGACAAAATCTATATCAACACATCGGGCGTTGGGTCTATCGTGGGAAAACCCCGGCTTAAGTTCATCCAGCCGGGAGACCGAATCATCCTCAGCGGAACTCTCGGGGAGCACAGCCTCGCGGTCATGCTCGCCCGCTCCGAGTTCGGGCTCGAGGCCAACGTCCGAAGCGACTGCGCGCCCCTGAATTACCTCCTCCCCCTCTGGAAAAAGGGAACGTACTGGATGAGGGACATCACCCGGGGCGGCCTGGCGACAATCCTGTCCGAGCTTGCAGAGAAGCTTCATTATTCCGTGCTCATCGAAGAGGACAAAATCCCCCTCTCGCGGGCCGTAAGGGGAACCAGCGAACTTCTGGGAATCGACCCCCTCTATCTTGCCTGCGAGGGCAGGGCCGTGCTTGTGGTCGCTCGCAAACAGGCGGACTTCATTCTTCGAAAAATCAAAGCCCATCCTCAGGGGCGCCGCGCCGCAATCATCGGCCGCGTGGATGAAAAAGTTGGGAAGCCCGGTGAGCTTCTTATTTCAACGATGACGGGGGGGTTGAGGCGTCTCGAGCCGCTCACCTCTGAGCTTTTGCCAAGAATCT
>Ga0129297_10000886_pt1 | contig 14865 bp, 12 predicted proteins | sample I18A1metaG_FD_94708 | JGI IMG/M metagenome (GOLD analysis project Ga0129297, IMG submission 94708) | Lake sediment bacterial and archeal communities from Gulf of Boni, Indonesia to study Microbial Dark Matter (Phase II) - ​I18A1 metaG | ecosystem: Environmental > Aquatic > Freshwater > Lake >... | reverse complement strand
TCGTCGAATACTATTACGCGTGCGCAGGGCTGTTCCTGACTGAGGATGGACTCGAGTGTGCGACTAAGATTCTTGCATCGGTTACGGGTGGTGATGAGCGTCCAGTAGCTCATTCACAGCCCCCTTAAGCTTTCGATTGGATCGGTCTCCGCGTGCACGCAGCGATTATTGACCCCGAGAGAGGAATAGTGTGCTTCGTTCACCAAGAGAATTTCGGCTCTTTTCCTTGCTCATCAATGAATATTCTGTGCCAGAGTTCTAGGCCCAACATCATCCAAGCCATTGTGTACCAACGCGTCCTCGAAGGATTCGTTGGTAGTCGCATCTTCTGAAGTACCTTCTGATACCACTCTCCTGTGAGTTTGCTCAAGACTTTCGATCCCGGAAGGTATCTCTCTGCATATTCTCTGACCGCAGTTGTCCACCAAGAGTAGATGTCAACGCTGAATCCCCACTTGGGCTTCTCAAAGCAGCGTTCGGGGAGTATGCCTTTCATGGCCGAGCGAAGCAGCAACTTACCAGAATCATTGGTCATCTGATATTTACTAGGAATGCCAAGCATCAACTGGAGCAGGAGGTCGTCCAGAAGCGGGACTCTCACTTCCAGTGTGTGAGCCATGCTCATGGCATCCTCCACGAGCAAATAGTCGTATGGCAGTTTCGTGTGGAACTCACAGCGGACCATCTCCTGCACAAAACTAACCTTCTCTTGGAAGCATTCGCGCACTTGATCCTGAATTGCTGGGTGAATTTCCGAAGGCGGGAAGCCGGTGATTATGGCGGAATAGGCTAGAGCGTCGTCCGTCAGAGCCTTGGCATACCTTGCCTTCTCCAACGGGACGATGCTCGCTACGGTTGCCAGTTCCTTTACGAGTGGGAGCCTCATTATTCTGGAGACCTGGCGCGCTCTTCCAAACCGCGAAGTATTTGGGTACCCACAAAAGAGCTCATCGCCACCCAGCCCGCTCAGGCATACTTTCCCGAACTTGCTTGCAGCCTCGTTGACGAACCACGAGTACAGGTTGACTTTCGGCATCTCGGAATGCCATATCATCCGAGGAAACGTTTGTATGGCCTGACTCGCGTCGATGAGAAGCTCATGGTGATCCGTCCCAAACGTCTCTGCTACCAGTCTCGCGTCTTCGAACTCGTCGGTGTGTTCTCCAAAACCCATGCAGAACGTTCGCAGCCCCTCGGGTCTCACTCGACTTGCTAAGGCGACGACTGTGCTTGTGTCAAGTCCTCCGCTTAGAAAGGCAGCGACGGGAACATCTGACGTTTCAGTCTGCCGTACCACTGAGTCTCTCAATGCTTTCTTGACCGCTTCGTCACGGGGCATTTCGTCACTGTAAGCCGGGGGATGCCAGTACGCCTCTAGTAACGTGGAACTCTCAGCATAGGTCAACAACGATGCCGGAGGCAGCTGCTCTATCTCGTTAAACATCGACATCGGACCAAGGAAGTATCCGACCTCCAGAAGCTGCGCAACCGCCGAGAGGTTGACCGTTGGAGTATCGATGAGATTGGCGGCGAGTATTGCCTTGGGCTCGGACGCAAAAGCAAAGGTGTTGCCAACTTTCGAATAGTACAGCGGCTTGATTCCAACTCTGTCTCTGGCGATTAGTAAGATCTCTTTCCCATCGTCCCAGATTGCTAGCCCAAACATGCCATGAAATCTCGTGAATGACTCTTGTCCCCATTCCTCGTACGAGTGTGCAACAACTTCAGTATCAGAAAGAGAGGTGAATCGGTGGCCCATCTCTTGGAGCTGGGCCCTGAGTTCTCTGTGGTTGTAGATCTCCCCGTTCAGAACTGTCAATACAGTGCCGCTCTCGTTGGTTGCGGGCTGACGGCCACCGTCGACGTCTACGATGGCCAACCTATCACAACCGAGACATATGCCCTCGTCTTCGTAGGTGCCGAGGTCGTCCCGTCCTCGATGCTTGATCGCATCAAGCATCTTAAGGAGGCTCTCTCGAGAGGCCTGGTCACCGACCAGTCCAACTATTCCGCACATTGGTGCTCTCCTCCATCGAGAGTCGAAGTAGATCAGTTTTCCTGAACGGCTACGTCGGAAACTAGAAAGGTCTCACATCTTGGTTCGCGGCGTTCCCACGAAGCCGCCGTCTATCAGCAGCCGGAGCTTCTTCTCGATGGTTTCTATTCGAGACTTCTCCTCATCCGAGAGAAGCCTCTGCGCATCGAGGAGTCGTTTTAGCTGCATCAGCATCTCAAGGTAGAGAGGCGCATAGACCTCTCTGTTGTAACCCGGTGGCAGCTTGTAGTAGTACGGGTTGGCTTCTACACCGATGTCGATTTCGGAACTATAGGCGGGGCTTCGTTTGATGTGAATCCATCCGATCCCGACCGAAAGGGGGACGCCAACTAATATTACGGCGATTGCGAAAGGCAGAAAATGTCCGAAGAAATTCTCTATTGCCGGGACCTCTCGAATCGCAAGATACCAAACGACGACTAAAGTGTTGACGGCTCCCAACACAAACGTAAGGTATGTTGAGTAGCCTATCCTGAAGTAGTACCACAATCTCGCAACATAACCAAGCTTACTCGGCATGCGGTTCGCCCTTTGGTCCTTCTAGTCGCCTAGGCTGCAAATCCTTATAAGGAGTGGGCGATCGTTGGCGGATCAGTTAGGTTCGCAGTGAAAAAGGCTGGCAGTTAGCCGCAACGTGTACGCGTGTAGGCCAACCCTCCTTTTCCCCTGTCCTAGCGTAGAACGACTGTGACGTGAGGTGAATCCGTTGAGTTCCGAGGAGAGAAGATTCGGTGGCAGATCATTTAACAAACCAGTTGAAGAGGGTAAAGAGTACGAAGTCGACATCAAAGAAACCAGCCGCAGAGGCGACGGTGTCGCTCGCGTAGAAGGCTTCGTCATCTTCGTCCCCGAGACCAAGCCTGGAGAGCACGTTAAGGTGCGCATCACGCAGGTTGGTCCGAGATTTGCAACCGGCGAAGTCGTGAAGTAGGCACTGTGAAGGGATAACCACCGAGTACTTCCGTGCCGTCCTTTCCTGTCATTTTTCTGCTAATCTACTGCAGCTGGCGTCGCTTCTTGTTTGGTTGGTAGTGGAAGGCCAGCGCAGCCGACCCTGCCTCTAACTCGTCTGTTAAAATTGGGACAAGTGAAACATTCGATGAAGGAGACCCTCCTGCCTTTTACAGGACAGTCGACCGCCTCTTTCTTCATCTTGGCAAGAGCTTTGCCTCTGACCGCGCCCTTGATTGCGTCGAGGCTTTCTTTCGATGCGGGAATAGCCTTAGGAACCTCTAGAACTTCGACCGTGTACTTGTCTTCCGGATTCTCGCTCAATCAGAATCACCTAGACTGCTCGTCCCGTCCCAATTTGCGGCGCACCTAGGATGACTGAGGTGATAAATGGCTTCCGATTCTTCGAATTGTGAGATTTCTATGATTCACAAGGCGCCCCGGAACAAGTCGCGATCTCTTTTCATACTCAGTCTGGAAACTAGACCTGCCCTACCTTGGCGAATTCGACGCACGCCCCTTATGATCGCGACTGGGATTCCCTCGGCACCTTGGCCCATCACGAGCTCGGCAGCAGATGCGAGTTCGTCAGCGATCGAAACGCGCTTGGACTTCAGGGTGTAGCCGAAGAGGTCCTTATCTCCCCGGTAGTCGAAGAACGGATCAAGTCCGCTCAGACCAATCGCGAACTCACTTTGTCCGGTCCTGAAAGGCCTGCTGTACGTGTCCGTTACAACTACTCGCACACGCTTTCCAGTAAGACTCGCTATTCTTTTCGCAATTCGCTGCGCTGAAAGGCTCGGATTCCGCGGCAAAAGGCAATATGTCTCCCGGCCTTGTACGTTGGACTTGTCGATTCCTGCGCTCAGACATACAATTCCCTGCTTTGTTTCCACCAACAGTGTTCTGGGTGCCACCTTAATGATTCGCCTGGACTGATCGAGAACAAGTTGTACAAGACGAGGATCCTTGAATGACTTTCGGGCAATCGTAGTTGCTCGAGGAGATGGTCTGACCTTCGGAAGGTCAACAATACGACCCTCGGATTTTGAGATGATCTTGTGGCCTACGACAACGATGTCGCCGTTCTCGACGCGGATGCCAAGTGATCTTGCCGTCTTCAGTAATAGTGGGACCACGTCATCCCCGGGTCTCACGAGTGGAAAACCACGGAGACCGAAGATGCTTACATCGGTCCTCATGCCGATCACGAATCTTCAGCTGTCGATTCACCGCTGCGTCCAACGCTTAAATAAGCACCATTCACAGTTGCGAGAGATCTGGCTGGTGGCATCTCTGGAATTTGACTTCTCAATGCCGTTCGTGTTCGGTGTCAGCGGCCTGGCTTTGGTTTTCGCTGCTGGCCTTGTGCTGTGGATTCTGAGACAGGACGCTGGGACCCAGAGGATGCGAGAGATTTCCGACGCAATACAAACCGGCGCCGAAGCATACCTAAACCGGCAGTACCGAACGATCAGCGTCATTGCGATCGCGTTCGCTATCATTCTGGCGCTGGTAATCAGAGATCCTACAAATTCTTGGCTAGGCGTGCAGACCGCAGGCGGCTTCTTGCTAGGCGCCGTGTGCTCTAACCTAGCAGGCTATGTGGCTATGTACATCTCGGTGCGGTCAAACGTCAGGACCGCCAGCGCTGTCCTTTCGGGCCTCGACCGGGCGCTCAAGATTGCATTTAGGGGGGGCATGGTATTCGGTCTCGCCGTAGTCTCAATGAGTCTCGTTGGAATCTCGGCCCTCTACCTGTTGTTCGGTGATCCGCGGCTGTCAGTCGGGTTCGGATTTGGCGCCAGCTTTGCAGCGCTTTTCGCACAACTCGGAGGCGGAATCTACACTAAAGCAGCCGACATGAGTGCAGACCTCGTGGGAAAGGTGGAGGCAGGAATCCCCGAGGACGATCCGCGGAACCCTGCGGTTGTTGCCGATCTAGTGGGTGACAACGTTGGTGACATCGCTGGGAGAGGTGCGGATCTCTTCGAGTCAATCACTGGAGAAAACATAGGCGCAATGATCCTTGGATATGGACTTGTGGTCGGTTTAGGATTCAGCAACAGCTGGATCGTTTTCCCCGTGGTCGTTCGAGGATTTGGGCTAATAGCAGCGATTGTGGGCATGTTCTTCGTGTACGCAAGGAAGAACTCCGACCCGTTTATGGCGCTGACTAGAGGGCTTGTCGTTACCGCTGTCATAGCGGCGGCCGCGTTCTACTTCTTGACCGACTATATGCTGAATTCCCCGAGTATGTTTTATGCCGCTCTCGTTGGAATCGTGGCGGCCGTCTTAGTCGCGTTCATCACCAACTACTACACATCCTACACAAAGAGGTCGGTCCAAGAGGTCGCGAGAGCGGCTGAGAGCGGTCCTGCGCCCGGCATCGCAACCGGGCTTTCGGTAGGAATGGAATCATCAGGGCTTTTCATTCTGGTGATAGGCGGGGCTATCCTGATCTCATACGGCCTAGGGGGCGGAGTCCAGGCTCTAGCGGGACACGGAACGCCAGCTCAGGTTCAGATGGGGATCTATGCAACGGCCATCGCAACCATGGGAATGCTCTCGGTAACGCCAATGATCCTCGCGATGGACGGCTTTGGCCCGATCACTGACAACGCAGGCGGAATTGTGGAGATGTCCGGTATCCCCGAGGAAGCGCGAGCAATATCGGACAAGATGGATGCTGCCGGAAACACGACCAAAGCTTTGACGAAGGGCTACGGAGTTGCCTCAGCGGCGCTCTCAGCCTTTCTGCTCTTCTCGGCTTTTCTTGAGGTTGCTGCCCTGAAAGGCGTCGACCTAGCAAAGCCAGAAGTGTTTGTCGGGGGTTTTGTCGGGGCGATGCTGATCTTTGTTTTCAGCGCTCTGGCAGTTCGGGCGGTAGGACGGACCTCGGCTGAGATGATCAAGGAAGTGAGAAGGCAATTTCACGAAATTCCTGGCCTGATACAGGGTTCAGCAAAGCCCGACTATTCAAAATGTATTGATATATCGACGAAGTCCGCGTTGAAGAACATGATCGCACCGAGCCTACTGATCGTCATCGCACCAGTTGTTGTCGGACTGGTTTTGGGCTCCGAGGCAGTTGGCGCGCTTTTGATGATCGGCACAGTGGCTGGAGTACTTGTGGCACTTTTCATGAACAATGCAGGAGCCGCGCTAGACAATGCGAAGAAGTTCATCGAGGCTGGAAACCTTGGAGGAAAGGGATCTGCCGCGCATGCGGCCGCGGTCATAGGCGACACATTGGGGGACCCGCTAAAGGATACCGCCGGCCCGTCGCTTCACGTGGTGGTGAAGCTTCTGAACACAATTACACTTTCAATGGCTCCACTTTTCATCCTCTATGCGCTCCTGGGCTGAGAAGGTAACCCGCCCTGATCAACCCTTTAATTCAACCTATACCCGCTGACTTCAAGTGTTCCGCATGAGCGAGGAGAAAGAGCAGCCTGTCACGGGCATATTGTACCAGTGTATCAGCTGTGGAGAGAAGCTCACCTTGGACCAGTTGGCCATGACTCCTGAGATAAAGTGCCCATTCTGCGGCTACAGAGTTCTCAGGAAGGTCAGGCCGCCCGTGGTGAAGCGCGTCAAGGCAAGGTAGAAAACGGGGATTCCTCGTTTTCGATGGCTACACGCCACCATTCCCCCTTCAGAGTCCAATCGAATGAAAGAGCCTGTATCTTTCGGAGCCTATTAGCGTTGGAAGACTGCAAGTTGAATCAGATTCCCCATGAAAGTTTGGGCCGCTCCCTCCCCTCGTCGAGATTCCCTATACTCGTCGGCTCGGACAGGGAAGGCGTTCGATATCCAGCTCACTTGAGGTGGACATGCACCAGGTGTGCCAATTCGTGTCGTGACGTCCAAGGGCGAAGGAGGAATATTCTGCTCACTGCGAACGACACCGAGCGGATCGTGATCGCCACGAAGCGCAGACCAAAAGAGTTCAGCGTTGCTCTGCGGGGTCGTTTTCCGTACCAGAGAAGGATGAGAAAGCAAGAAGGAGCCTGTGTGTTCCTGAAGGGATCGAAGTGCTCAGTCTACGAAGTACGGCCTCTAATCTGCAGGTTCTATCCTTTCTTTCTCCATCGCGCCGAACATGCAGAGCTAAAGATAGGATTCGACCCGTTATGCTCAGGAATCGGCAAGGGAAAATTTCGAGGGGAGCTGTTCTTTCATGCGCTCCTTAGACTCGCAAAAAGCGAACTTACTGTAATACACTAATCCATAGACGACAACCACAGTAATCTTAAGTCTAATCCGGACTCAGAGATGCAAAGAACAAGTCAGCACGGCGATGCAGAGAGTTGACGAAATTGGACAAGTATGAGATGGTTGCAGAGCTGGCAAGGAGACGAGGCTTCTTTTGGCCGTCCTTCGAGATCTACGGCGGAGTCAGCGGGTTCATCGATCTCGGACCCCTCGGCACTGTAATGAAAAGGCGAATTGTTCAGAAATGGCTGGACACATTCATCAAGAAACACGGCTTCCTAGAGATCTCAACGCCAGTCATCACTCCCGAGCGGGTCTTTCAGGCTTCAGGTCATGTAGATCACTTCAAGGACTCTATGGTGGAATGCCTAAACTGTAAGCGAAGGTTCAAAGCCGATCATCTTCTCAGAGAGGCCGCCGGCATTCAAGCGGAAGCGTTCTCACTCGAGCAGATAGAGCGGACGATCAACGACAGGCAGATCAGGTGCGTCGAATGCGGGGGCCAGCTCTCGAAGCCCGATTACTTCTCGACGATGTTTCGAACCACTACAGGACCGTATAGTGAGGCAGTAGCTTACGGACGGCCTGAAGCAGCGCAGGGTATGTTCGTTGACTTCAAACGCGTCTATGAGGCGTCTAGGGAAAAGATGCCTATCGCCATAGCACAGGTCGGGACTGCCCTCAGAAACGAGATCTCGCCCCGCCAAGGGCCCATTCGTTTGAGGGAATTTACGATCATGGAGTTCGAGTTCTTCTACGACCCGGCAGAGCCATCGTGCCCTTACATCAATGAGGTGAAAGGAAACGAAATTCGGATACTCCCGCTTCAGCTTCGAAACAAAGGAATCGAGGAACCGATAACCGCCACAATCAGGCAGGTACTCGATGAGAAACTCGTATTGTCAGAATGGTTCGCTTATTTCATGGGTTTATCGCAGCAGTTCATGCTAGACTAGGGGGTACCCCTGGCGAGGCAGCGTTTTCACGAGAAGCTTCCGAGCGAGCGCGCTCACTACTCTTCGCAGACTTATGATCATGAGGTTTGGCTGGACCGATGGGGATGGGTTGAGATGGCTGGGCACGCCAACCGCTCGAACTATGACCTTTCAAGTCATATCCGGGCGTCCGGCTCCGACCTTACCGTTTTCAAGAAGTATGACGAGCCCATGGTGCGGAGAGAAAGAATCGTCCGCCCAGTTGATTCAACGATCGGCCCAGCTTTCAAAGGTGAGGCCGCGACGGTCAGGAAGCTTGTCGAGAACGCGAAGAGCGCGGATGTAGAGCAGTCCATCAGAGAGAAAGGGTTCTTTCTGGTAGGCGGGTTCAAAGTACTCCCCGAACACGTTGATTTCGAATGGGCAGAGACCAAAGAATCCGGAAGACGTTTCGTTCCCGAGGTAGTGGAACCAAGTTTCGGGGCGGAAAGACTCCTGTATGCAGCTCTCGAGTACGGGTACGCACAGGTAAAGGATAGGGTTATCCTGAATATTCCGATCGATATCGCGCCGATCCAGGTTTCGGTGTTTCCGCTTATGGCGAAAGACGGCATGGAGGAGAAGGCCCGGGCTGTGTGCGAGTTGCTCAGGCGCGCGGCGTTTGATGTGGACTACGACGAGAGCGGTACCATCGGCAGGAGATACGCTCGAGCAGACGAGGCAGGCGTACCTATCGCGGTGACAATTGATTACGATACGATCAAGGACGACACCGTTACTCTTCGGGACCGCGCGACGTGGAAGCAGGTAAGGACTCCGGTCAGCTCACTCGTGGATATGCTAAGGATGTACTTGACGAAATCCCTTGCTTTCTCAGATCTCGGCATTCCAATGCCTGAAAGCGCTGATTCCTAACAGCTTCCCACCAAGGACTGCCAATACCTAGGCGGAGTCGATCTCCGGTCCCGATCGCTACGGTCCAAGAGAGGCTTTAATTAAACATCCAAGACTACTCACAAATGACGCCCTCGTCACTTTGAATGGCGAATGTCGATGACGTTTCCTATTGATACCGAGGCAACAATCAAGCGGAGAATTCTTGAAGTATGTCAGAGTCAGGCACGTACGATAGTTGATATCGTTCGCGAGCTCGCCCTGATGGTCGACAGCGCTGTGGAGAAGAAGGGCAAAGCCGCCAAGACCCACTACGAAGGGATGCTCAAACTGATTGCAGACAATGACAAGCTGAGAGCCACCCTTCTTGGGGAGGTGGCTTCAGTGGGTTCGCTCTTGATCAGTCGAGAAGACTTCCTGCGCTTGATGTTTCGTATGAGCGCAATCGCAGACTATGCGGAGGCGCTGGGGTTCAGGCTGATGGGAGCGATGGACAGAGATTGGAAGCTGGAGAAGAAGCACATACAAAAGCTCTCAGAGATTGTGTCCATGGTTCTCAGCGAGGTCACAAGGATGAAGGAGACCCTCCATTCGCTGGGCTTCGATCCGGAGAAGGCTGTGGAGCTGTCCAAGTCTGTGGAGGAGCTGGAGCGAAAGATCGACACCGATTCAAGGAATCTTGAGTTCGAGATACTCTCGGGCAAGCTTCCATTACAAGAGGTCCTCCTATTGCGAGACATGGCGGACCGGGCCGAGAGGATTGCTGACCTCGGAGTCGAGGTCGTTGACCTCATCAGGGTGCTCGCGTTGACCGGCTAGAAGGCTTGTTTCTCGCTTGGGTCGTAAGATAGTTGCTGAGCTGGTAGGGACGAGGCTCATCGTATGGAGCCCAGCGGACGCGGTGGCCATCTATAGACAGGGCTTCTTCGGCAAACCAGTAGGCATCCCCAAACCAAAGCCCGATCAAGAATTCTCAGCGCCCCTCGTCTTGGACATGATGGAAGGCCTTTTCCTTCAGGAGAAAGGCCGAATCAGGATCATCGACACCAAGACCCGAAAGCCGGTAACACTTGCTCGGCTGATGAAGCTGGCAGGAGTCACATACAAGAACTTCGAACTAGGATACTCGGTGTATAGGGATCTTCGAGACCAAGGCTTCATTGTGACTCCCGGAATCCGGTTTGGATCGGATTTTGCTGTATATGAGCACGGTCCCGGTATCGACCATGCGCCTTTCATAGTGACCGGGAGGACGGAGAAAGACAAAATGGGCCCCTTCGAAATTGTCCTCGCTGGCCGCCTTGCGACAACCGTAAGGAAACAGTTCACAATAGCGGTGCCAGGAAAGAAAGGCAAGATGGATTACCTGGTCTTCCGCTGGTTCAAGGCCTGAAATCGGGCCCAGCCCATTTTAGGTGGATCACGCAGAGAAAGGATGACACGGTCTCCCGCCGGGATATGGGAGGCCGCCAATTTGGGAAGATTGACGTGAATTATCATGTTTTTCTGACTATGACAGGCGCTCTGAAGAGTCGAGATCATCATATTCGAGTCAAGCGAGGATGGACCCGTGGGCCATCTGCCAAAAAAGGAGTCATTCAGTGAGCGAGAGCCTCCTACCAAATCTTAAATGGCGTCCGAATGGAATGTACCACGAGGCCATCTCAGGTCGTCTAGTAGCGAAACGCTTGGAGCTTGCGGCTAGATGCGGCTTACGAATCTCGTAGCAGTTCTCCTAATCGTGCTCGCCGGAACCTCCGCGCTCCTGCCCGTAGCCTTTGCACTTCCACCTCTGGAGAACGGCATTGTGGTCCCGGCTGGTACATTCGTAATTCCGATGGACGAGAAGCAAGCAGAAAGGATCCTAGTCTTTGGATTCGTACACGCCCTCCTCCGTCCTCCGAACCCGATCACAATTTTCCGGGTGATAGAGCCGCCAAACGTGACTCTATCGACGAACATGACTGCGTCGCCGACATTGTTCACGGGTGGACCGTTCCTAGTCCACCCTAACGACGCCTCCAAGATCGCGCAGGTAAAAAGGACGCCAGGGTTTGAACATGTAACCGTCGGGACGCTCAGTATACAGACCACTTTGGATAACATGTTCAGGGTTACAGATCCAACCAAGATCTTGGTCGTGAAAGGTCTGTTTGGACGAACGGATCTCACTCTCAACGCAATGAAGATTCCCTACACCCTCACGACTCGCGAGAATCTGACAGCAAATCCAAACATGATATTCGACTACACGCTGATTGTCGTTGACTGCTACGGATGGTTTGGAAACATTCCATCGCAAATTGCAAGCAACATCAGGAGTCACGTCACCTCAGGCAAAGAAGTGATCTTTACCGATATTGCACTGAAGGACTTGAACTCGACGTTCCCAGGATATGTGACGCTATCTGGCCCTCAGGGGGGCGACAGGGTTTCAAACGCCTACGCTTACAACCCTCCGAGAAAATATGACCCCACAAAGTATGACGGACCAGCTGACAGACTCCCCCCCGAATTTCCAAGCCAGTACTATAACCCTCCGCCCAGGGCTAACGAGATCAAGGTCTTTACAGAAAGCGGCGGTTATGTCGTCTCATCGATACCTTCGACGAGAGTCAATGACATACGAATCCTCTCCGACACGAAGAACTTCGGGCCCACAGGCAATCAATACGCCATTCTCGCGTTCTACTTCCCCTATGGAGACGGGATCGTTGAGGGGCTCGCTTTTCATCCGCAACAGCAGGTCAAGTCTGTAGTTCTGGCAAACGGCTACTATGCCGTGTATGAGCTCTACGGAAACAAGTTCGTGCATGGGCCGCCAACGAAACTGTACTCCCTAGAGGCCAGCCCGACATCGGCCTCGACCCCTCAGGGTAGCTCCGTAACTTTCACAATCACTGTCAGATCCTTCGGCGCGTTCAACTCTCCCGTCACCTTGAGCGCAACAGGCCTTCCGCCTGGAGCCACTAGTACGTTCACTCCTCCAGCGCCCCAGCCGCCGGCCGGGGGCACTGCAACCTCAGCGTTTAGGGTCAACGTGCCGCTGACGAGTCCGATCGGAAGCTACATCATGAATGTCACAGGAATCGGCGGCAGTCCGCCCATCGTGAAGTGGGTTCTGATCACCCTCAACGTGACTCTTGCCCTCGCCGATTTCGTTGTCTCTGTTTCGCCGAGCTCGCTTACCATCAACGCGACGGACTCTAAGACGGCCGTAGTGACTGTGTCTTCTATCGGCCCGTTCAACCAGAACGTTACGCTCAACGTTACAGGGCTGCCGTCGGATGTGACCGCAACCTTCACTCCAGAGTCGCCGAAGCCGCCTCCGGGAGGCGCTGCAAATTCGATAATGAGGATCAACGTCGGGGCAAACGCGCTCAATGGGACGTATCCTCTTAGCATAGTCGGGTCGAATGGTACATGCACACCTGCCTCCAAATGCACCAGATCGACGCCTTTCACGCTCATCATAACTAAGAAACCAGTTCCAGAAATCCCCATCATAACACTGCTGCTGCTCCTACTGCTAGCAATGCTCGGAATCGCTCTAGGCCTTTTGGCGTATGCGTTATCTGGGCGCAGGGCTAGACGGCGAGCCGCTGCTCCTGTGGCCCTTGCCCCGGCGCCAACTAGACCTCAGCGTATGTACGTGGTTCCAACGGCGGGCCAGCGGGTAGCATGTCCACGTTGTGGTAGACCGGTCGCAGTTAATGCGATATACTGTCCGTTCTGTGGGCACCGGAGGGCGGTTGGCACTATAGGAGCAGTCACTGGGGCGGCGGTCGTGCCCCCTGCCTTGATCGCTCGAGCACCGGCGCGCGGAAGGAGGGCGGTCTGGGCTTTTGTCCTGGCCATGGTAGCCGCGGTTCTGATTCTACTGAACGCGGCTGCCTTGTTATCACCTGGTTTCTTCGGCCCACCGACGAATTGGTCCGGGATCTTCTTCTGGCTAGGGGGACCATCCGGTCTTGGTCAGCCGGTTGCGGTCCTCATCGGTCTCATCGCGGGATTCACGGTGATGACGGGCGGGATAATGATGATCATGCGACGAAACGTAATCGGAGCATTGATCACGTTTCCCTTCGCCGCACTGAGCTTGATTATCGGCGGCGGTTTCTTGGCGGGCGCGGTCCTTGGAATCGTTGCCGGAATCTTAGGCGCGGTTGGCAGATAGCTGTCTCATCATGATGCGACACGAGCTCCTACAGGGATAGGATTGCACCCTCCACGAGCAGACAATATAAGCAAACGCGCAATCTTTCCACAGGAATTGGCTCGTGCGAACCGCGCGTTGTTGAATCCCGCCTGCAAATCATGACCTCGTGGTTTCCGAGACCTTGACGTGTATCTGCAGGTCGAGTGGCTGTTTTTCATCATTTTCAGTCGACGGTGCTGCGTGACAATGAATCAAGCGATAAGACATCAAGACCATGTATGATTGCTGTAGGCGAATTAATCTCAATGGAATCATTCGAGTATTATCGCGACGCAAGCGGGTTCTGGAGAGTCAAGAATGTGAAGAGACGACGACGCTCGACAATCTAGCGTCGAACAGACTATTTCCGGCTCCATTCACGCGTGGATCTCCACAGTATCTCCATCAAGCAGCGCGTGATCGATTCCTACACGCTCTCCTCCATAGCTCGCGCTACTTCCCCACACTCGCGCATACTTGAACTGGCGAAAGAGTGCGCTGTGTATTTGCCGGCTCAACTCGCCGATGGTCGTGCCACTTTTGATGACGAAAGGCTCAATCGATGGAGCAGGAGCGTTGGGCTCTTTAGTGTAGACTCGAATGAGCTCTAACGTCTCAAAGAGTTTCTTCCCAAGTTCTGACAGTCCGACTCGGGTGAGACAGGAGGTGAACAGTATGGCCACTGTGGAACCTATTCGATCCTTAATCCTCTGTGAATTCGCGGGCGCGGTCGGTAGGTCTGCCTTGTTGGCTACCACTATCGTGGGTTTGTAGATGAGACGGTTTTCGAGGATCACCTCCTCAATATCATCCAAGGAGACATCCCCTACAGTGCGGACTATTGCGTTCGGGATCGCATAGCTCCTCAGGAGTGAGTCAACTTGTTCGCGAGTGCATCCTACAAGCCGACCTGCGGTCAGAACCTGCACTCCTCCCGAGCGCGTCTTTGAAATGCTGACATTGGATTCCACTCTCGTCGTGCTCACCTGCAAGCGAGTGAGTTCGGCAACAACCTGGTCCAGCTGCTCGAGAGGGTCAGCTCCGAGATCTACCATGACGATCAGTCCGTCGCAATTCCGTATGAGGTCTGCTGAGCCTTCCTGGAACACAAACCTTCCATCCGCCCCAGGAACGAGAGCGGGAAGCTCCACGAGCTGAAACTGCAGATCCTCGAACCGCAGCACTCCAGGGATGCTCTCCTTCGTGGTGTAAGGATAGCTCGCCACGGCCGGTCTGGCGGCTGTGACTGCCGCCAGCAAACTGCTTCGCCCAACTTTTGTAAGACCGACTATCGCTATTTGGGCGGCTCCTGCCTTCTGCAGTGCTCGTTCCGCAGTCCTGCCTCTCCCTCTTCTATGCTTCGCCTGAAGCTCTGCTTTGAGGAGAGCGATCTTCCGTTTCACCTGCGCACGGAGGCGTTCGTTTCCTTTGTGTTTCGGAATTGCTGAAAGAAATTCTTGTAGTGCTGGAATCTTCTCTTTAGCTGTTCGCGCCTGCTGGGCCTTGTTCCATTTCGCTTTTGCTTCCGCTGTAAGATTCGCAGGCAAGGGCACTCAATTCCAATCATTTCTAGAACTTCGGGAAAAACCTTGGCGCGGTTACGTGCCTGATGG